>Ga0247722_10000069_pt1 | contig 62918 bp, 44 predicted proteins | sample MSEWelMarce3H_FC_FD_189094 | JGI IMG/M metagenome (GOLD analysis project Ga0247722, IMG submission 189094) | Subsurface sediment microbial communities from gas well in West Virginia, United States - MSEEL Well Study Marcellus 3H_FC | ecosystem: Environmental > Terrestrial > Deep subsurface >...
GCTAGCAAGGTTGGGTTTCTTCTTTTTTTCTGAAGTAGAAAATGCAATGAAACTCCTAGACTCACCTGAATCTTCTGCAGAAGCACCTGCTTTTGATTCTGCTTTAGCGTGCCTGATTATGCTGGCGCGTTTTCATCAAGTGGCGATTGAGCCGGAACAAATTAAGCATCAGTTTGCGGGTGCATCAGGCCTATTAAGTGAATCCGATGTATTGCGTGCGGCCAAACAATCAGAATTAAAAGCCAAGGCAGTGGATACCCATTTTGATCGCTTGGATCGCACCCCTTTGCCTGCGATGGCGCAGCGCTTAGATGGCAGTTGGGTGATTTTGGCCAAGGTGGATGTCAATAGCGATCCTGCCGTGTTATTTCATGATCCGCAAAGCGGCCGGCCACAGTCTTGCTCTCAGCAAGAATGGCAGGCTTTATGGTCCGGTCGGCTGATTTTGTTTACATCCCGCGCCAGCTTGGCAGGGGACTTAGCCCGTTTTGATTTCTCATGGTTTATCCCCGCCGTGGTGAAGTATCGAAAATTACTCGGCGAAGTGCTGTTGGTGTCATTTTTCTTACAGCTCTTGGCCTTGGCGACGCCGCTGTTTTTTCAGGTGGTGATGGATAAGGTGCTGGTGCACCATGGCGTGACAACCTTGGATGTGATTGCCATCGGCCTATTGGTGATTTCTTTGTTTGAAGTGGGAATGACCGGGCTGCGTACTTATGTGTTTAGCCACACCACCAATCGGATTGATGTGGAGTTAGGCGCTAAGCTGTTTCGCCATTTGCTGGCCTTGCCTTTGGCCTATTTTCAGGCGCGGCGGGTTGGGGATTCGGTGGCGCGGGTACGCGAGCTAGAAAACATCCGTAATTTCTTGACTGGCCAAGCGCTGACTTCGGTGCTGGATCTGTTTTTCTCGGTGGTGTTTCTGGCGGTGATGGCTTACTACAGCTGGTGGCTCACCTTAATTGTACTGATATCTTTACCCTGCTATATCGGCCTATCAGTCTTAATTACTCCGGTATTAAAAGCCCGCTTAGATGAGAAGTTTTCCCGTGGTGCAGAAAATCAATCCTTCCTTGTAGAAATGGTCAGTGGGATTGAAACCGTTAAATCAATGGCGGTAGAGCCACAAGTCACTCGCCGCTGGGATCAGCAGTTGGCGGCTTATGTGTCGGCAGGTTTTAAAGTTGCTAATCTGGCGAATATCGGCAGCCAAGGTGTCAATCTTATTCAAAAAATCGTCACCGTAGCCACCATGTGGATGGGGGCGAAGCTGGTGATTGAGGGGAAGTTGACAGTGGGCCAGCTCATTGCTTTCAATATGCTAGCAGGCCGAGTGGCGAGCCCCGTGATGCGTTTAGCGCAGCTGTGGCAAGATTTCCAGCAGGTGGGTATTTCGATGCAGCGCTTGGGGGATATCTTAAATACCCGCAGTGAAATTAATCAGAGCCGGGCGCAATTACCCGCCATTATTGGCCAGATTGAATTTGATCAAGTGCACTTTCGTTACCGCGCCGATGGCCCGGAAATCTTGCGTGGTATTAATTTAAGCATCAAAGCCGGTGAAGTCATTGGTATTGTGGGGCGTTCTGGCTCTGGCAAAAGCACGCTGACTAAACTCTTGCAAAGGCTGTATGTGCCAGAACGTGGCCGAGTACTGATTGATGGCATTGATTTAGGCTTGGCCGATCCGGCATGGCTACGCCGCCAGATTGGCGTGGTTTTACAAGAGAATCTGCTGTTTAACCGCAGCATTCGCGACAATATCGCCTTGGTTGATCCAGGTATGGGCATGGATAGAGTGATTCATGCCGCCAAGCTTGCTGGCGCGCACGATTTTATCGTTGAGCTGCCAGAGGGCTACGATACCGTCGTTGGCGAGCATGGCAGTGGCTTATCTGGCGGGCAAAAACAACGCGTTGCCATTGCCCGTGCCTTAGTCAGTAATCCACGAATCTTGATTTTTGATGAAGCCACCAGCGCACTGGATTATGAATCAGAGCGGATTATCCAAAACAATATGAAAGCCATTTGCCAAGGGCGCACGGTACTGATTATTGCCCATCGTTTATCGTCGGTGCGGGATGCGCATCGGATTGTGGCAATGGATAGAGGGCAGATTGTGGAGGAAGGGCCACATCAGGAGCTGGTGAAAAAGCCGGATGGTTATTATGCGCGGCTTCATGCGATGCAGGCCGGTTAACTATTTTTGATTTAAAGGTGTTGCCTCTCATTATTCTTTACTTAGGGTAATGAGAGCTAAGGAGAGGGGGATATTGCAATGTGAGTTGATAGTTTGTGATCTGTAGAAAGGTTGAAAGATTTTTGTTGTAAGATCCGATAAGCTGCCACGTTGAATTGCGGCCTTCGTGATTTTAGGATTTAAAATGAGAAATTGTTGTTTGCAGCAAGGCTGTTATATTTTCATATCTTTAGGTTTATGTTTGATTTTATCTGCATGTGGTGGTGGGGGCACTTCGTCGTCCTCCAGCTTATCCTCTTCTTCTGGTGCTTCTGGTGACTTACCCCGCCCAGACTCTGTTTTTATTTCTGAAATATCATCTGACCATGCGGATGGTTTAGGGATGTGGGTTGAGCTTTACAATAGTGGCCCCTTGGATGTTTCTTTGAATGGTTTTAGTGTGCGCGCGACTGGCTTTTCTACGGTTCAATATGATTTTCCTAGAGATATACAGCTTAAAGCGGGGCGCTATTTAGTGCTTGCAGAAAAAAATCATCGTTCTCAAGTCAATACAGATCAAATTGTGTATCTCGATGATTTTAGCAATATATCTTTATCGGGAGGTGATGCTGCTCTTGAATTGATCAAAGACGGTGTTACCCAGGATTTTATTCGTTTTGGGAATAGTAAAACAATTCCTCTAAGCGCTGGAACTTCATGGGGCCATCATGTATTAATTCAGCCTTCTTATGGACAATCTTTAGTACGTGAGGCGGGAAGTTGGGTTCTTATTCCTTTTTCTACACCTGGCGGCCCTAATGATGTTGCGGTAACGGCCATTGATAACGATAGGGATGGCATTCCAGATAGCGCCGAAGTAGCGGGCGGCACCTATGCGGGGATTGATTATTATGCAATGGGCGCAAGGGTCGCTCAGCCAGATATCTTTATCCAAATTGATCATATGAAATCCACTGATCAAGGGATTTTGCCAGCGAAAGAGTCAATGCAAAAAGTGGTTGATGCGTTTAAAGCACGTAATATTGCTGTGCATTTTGATTCGGGCACTTTATATAGCCATGCTTTTAATCCAGCGCTATTTAATTTGGGCGGAAGCCGTATTAGTAAAAATAATAAAGTGGATTACCATCAGTGCTTAGGGATGGGGGATCAATTGAATTGTGCCTCGATCTATGATTATAAAGATAAGAGCATGGATATTCGCCGTAAGCAGGTGTTTCATTATTTACTGATGGCAAATTCCCAAGAAGAGGATGGTAAATCTAGCTCTTCTGGTTATGCTGAGATTGTGGGTAATGATCTTGCCGTCACCCTCGGTGATTGGGGTTTAAATACGTCGAGTGAAAATGAGCTCAATAAATTAGTTAATTTTCAAGCGGCAACCATCATGCACGAGCTAGGTCATAATCTAGGCTTGGATCATGGTGGTCGTGATGCGCTAAATAATAAGCCCAATTACTATAGTACGATGAATTACCTTTATCAATTAATGGGCTTAGGGAGTAATCCTAGAACTTTATCAGTGGTAGAGCGTTATTTATTTGATAAAAAAGCCAATGGGTTTGATTGGAATGACGTATGCAAATTAGAAGCAGGCCCATGCAGCCGAGATTTTCGAATTGATTATTCGGATGGATCGGGTCACCCGTTGAATGAATACAGTCTTAATGAATCAGATATGATAGGCAGAGGCTCGCTGGGAGCTTATGCGGATTGGAATTTAGATGGGCAATTGAATGACTTAAGTTATGCCTTAGATCTGAATGATGATGGCAATAAAACATATTTATATGACTACAATGATTGGGATAATCTTATTTTAGCCTTTGCGCGTGCGCCAAGTGGCAATAGCGGGGCGTCGATGAAGCGTAGTGCAAGCGTAATGGCAATTAATCCTATTTTAAACGACAAGCAGCGCTGGTCGGTAGAAATAGCGCCTTCAGCAGGCTTTATGGCGGCGGTGCGTCGTGTGCATTAAGTGGCTAGCAGGTGTGCCTTGTCTAAAGGCACACCTAGCAGGCTGATGCACTGATTTATTCTTTTTCCTGCTCCAGAAACATTCTTTTGGCGCGTAACTTTCGCCATTCCCATTACATATAAAAATATAGGCAATGTTGTGTTTTTTCTATTTTAAAATATAAAAATAACACTTTATTGTTTTTTCACAAAAAATAAGTATTTATATATTGTGGATATGAATAATAATTTGGTTTTGCGATAATTTTTATGTAATCTGATCGTGCATTAGTGAATGCTTAATTTCCTACAACGAGGCTGGTTTTTTTGATCAGCCATTCTCCAGGAGAAGAGTAAATGAATCACGATCGTCTTCAGTGCTATGGTATTTATTTATCCAGTTTATGTTTAATTTTGAGTGCATGTGGCGGTGGCTCGGACGGAGAATCTGTCAGTGCTGTGTCAGTAGTCAGTGCGCCCCCCTCTGTCATTGTCCCAACGCGAACACCTGTGCTTTTACCTGGAAGTATCCCCGAGGTGCTTTCAGGCGCAGCAACGCCTAATCCTGCTGCGGGCCCTCCCTCGCTTGGAGATTTGCTGATTTCTGAGGTTTCTAGTAATTATCAAGATGGGAAGGGCGCATGGCTTGAGATTTACAACAGCAGTACTCAGGATATTTCTTTAGATGGGGTAAGTGTACGGGCGGCAGGGGCTTCTTGGCAGGTCACGATGGAATCGTTTTATTTACCCAATAGAGAGATTAAGGCGGGTGCTTATTTGCTGGTAGCAGGGAAAATACCTCGTGAAACTAGGTTAAATACCCGTCAAATTGTGTATGTTGGAAACGTGACGAGCACACCTTATTGGGATGACAATGGTGCTGTAGAGCTGGTTAATGATGGCGTAACGCTTGATTTCGTTCGCTTTGGCAATAGTTTAGCGGCACCGCTGTCTGCCAGTGCATGGTCTGGTAGTAATGTGGCGGCGATGCCTCTCTCGTATGGCCACGCCTTGGTGCGGCGCGGTGAGATGAAGGTTAATTCGCATAGTAAGCAAGATTGGGCTTTGGTTCCTTTTGCTACGCCTGCTGGGCCTAATGATGTCGCGGAAACGGCAGTAGATCATGATAAGGATGGTATTCCTGATAGTGCAGAAGTCGTGGGCGGCACATTTACAGGGCTTGATTATTATGCAATGGGGGCCAGAGTCGGTCAGCCAGATATCTTTATTCAAATCGATCATATGAAATCGACTGATCCAGGTATTTTGCCTACTAAAGAAGCGATGCAAAAAGTGGTAGATGCATTTAAAGCACGCAATATTTCGGTGCATTTTGATTCGGGCACTTTGTATAGCGATGAATTTAACCCCGCAATGTTTAATTTGGGCGGTAGCCTTGTCAGTATAAATAATAAAGTGGGTTATCATCGCTGTATAGGTTTGGATGATCAATTGGATTGTGCATCAATCTATGATTACAAAGACCAGAGTATGGATATCCGCCGCAAGCAAGTGTTCCATTATTTGTTGATGGCAAACTCCCTGAATAAGGATGGTCAATTTAGCCATTCAGGATTTGCTGAATTGTTTGGTAATGACATGGTCGTTACTTTGGGTGATTGGGCGTTGAATACAGATAGTGTAAATGAGCAGAATGTATTAATAAATTTCCAAGCGGCAACCATTATGCACGAATTAGGTCACAACTTAGGTTTAGATCATGGTGGTGATGAGGTGTTAAATAATAAGCCCAATTACTATAGTACGATGAATTACCTTTACCAATTAATGGGCTTAGGTAGTAATCCTAAAATATTATCAGCAGTAGAGCGTTATTTTTTTGCTAAAGAAGCCAATGGGTTTGGTTGGGATGACTTATGCAAATTAGAAGCAGGCCCATGCAGCCGAGATTTTCGAATTGATTATTCGGATGGATCGGGAGACGATCTCAATGAGAATAATCTTCATGAATTAGCCATGATAGGTAGAGGCTCGTTGGGTATTTATGCGGATTGGAATTTAGATGGGCAATTGAATCAGTTAAGGTATGCCTTAGATCTGAATAATGATGACAATAAGACGTTTTTATGTGACTACAATGACTGGGGTAATCTTACTTTAGCCTTTGCGCGTGTTGCCAAGGGCAATAGCGGGGCATCAATGAAAGGGAGTATCAACGTGGCTGCAGTCAATCCGATATTGAACGATAAACAGCGCTGGTCAGTAGAAAAAGCACCATCAGCAAGCTTCATGTCGGCGGTGCATCGTGTGCACTAAGTGGCTGTTTCTTGCTCTTTTTTCAAGTGGTTTTACCCAAGGGGCGGCGCTGCAAATCAGTGGCGCCAGTACGATGAAGCCCCTCTCGGGGGAGGTGCAATCGGCAGGGCTGAAAGCAGGGGGAGCTTACTTTACGTTGGCGGAAGGCAAGGCGGTGGTTGCGCCTTGGCCGCTGGCTTGGCGTGCCTTGCCTAAAGGGACGCTGCTGCTCGTAGAACGCGCGCCACACCCTGCTGGGCCTGTGAGCCGTTTGCGATTACTAAATGGCGATCAGCCTTGGCTGGAGTTGATTGCGGGCGGCTACGCAGGGACTACCGTGCAAGATGGCTGGCGATTGGGCTTTAAAGATGGCAAGGCGTTGTTAGTGCAAGGTGATGAAAATCAGCCGTTTTTAAGCAAAATGCGGATGAAAGATCAGGCTGGTGCAAGCTGGTGTTTACGCTTGCTTGCAACGCATGAAGCGCCGAAGGTGGTGTCTGGTATGGCGCAAGAAGCACAAATCAAAGCAGACTGGCTGCGCTATTTACCGCGCAAGGGGCGCTGTTAAGGGCTTTATTGCATCAATTAATCAATCAATTTAATAACGAACCGCCCCAAACCCCATACGGATTTACGCCACGCGCACCGTCACTGGTGTACCCAATTGCGCGTTTTTCCGTGTCGCAACAAAGCCGTTGCAGAGCAAGGAGTGTTAAATAAAATAATTCAATACCCCGTCTAACCCTACCTGATTAATGCAATAGGGCGCTTCACGCTGTACTAACGGTTTGGCGTGGCAGGCTACGCCAAAGCCTGCTGCTTTGAGCATGGGTAAATCATTGGCTCCGTCGCCCATGGCAACCACTTGGTCGCTGCGTAATCCCAGCTCTTCTCGGTATTTGATGAGCTCGGCTTGTTTGCGCTCTGCATCCACAATTTCGCCGATGACTTTGCCGGTGAGTTTGCCATTTTCAATTTCTAAAATATTGGCAATGGCGCGAGATAGCCCCAGCCTGCTTTGTAGTTTTTCGGTAAAGAAGGTAAAGCCGCCTGAAATTAATAGCGTTTTGGCTCCTGCGTCCTGAAAACCTTTGAGCATGGCCTCTGCGCCAGGCATGAGCTTGAGTCGTTCGATGTAAACGCGCTCTAAGGCGCTTTCATCTAAGCCTGCCAGCAGCGCTACACGGCGGCTGAGGCTTTCTTTAAACTCGATTTCACCGCGCATGGCGCTGGCGGTAATTTCAGAAACCTGCGTTTTTATGCCTTGCATATCGGCAATCTCATCGATGCATTCGATGGTGATCAGCGTTGAATCCATATCCATCACCACAAGGCCAATATCCCGCACGTTGGTTTCCTCGGGGATAAAAGCAAAATCGAGCTGATTGGATTCGCAAAAATCCGCCACAGCTTCTTCATTGCTGATATCTGCACCTTGTAAACGAAACGCTTGTTGGTGGATGGCCTCGATGCTATGCGCACCCGCAAGGCGAGCGAGTTGTTTTAGGTTTTGGGTGGAAATTTCTGGCGCTTGGATAACAAGACGAAACATAGGAGATTCTCTGCAGGTATTTAGCGAGGGGCTTGATTGTAACCTTGCTTGGGCAATGCAGCAAAAAGAGGCTTTATTCTTGGGTGACGTTTTTAAAATGACTAGATTCGCGCACGCGCTCGATATCTTGCCAAATATCTTGGCTTTGTTTGAACTTGCGCTTTTGATAATTATGAGAAAAAGCGAGGAATAAATCGCTGACTAGAAAGGGCTGTGGTGATTTTTCTATGGTTTTTACATATTCTGGATGTGATTTTAGGCTGCGAACGCTCTGGCGCTCTTCAGCTACGGCGATTTGAATGATCCCCATATCTAGTTTTCTGAAGAGGTCATCCACCGATTGCGAGCTATCTTCAATAGGAATTTTTTTTTGCTTAAGGATATTGGCGGCTAAATAACCCGCTTGTACGCCGACAGGGCCTTGCAAGGTGGAGAACTGCTGGCCATCCCAAAAGCTGGTGCTGTCTTTATGCCGATAAACCGAGCGGGTTGTGGTGAGTAGCCGGTATTCGTGCTGCGGTTCTGCTTGATTATTGATGGGGAAAGCTGCAATGCTGCGCCGCTCTGGCAAATAGGCAATGCCAATAACGCCATCGTAGCTGCCCGCTTGTACTTCTTTAAGGCAGCGTTTCCAAGGCAGAGCCTTATAAGTGAAGCTGATATTAAGCCGATCAGCAACCATATTAAGCAGATAAAAACTTAAACCTGTGCCATTTTTTAAGGTGCTGGGATAAGCGTCTTCGTTATCAAAGCAAAGTTTGACGTTTTCTTGGGCTGCAGAGAGTGGGCTATAGAGGGAGAGGGTGAGGCAGCTTAGAAGAAAGAGGCTTTTCATGATAAGGCTCGCTAAATTTCTAGCTTAAGCATAGCGCGCCTCTTCTTCTTTGCTGGATTTTGGCGCTTATTTAGCTGCTTATGCGCCGCAGCACTTTTTGAATTTTTTGCCGCTGCCACAGCTGCAAGGGTCATTGCGGCCAATTTTAGGCTGGGTATGCACCACTGTTTCTACTTTGCCAAATTGTTTATTTAGCCACCAGTGCAGCACGTCTTCGATCAGCCAAGGCAGCTCGTCAATCAGCGCATCGCGGGCTTTAATGCTTAATACTTGTTCTTCGTCATCAGGGTGATGGCCTAGTTCTAAGGTCAGAATTTTGGCGACGACTTCGTAAAGGTCTTCGTTTTCATCCAGCGTGTCTTGCCAGAGGTCTTCGCGCAGCAAAATACCCGCTCTAAAGCCAGATGCCCAGTAAGCGCCCAGCGTTTCACGCCATTTTTCATCGATGCCTTCATCTTGCAGCACGATCGGTACATACATCGGCTCTTCGGTTTCTTTATTGCGCGCTTTCAGTGAAAACGCGGCTTGAATAGCGGCGTGGTGACGTTGGATCAGGGCGATGATCTCGTCTTTTTCTTCCGCGTCTTTAAATTCTGGCGCTTGGCCTTCAAAAATATGCGGCAGCCATTCTTCTTCAGGCGCTTGTTCTGGGCTGATTGCCAGCGCAACAAAGAAGCCATCGAGCATTTCCAAATCCATCGTTTCTGCGCCAGTGGCTTCAGACATTAAAAACGCATCTAGGCGTTCGAGTTCGGCTTGTTTTAGTGCAGACATACTGTATTTCCAATAAGTGTAAAAAATTCTAAAAGGTCTGTAGACACAAAGCTAAATGAGAACACGGAGCACACAGAGAAACCCTAAGGAGAGAATAGTTTTTTTTTCCGTGTGCTCTGTGTTCTCCCCTGATCTCGGTGTCTACAGAAGTTAGGGGGTGAAGGGTTTAATTCCCACCTCGTAGCAACCCCAACAACGCTGCGGTATCCATTTTGCCTGTGGCTTCTCCGCCTTCGAGCAGGCTGTCGGCGAGGTCGCGTTTTTCGGCGTGCAGGTTAATAATTTGCGCTTCAATGGTGTCTTTGGCCACAAGGCGGTAAATGGTAACCGGCCTTAGCTGGCCCATACGATGGGCTCGATCAGAGGCTTGGTCTTCCACCGCTGGATTCCACCATGGGTCTAGGTGGATCACATAATCGGCGGCGGTTAGGTTTAAGCCGGTGCCGCCGGCTTTTAAGCTGATTAAAAACACATCGCCAATACCCGCCTGAAATGCGTCGACGCGTTTTTTGCGCTCCATAATCGGTGTGCTGCCATCCAGATATTGGTAGCTGATGCCTTTTTCTTCCAGCCATTCACGCACAATCGCCAGATGATCGACAAACTGGCTGAAAACCAGTGCTTTATGCTTGTTTTCAAGCAGCTCTTCGGTAATTTCTGCAAAGGCGGCGAGTTTACTCGCAGTGAGCGTGGATGTGGGCAGTACCAGCTTAGGATTGCAACAAAAGCGACGTAAACGGGTGATTTCGGCCAGTACTCGCATGGCGCGGTTTTCATCCCCACCTGCGGCATCGAGCTTTTCTACTGCTTCTTGGCGTAGTGCCTCGTATAAATGGCGCTCATCTTTGGATAGCTCAACTTGCAGGGTGATTTCGGTGCGCGGCGGTAATTCGCTGAGCACTTGCGTCTTGGTGCGGCGCAGGATAAACGGTTGGATTAGTTTTTTCAAATGCCCACGGGCGGTTTTATCTCCACGCTCTATTGGGCCGCTAAATTTGGCGGCAAAGCGCTCTTTCGATCCAAGCAGGCCAGGGTTGATAAAACGGAATAAATTCCACAGCTCGCCAAGGTGGTTTTCTACGGGGGTGCCGCTGGCAATCATTTTGAAATCGGCATTGAGCGCCATTGCCGCTTGGCTTCGCTTGGTGGCGGCGTTTTTAATTGCCTGCGCTTCGTCTAGTACCACGGTATGCCAGTGCTGGGCCGCAAAGGCCTCTGCATCTTGCTGCAACATACCGTAGCTGGCGATGACTAAATCAAATGAGCCTAAGTCGCTAAGGTCACGGTTGGTGTGATAAGTCTGCACTTTTAATGTGGGTGCAAAGCGGATGGCTTCGGCTTGCCAGTTTAGCGCCACCGATAGCGGGGCAATCACCAGCGCTGGGCCTTGAGGTGCGCGAGTAAGCAGTAGCGCTAGGGACTGCACGGTTTTGCCCAAACCCATATCATCGGCCAAACAAGCACCCACGCCCCAACGGGCAAGGCGGGATAGCCACTGAAAGCCTTCTAGCTGATAGTCGCGTAGCTCGGCTTGCAGGGTGGAGGGCACTTTAGGTTGGAAATCGGCAAGGGAATCAAGCTTAGCCACTTGCGCTTGCCATTCGGCATCGCTTTGTAAATCGCCCACTTCACCGGCTAGCTCGGCCAGCAGTGGCGCGGTCAGTGCGCTGATTTTTAGCCCGTCTTTGCCCATCTCGGCCAGCACGCGCAATTCATCCAGACGCTTTTTAAAGGCTTCGGTAAGGGCCAGATAATCGCCATCGCCCAATGGCAGGAAGCGGCCTTCGGCTTTATCCATCATTTGCAAGAGTTCGCGCAGCGCCAGTACGCGGCCATCGTCTAGCGTTAGCTCGCCACCCGCAACAAACCATTCGCCTTGTTTTTTAACCGTGAGCGACATTTGCGCAAGGCCACGGGTGCTGTTCAGGCGGAAACGCTCGCCTTCAGGCCACACCAGCTGCAGCGTATCGTCGCCAAAGGTTTTTAGCTCGGCTAATAGCTCAAGGCAAAGCTCGGGGTGGAATAGCTCCCACTCCAGACCATTTTGCTCGGCTTGCGATAAGGTAGGGGAGGCATCAATTACGCGTTTCAGGCGTTTTTTCTCAAGGCTTAAATCCCGCACGGCCTGCACGGCACGGCCTTCGATCTCGCCGAGTACATTAACGCTGCCTTTAGCAGGCGTCATCCAGCTGCCACCTGCCATTGGGCGCACTAAGAGCTGCAAGCGCAGGCCTTCTTGTAGGGGTAAAAGATGGGCGTAAAGCGTGGCATCGGCGGGTACTGATTCCACATGTGCTGCTAGCTCGGGCAGATCAGAGTGAATGGCAATATGCGGAGCAATCGCAGTAATGACATCCACCAGCTGCGCTTTGGCTGCGACGGGAACCGCCAGGCCCGTACCCAAAATGCCTGCAATTTGCTTGATTTCTGGGCTGCTGCTGTAAATCACTAAGCGGGTTGGGGTTTCTTTTTTCCAAATAAATGGCGCGTTGCTATCCATATCAGGATCGAGCTCTAGCGTGATCTGGCCGTTTTTTTCTTTAAGCAGCAGTGCCACGTCGCCTTTGGCAATGTCGATGCGCACATCGGGTGCATCCAGCCAAAACAGTGCAGGATGTCCGATTAAATGTCCCAGCGCTGTTTCGCCATCCAGCTCGTAATCGCTGCCGCCGTAGTAATTGTTGTACGATTTTCTGATGCAGCTGGCCACGCGTTTATCTTGGTCAGACATTCCCGCCAGCGTGTCTTGCTCTTGTAAAAGTCGGCGCAGCGCCACAGCACGGCCTTTGCTCCAGATGCCTTTGGCGCTTTTCTTTTGTTCGCGCGGCTCGATACGGATATCGCCATGGCTTTCTTCAACTAGCCATGCAATCCGGGTGTCGCTGGTGCTGGCTGCGCTGCCCGCTTTAAGCTGGCTAAGCGCTACCAGTGCGCGTTGCCAGCCTTCTTCGCGCACGATGGCGGAGACCAGTGGGGTGAGCTGCTCCTGAGCATGCCAGCCGGGAAAGGCCAGCGGCTTAGCAAATTGGCGGTGGATCAGTACATCCAGCTCGGCAGCGATCCATTGGTAGCCATTTTTTTCTGCTTTACTGCGGGCGGTGATTAGCTTTTTACACCAGCTATCGTCTACATTGCTGTCTTGCCAGAAGAGCGCCAGTGCTTCAAAGAGGCCATCGCAATCGCTAGGTTGGTGTACATAGCTAGGTGAGCTGCTGATTAGCGGTACGCCTAGCACCAAATGATCGCTTAAGGGCTTGAGTGCAAGATAGGCATAAGCATGCTTTTGCTTATGGCCATCGTCAATTTGTGCTTTGGCGAGCTTTAAACTGGCGGGGCTGTTCAAGCCTAAGAGCGCCACAATATAGAGCAAGCCATCGGTGTTTTCTAAAAAAAACTTACGCTTACCGCTACCTTGTTTGTGAGCTTTAATTAGCGCTTCGTAAATTTCAACAGCAATGGCGTATTCGCCACGTAATGTGGCTAAGGCGGCGAGGTTTTCGGCTAAAAACTGCGCGGGTGTTTTGGCTTGAATTTGCTTGAGCTGGGCCAGATCGCCCCGCAGCAGTGCATGCGCTGCCAGTTGGGCTGAAAGCAGCGGCCAATCGCAAAAGCTGTTTTCAAACATGCTTAAAGCGTAGTGATAGATGCTGTTGCAGTCGCTTAAACTCCATGCGCTATCAAGTAAGGCATCGTGCACAAGCTGGCTTTGGATTTCATCATCTAGTAAAGAAAATAACAGTTGCCCACTACTACTTTCAAAAAAATGCTGCGTGAGCTGATGTGCCAAGCCAAGGCGCTGCCGCCATTCACCAAGCAGCTCTAGCTGCCCGCAAAAAGCCGCAAACATGACTTCCCGCTGGCAAAATTCAGCATCATAGGTTTTCCACGGCGAGTACTCATGTTGCTGGGTAAATAGCTCACGCAAACTGCCTACCCAACTGGGCAGCCAGCCGGTTTGTTTTAATTTTAATAGCACTGGAAAAGTGTGCTCGTCTTCCAGCGCATAGCCCATGCCCACCTGTAGGGCGATTGCTTTTTGCAGCATCAAACGGGCAAGGCATGTTTTGATTTTAGGTGGGTCATAAGCGGTGCCATCGGCCATTTTTTCTTTGCGTAGCGTCAGCAGCAAGGCCATCCGCGCCTGAGTGACCGGCTCTTGTAGCAATGCCATAGCGTAAAGTAGAGGCAGATCGTCGGAATGAATGGCGGGAAGAGAAGTCGGCATAGTGGCTTGTTGGTAATGTGAGGATTAAAGTGATGGCCTGTGCAATGCTTGGGCCACGATGACGTTTTGTCCGTTAAAAATTGCAGCAGGTGAGCTGATGCGAGTTTCTTGGGGAGGACACGATAAACCGTTGTAACCGCCCTAAGAAGACATTAGTGTCTTAGCTCCTGCAGCAGCTCTTTCACTCGCACAGCCCGCAAGGCGCTTTCTGGCCAGTTGCCCTCTACGCGCAATTTATCTTGGCCGCTCATTTTATAATTCTTTTTGTTTTGGATGAGTTTGATTATTTTCATCGGCTCGATCACAGTATTAGTGGTAAAGCTCAGTACGATAGCGACATCACTAGCGTCGATTTTAGCAATGCCCAAGCTGCCAGCAATCATGCGCAGGCGGTGGCAATCGAGCAGTACTTTGGCGGGAGCAGGCAATAAGCCGAAGCGATCGATCAGCTCTTGCATAATGTCATCTAGATCTTCATTGCTTTCACAATGAGCAAGACGTTTATAGAGGCTTAAGCGCTCGTTTACATCGGGGCAGTATTCGGCGGGTAGCAGCGCGGGGGCACGTAGATTGATTTCGGTGGTGACCCCCAGCGGCTGAGATAAATCAGGTTCGATGCCTTTTTTGAGTGATTTAACCGCTTCTTTGAGCATCTGGCTGTAGAGCGAGAAGCCGATTTCCTGCATCTCACCCGATTGCGAATCGCCCAGCACTTCACCCGCACCGCGGATTTCTAAGTCGTGCATGGCCAGATAAAATCCAGCCCCCAACTCATCCATCATTTGAATCGCTTCAAGGCGTTTTTTAGCGTCGCCAGACAGTGCTTCAGGCTCAGGCACCAGCAGGTAGGCGTATGCCTGGTGATGGCTGCGGCCCACGCGGCCACGCATCTGGTGTAATTGCGCCAAGCCAAATTTATCGGCGCGGTTCATCAAAATAGTGTTGGCGTTGGTGATGTCGATCCCCGTTTCAATAATGGTGGTGCAAAGCAGAATGTTAAAACGCTGCTGGGAAAAATCTCGCATCACGTGTTCAAGATCGCGTTCACGCATTTGGCCATGCGCCACGCCAACGCGAGCTTCGGGCAGCAGTGCAGTGAGCTTTTCGCGCATATTGTCGATGGTGTCGACTTCATTGTGTAAAAAGAATACTTGGCCACCGCGTTTTAGCTCGCGCAATACCGCTTCGCGGATAATGCCGTCGCTAAATTTGGCAAGAAAGGTTTTAACCGCAAGGCGTTTATTGGGCGCGGTGGCAATCACGGAAAAGTCACGCAAGCCTTCTAGGCTCATTGCCAGCGTGCGCGGAATCGGCGTGGCGGTAAGGGTGAGTACATCCACATCGGCACGCAGCGCTTTAAGCTGCTCTTTTTGCCGCACACCAAAGCGGTGTTCTTCGTCGATAATCACGAGGCCCAGCTTGCTAAATTCCACATCCGGCTGCACCAGCTTATGCGTGCCAATCACAATATCGACCGTGCCTTCGGCCATGCCTTTCATGGTGGCAGCGGCTTCCTTAGCGCTTCTAAAGCGCGAGATTTCCGCCACTTTAATCGGCCAGTCAGAAAAGCGATCGCTAAAGGTTTGGAAATGTTGCTCGGCCAGTAGGGTGGTTGGCACCAAGACGGCTACTTGCTTGCCGCCCGCTACGGCAGCAAAGGCGGCACGCAGCGCGACTTCAGTTTTACCAAAGCCTACGTCACCACACACCAGCCTATCCATTGGTTTGTCGACACGCATATCGACCAATACGGCTTCAATTGCAGCGGCTTGGTCGGCGGTTTCTTCAAAGCCAAAGCCTGCGGCAAAGGCGGCATAATCATGGAAATCCCATTCGAAAGCGTGGCCCTTACGTAGGGCGCGGCGGGCGTAGAGATTAAGCAGCTCTGCGGCGGTGTCTCTGACTTGCTCAGCGGCTTTGCGTTTGGATTTATCCCAACTGCCACTGCCTAATTTATGTAGGGGGGCCGCGTCTGCGCTACCACCGGAATAACGGCTGATGACATGCAGCTGGCTTACCGGCACGTACAGTTTATCGTTGCCCGCGTATTCAATGACGACTAGCTCGGTTTCGCCCTCACCCAAATCCATGCTGGTTAGGCCGGAGTAGCGACCAATACCGTGGCCTTCGTGCACCACAGCATCGCCAATTTTTAGCTCGGATAAATCGCGCAGCATGGCATCAGTATTACTACGCTTTTGCTGACGCTTACCACGGCTTTGCGCCACCATTTCATACAGATTGGCTTCGGTAATAATCGCCAGTGCGCTGTCGTTTAAGATAAAGCCGTTGTAAAACGGCGCGGCGGTAAGCAGAACCTGCTCTTTACTGGCTTGGATATCAGCCCAGCTTTCGATCAGTTTAGGTTTAAATCCGTACTCAGCAAAAAACTGTGCCATGGTTTCGCGGCGGCCGAGGCTTTCGGCACATAGCAAAATACGTCCTTCAAATTGGGCAATAAAATCTGTGAGCTTGCTGATTGGGTTGTCACTGCGTCGGTCTACATTTAGAGCGGGCAGAGTGGTGCTGAATGCAGAATCACCGGTAATAAATTCAATACGGCGGTGTTGTTTTAAGCCGCTAAATAGTGCATCGGGCGTGAGGTAAAGATCTTTAGGCGCAAGGATGGGCCGCTCTTTGTCGCCAGATAAGTTTCGGTAACGGTCACTGGTTTCGGCCCAGAATTGTTCCGCAGCGACAAGCAGCTCTCCGTGTTGGGCTAGAACCGCGTCTTTAGGTAAGTAATCAAATAGTGTGGCCGTTTGTTCAAAAAATAGCGGTAGATAATATTCAATCCCAGCGGGGGTGCCGCCGTTACCTATTTCTTTATAAATGCGTGCTTTACTTGGGTCGCCTTCAAATACTTCTCTAAAGCGTTGTCTGAACTGGGTGCGCCCCTTTTCATCGAGCGGAAATTCACGCGCGGGCAAGAGGCGGATTTCGGGAACTGGGTAAAGGCTGCGCTGGGTATCCACATCAAAGGTGCGGATGGTTTCGATAACATCGCCAAATAAATCGAGCCGATAAGGCAGGGTTGAGCCCATAGGGAAGAGATCAATCAGCCCGCCACGGATAGAAAATTCACCCGGCCCGTAAACCTGAGTGACATGGCTGTAGCCTGCAAATGCCATATCTGCGCGTAGCTGATCTGTATCAAGCCGCTCTCCTTTTTTTAGGAAGAAGGTGTAGGCGGCAAGGTACTCTACTGGGGGCAAAACACCCATCGCTGTTTGCACGGGTACAATCACCACATCTGCTTGATTCTGACGAATCTGCCATAGCGCAGCTAAGCGCTCCGAAATTAAATCATGGTGCGGGCTAAAATGATCGTAAGCCAGTGTTTCCCAGTCAGGAAACAGCACGATGTTTTTTTGCGGTGCTAGAAAAGCAATTTCTTCTTTTAAGCGGCTGGCCACCTGCGCACTTGATGTAAACACCACCAGTGGGTGGGCAATATTTGCATAGTGGCTTAAGGCCCAAGCATCACCAGATCCATGCAGGGCATTGATTTGGGTGCGTTGGCCGTTTAAGGGGAGTGCAGGCAGAGTCATGGCAGGTGGCATTCATAGAAAGCGTAGTGGCGGATTATACCCGTCCTCATGATTTAGCCATCGCTTAAAATTGCACTAAATCGCATCTATGCGTACGTACAAATGTTTTAGGCCTGCTTTCAAATGACGGCGATAAAATTTAGGCGCGCTTGGGGATTTACGAGGTTTTCTCAAAGGGTTTAGAAAGGTAGTACTTGATTTTTTTTCTCATCTACAGAATGATGCTTACAAAATTAGACATATTTTATTCGCATAGAAAAGAATAAAGATCGCTCAGGAGGGGCAATATTAATGCGTAGGATTTGGCTACAGCAGTTACTTATTGCTTTGATATACGGTATTTCAAGTTTTATTAGCTGGAAATTGTCCTCAGGGCAGCATTTGTTTAGTTTGCATGCAGGAATAGGGGTTGCAGCTTTACTCCTAGCTGGCCCTCGCTCCATCCTTCCTTTGGCGCTCGTTTCTTGGATACTGCCAGTGCTTCAAGGTTACCCACTTCAGGGGGTATTAGCGCTTTCCTTGCTGAACATTGTGCAGCCTCTGCTGGTGCAGGCCTTATTGCCCAAATTTGCTTTGGGTGGAGAGCTACGGGTTAAAGACAGTATGCGGCTACTTTTTGCTGGCCCTTTGGTAGGCGCATTTTTTGCTGCCAGTTGCGGTGTGGTTATTGAAAGTGTGTTTTTTCCAGCCTCAACCACGTTGTTGTTCTTTGATTGGATTTCTTGGTGGTTGGGGGATGCCCTCTTTATTTTAATTGTGGTGCCTTTTTGTTTTGGCTTGCAGCATCAGCGTGCCATGATTTGGCCCAATAGACTGGCTGAATTGCTATTGGTGGTGGTGATTACCGGCTTGGGTGCACTATTACTCAGCGAATTTAATGGTCACAAAGAATTGCTGTTTTTATTGTTTCCTTTAATTATTTGGTCTGCATTACGCTTTGGCCACGTTGGCAATGGCGTGCTTGGGATAGTGGTTGCATTGCTGGCGGCGTGTTCGCAATTCGGTAATATATGGCTGGGTGGTGTTTTATCCACTTTGCTGCTTTTATCTGTGGTGGTAACCGGCGTGGTGCTGGCGGCCTCCAATCAAGAAGACTTTGTGGCAGCGAAAGGCACGCGTTTGGCTGCACAGGTTTTTGGTAGTGCCAGTCAAGGCATTTTAATTACTGATGCCAATGCTCGCATTGTGGCTGTTAACGCGGCTTTTTGCCGTATTACAGGATTTGAGCCTAAGGATGCGATTGGGCATATTTCACGCATGTTTAAGCAGCAAGGGCAGCTCGATATCAACCGTAAAATGTTGGATGAGTTAAATACTTACGGGCAATGGCAGGGGGAGATGGAGGATAAGCGTAAATGTGGGGAAGTCTATCCTGCGTGGCTGTCGATTAGTGCGGTAAGGGATGAGCAGGGCAGAATGACCAATTATGTGGGGGTTTTTTCTGATTACACCCATAGAAAATCAGCGGAGCAGCGGCTCTATTATCTGGCCAACCACGACCCGCTCACGGGGTTGTATAACCGTATGGCATTGCAAGAAAAGCTTAACCATGCGGTGCTAAGCGCTGATGACAAGCCATTTGCTGTTTTGTTTATTGACCTAGATCGCTTTAAAACCATTAATGACACGCTTGGTCATGAAGTGGGCGATGCTTTATTAGTGACTGTGGCGCAACGCTTACAAACGGTAGTGAGTGAATATGATGTTTTAGCCCGTATTGGCGGGGATGAATTTACTATTTTGCTGGAAGATGCCGAATCCCTAGAGCAAGTAAGCCTAGTGGCTGAGGATTTGCGCCAAGCTTTAATCCAGCCTTGCGTGATTAATGGCCAAGAATTGTTTGTAAGCTGCTCCATCGGTGTGAGTGTTTATCCTTGTGATGGTAAAACGCCTGCGGCTCTACTTAAAAATGCTGATGTGGCGATGTACCGCGCCAAAGAAACAGGCAAAAACAATGTGCAGTTTTTTGCTGCAAATATGAATGAAATGGCGTTTGAGCATCTGATGATGGAAAACGGCTTACGTCATGCTTTAGAGCGCCAGCAGTTTTGCCTGCACTATCAACCCAAAATTGATTTAGCATCTGGTCGCTTAAGTGGTTTAGAAAGCTTGATTCGTTGGAATCACCCAAGCTTGGGCTTGGTTCCTCCGGTGAGTTTTATTCCATTGGCTGAAGAAAGTGGCCTGATTGTGGCTATTGGCGAGTGGGTGCTCTTTGAGGCGTGTCGGCAAATGTGTGTTTGGTTGAAGGCGGGTTTGGATATTCCACACGTGGCCGTCAATTTATCTCCAAGGCAATTCCAAAAAGAAAATTTAGTGCAGCAGGTGAAAGAGGCGCTGGTGCAAAGCGGCTTGCCTGCATCGCGCTTAGAGTTGGAAATCACCGAGAGCATGATTATGCAAGACCCAAAACGGGCCGTGCAGACCCTTAATGAGCTGAAGTTGATGGGGGTGATGCTGGCTATTGATGATTTTGGAACGGGCTATTCATCGCTTTCTAATCTTAAGCATTTCCCGATTGATAGCTTAAAAATTGATCGATCCTTTGTGGAAGGCCTGCCGGAGGACTCGGATAATGCCGCGATTACCGAGGCAATTATTGCCATGGCACGTAAATTACGTCTCACGGTAGTCGGTGAAGGCGTAGAAACGGCTCAACAAATGTTATTCTTGCGCAAAAGCGGCTGCCATAGCGTGCAAGGTTATTTATACTCACGCGCCTTGTCTGCCGATGATCTTGTGGCGTATCTAGCCCATGAAGGGCTGGTAAAGCTAAATCTATCTAATAAAGAACCGGTTTTTTAAGGTGATTTTAATCGCATGCCTAGCTCATTGAGGGCTAAGCACCATTGCGAAAAAACGTAAACAGAGTCTGATATGCAAAAAAAATTAATCCACGGTTTTCATGCCGTTGCGTCCCGTGTTAAACGCTTCCCTGATAGCGTTTTAGAATTGTTCTTTAATGGCAGTCGCGCCGATCCACGTGCTAAAGAGCTACTGAAATTAGCAGAGCAGCAAGGCGTGCACGTGATTATGGTGGATGCCTCGCGTTTGGATGGGATGACGGGTCATGCTCGCCACCAAGGCGTAGCGGCGATGATCGACGCGGGTAAATCTTACGTGGTGCTGGAAGATGTACTGGAAGATCTGACTGAGCCACCGTTTTTGCTGATTTTGGATGGTATTACCGATCCGCATAATCTAGGCGCTTGCTTGCGTGTGGCCGATGCAATGGGCGTGCATGCCGTGATTGCACCAAAAGATAAATCGGTTAGCATTAATGCCACCGTATCTAAAGTGGCTTGCGGTGCTGCCGAAGTGATTCCTTACATTATGGTGACTAATTTAGCGCGCACTTTACGCGATTTAAAAGATCAAAATGTTTGGATTGTAGGTACGGATGCCGATGCCAAAACTGATTTGCATCATTTCAACCAAACCGGCCCATTGGCTTGGGTATTGGGCAATGAAGGTGAAGGCATGCGCCGCCTGACGCGTGAATCTTGCGATACCTTGGTTTCTATTCCAATGTTTGGCTCGGTAGAAAGCTTGAATGTATCGGTAGCCAGTGGGATTATCCTTGCAGAAAGTCGCCGTCAGCGTGAAATGAATAAGTAATAGGTCATCGCTACTTAGGTGGGGGGGGGGGCCAAAAGGGTGGCTTGGCCTACCCACCATGTACAGCCAAACCGTCTCACACCCCGCCTAGCTTTAAAGAAATAGCTCAAACCACCTGTTGTTTCTGCGGCCACAGTACTGCCAGCGATTCACCCAGCGCATCCACAGGGTTATACCCTTTCTCTTTAGTAAATACCTCATTGCTTTAGCCTGGCTGCTAGGGTTTCTATTGCCAGCACGGTGCGCGCTCAATATGCAGAGACAGGGGCCCAAATGCAAGAGCCGCTAAAATTATGCAGTGTGCCGAAGTCTATTGGCCACAGCATTTACTGCAATCTTTATTTGGCATTCGCAGTAATATTCATGTGGCCACACAGGGAGACGCATTGGTGACGCTGTGGAATGTCAGTGATATGACTGAATACTGTGAGTTGTTAAATGCGATGAATGGAATTAGCCCGTAACTACACAATTTCTGTTTTGTTCTTTGGCTTTGTAAAGTAGCTGGTCAGTGCGATCAAAAAATGATTGGCTATTATCGCTATCGGTTAATTCACTAACGCCAAGGCTGATCGTAATTGAGCGGGGAATAGGGAGTTTAAAATCATGGCTGGCAATAACGGCCCTTATTTTTTCGGCCAATTCGCTGGCAATATGCCTAGGGCAATTATCCAGTAGTAGAATAAATTCTTCGCCGCCCCAGCGTGCCAGCGTATCGCTTGCCCTTGTGGATTTTTTTAAAAGCTGTGCAAGCTGCTGAAGTACTGCATCACCTTGTAAATGCCCGAGTTCGTCATTGATGCGTTTGAAATAATCTACATCGAGCAATACACAAGAAAGTGGGCGTTTTTTTCTGGATATTTCTAATAGTTTTTGGTTGAAAATAACTTCAAAGGCTTGCCGGTTGAGTAAACGGGTAAGTGAATCTGTATTGGCTAATTTTTCAAGGTAGCGTTGATTACGGTTAATGCTATAGATCGCTGCAGCAACAACTAAAAATGAAATTAAAACTGAAATGGCTATGTTAATATAAAGTATTTTTTGAACTGGACGTAGGGTATCGGTCTCGTTTTGTTCAACAATTAAATACCAATTAAGCTCTGGGATGTAGCGGGTATTAACTTGAATAAGCTGGTTATTTAATTGGTAGCTTAATTGCTGCGGTGTGGTGCTTTTATTAATAATAGCCGTGGCAATGTTTTGCAGGCCAGGTTGTTTATAAATAGATGGATAAAATAGCTGCGGTTTCGATGTAAGTATGATTTGGCCCGTTTTGTTAACGTAATAAACATTTTTTTGAAAACGTGTGCCGTATTTTTTAAGTAAATGACTCATAGAATCTAGAGTGAGCCCAACGCCTGTTATGCCAATAAAATTTCCTTTATAATCCTTAATTTGATGATTAATAAAAATGGTCATTCTATTTTGGTAGTTTTTATCTGGGTCTACATTTATTTCATACTCAGTCGCCATTTTCTTGGCACGAAAATACCAAGCATTGCGCGGGTCTTGTTCTTTTATTTTTTGGAGAATGCCTGTAGGGTGATAATAATGGCGGGTTTTTTCAGAGATAAGGAAGGTGGTGACGGTTTGATATTTAATTTGAATTTCATTTAAGTAACGGATTAATTGTTCTGGATTATTCTCTCCTTTTAATAGCCAGTCACGTAAAAAAGTGTCTTGTGCCATTTGGGAGGAGATTAAAACTGGGCGAAATATGTCTTTTTGTATTTCAGAATAAATATTGTCGGCCGCAATAGGCAATTCATTGCTAATAATATGTGAGCGAATCGCTTGGCTAGAAACCCAATAGCTGGCAATGCTTGTGCTTAAAAATCCAACGACTAAAAGTATCGTTACAAGAGTTAAGAGCCTTAAGCGTTTTGGGATCAGTGGCATTGTGGCTCAATACATAAAGCTGAAGTTAATATATTATGCTGTTGTATTTATGGTTTGGCAAGGTTTAGCAGATAATCTGTAGTTTTCTAATTAAATATGTATGCAATTTTAATTTTTTTATTGTAGATTTGCCAGCTACTTACAATTTTTTTGTTTGCTGTAATAATTTCCATGCCATTGTGCCTAATACGGTCACTGCCAATACCAGTGCAGCCCATAAACCGTAAGTTCTAGCTGGGGAAGGGGCGCTGGCTATGGTTGTTGTGATGGCAACTTTATTAAGCAAAACGCCTGCTGTGGCGGGTGCAATCTGCTTGCCAATAATTAAATCCTGAGCTTGCATGGCGGCGTTTTGGATTTGAATATTGCCAAAGGCAAGGGTAAATGGCGCTTCACCACGGGCGGCAAAGGCTATTTGCTGTGCTAACCAGCCCACTTTTAATTTGGGCATGCCTTGCCCCAATCCTCCTCCATTTTGTTTAACTTGTAGTTGCCAATAGCGATGATTATTGGGGCTGATTTCTATGCTTGGGCTTTCGCTATTTGCGAGGCGATACACAATCATATTTTGTACGCTTTGCCACGGGCCTTTAAGATTGGCGCTGCTGGATAGGCTTACTTCGGCTACGGTATTTAACTGTGGTAGCGCAAGTTGCACTCTATCAATGGGGGCATGCAGGCCTAGATCAAACAGATATTCGCCCTGCTGAGAGGCGGTGGCAACGATGGGCGTTAGCCATATTCTGTGGGCGATTGGGGCATCTTGCGTAGAATATTGCAGCAGGGCTTGCGTAAGGGTAAGCGGCGTTTCAGGGTTAAGGCGCAGGTACTTTGCTTGAACTCCTGTTAAATCAATTTTGGCTTGCTTCAGAATTTGGCCTTGATAATCAAGCTGCACCAGCGCCGTACTGCCTAGCTCTTGCCATGATTTTAAATCATCGCTAACGGCTAGCTTTATTTGGCTTTGGTAATTACTTTCTTGCCAGCTTAAAGCTAGGGTTTCAAAGCGGCCTTGGATTTGTGATGCATCGACGATATAGCTGCTTTGGCTGGAGCTGGCACTGCTGGTTTGAGCGCTGAGCTGACCATTGCTATGAATTTGTACCGATATTTGCTGAGAGAGTTGTGTATTGGCGTAGGGGAAAAACCGCAGCGCTGTTTGTGCGGATTGGATGGAGGGCTGTGGGCTTATAAAGGCATAAGGAACTACTTCTCCTGCGGCATTAAACACCCGTAGATCGCCTAAATCTGCGTCTTGGCTAAATTGATACACGCTAATGGGTAAATCTAGCCGGTAAAAAGGCGCGGTTTCTTTGATGATTAAGGCTTGCTGATGGCTAAATAGACTGCTTGTTAATATGGCTGGCAACGGCGTAGGCGTGAGTTTTTTTGCGAGGGTAAGAGGGCTGATGCAAAGCAATAAAATCAGCATACGGCGCATGAGGTTTCCTTTTATATGACTGATATTGTTGAGTAGTATTTACCCAATATATGGTCCATAAAAAACACAAAAATTAGAGGCAGCACTTTGCTTTATGGCTATTTTTCGTGATTTTAGTGTTTTTTATGGACTAAAAATGATTGTTTATACATCACCCTCTTTCGATTCTTGCTTGGGCGGTAGGGGTGATAAATAGCCAATGATTAATAGCAAAATCCCTACACCAATAAAGCTTACGATGCGCTCGATGCCGCTGATTCTGGATAAATCGATAATAAATAGTTTGGCCACTACCACCACCAAGAGGGCTGCGCCGCTAAACCATAGCGATCTATCCAATTTACGGGCAGAAAACAACATGATGCTAAAGGCCAGTAGCGTCCAGAAGATTGATAGCGAGGCTTGCACCAGTGTGGAGTGTAGTAGCGCGCTGGCCACATAGGGCACATCAGCCCAATGATGTAGGGTGCGCAGCAAGACGCCATTGAGCCAGACAAAAGCTGTGAAACCAACTCCGATTTTTAGCCACTGCTGCGGTAAACCGCCACGCAGCTTGTCAACGCGATACAGCCACAGGCCGATTAAGGCAAAGATGCCGATTTGGATCAGATCAAGCGGATTAAGCAGCGGCCAGCGGCTGCCGCTTTGGCTGAGGTTGGCGTAAAAGGTCCAAAGCCACATGATGAGGATCACGGGGGCTGAAGCAATGGCGCATAGACGCAGCATGCTGCCACGGCGGGTGAGCTGCATGGCGGCCAGCGCAAACAATCCCCATGCCAGCATAAAGATTTGCTGCATATTGCTGGAGCGAATCGCTTCCCATACCGAGAAAGGCAAGGCAAGGCCGTGGTGCAGGCCGCGCAATACAGCGCCGTTAAACCAAATAAATAAGGTGGCAAGCAGGGTGTAGGCCAGCCAATTGGGTAAAACGGCATCGGTAAATAGGCTGTATTTTTGATCGCGCCAAGCCATATACAGTGCGCCAAATACCGCAAGCTGAGCCAGCTCTAGTAGATTAAAGAGGGGTAGATAGCGGATGGGCAAGAGGCTACCATCGTTAAAGTTGGCGATCAGTAGCCAAGCCCATAGCACGGCAAGTAAAGCACGCACGGCAATGCGCGTTGCTAACAGCCCGCCTAAGCGTTGAGCCGCCATCACGACCAAGATGGATGCGGCGCTCCAAAATAGCGCAAACACGGCTTGTACTTTGAGTGAGTTAATTGGGGTAGAGAGGCTGTAATACTCGCCTCCCCAATGGGCAAAGACGCGCAGCAGTATCGCGTTAAGCCAGAGAAACCCCAGCCCAAGTAAGCTAGGGGCCAGCCATTTGGATAGATCAAGCAAGCCCAATGTGCGTAAGCGCTTTATCCACGCCAGCAGCCCAACTAGCCCAAGGCCAAGGGCGATATCGAGTGGATTAAGTAGCGGTATATAAGGCAGTGGCTCCGCATTGCCATCGCTGCCGAGTGCAAATAAGGTCCAAATGAGTAGGCCAGCCGCAACTGGCACTGCACCCGCCACAAAGTAAGCGCGTGGATGACGTGCAATTGGCCAACTGATTTTGCTGCCATATTCGGCCAGCAGCCAAAGCACGGCTGCGCTGATTAAAGGCCACGCTACATTGCGCCATACCCCTTCTGGTACTGCTTGGCGAATCAGCCAAGCCAGCTCTGTGGCAACCAAAATACTGAGCAGCCAAATGCCCAGCGCATGCAGAATTTCGATGGCTTGCTTGTCTTCTTCATGCCTATGCAGTAGCCACAGCGCCAGCGGTAAAGCCAGCGGCCACGCTAGTATGCCCAATCCTGTCATCGCATGGCTGTTATGAATGAGCACTTGCAACAGCATCAAGCCAAGTGCAGGAAAAAGCGCGAGCGCAGGCAGGCGTAGCAGCGGCCAAGCCCATTTTTTGCAAGCTAAGCTGGCCAGTAGTGCGCTAAAGCCGATAAAGATCACCTCGGCTGAATATTGCTCTGAGCTGAGGACAAAGGATTCAATCTCATAAAGGCCAGAACCCAGCCACCAGATTAACCCCCATGCGGCAAGTAACGGTGAGAGGGTCGTTCCAGGTTTAAACCATTCCAGTGCCGCTTTTTTTTGCAATAAATAGCCGCTGAATAGGCCAGATAAAGCTAACATCAGGCCGCCGATATAGCCGCTATTGAGAATGGCAATGGCGTTTTCATTGAGTGGACCAGCCTTGTTAAAGAAGGCGATGCCGGCAATGGCCTGCAAGACCAGCGCACAAAGCAGGGAGCGCAGTCTTTGCTGGCGTAAGCTCACCCAGATAATCGCCGCCGCTTCAACGGCCCAGCTGGCGGCGGTGGTGCGGGCATTAAAGGCCAGTGGTATGGCTAGTGTGGCAAACAGTACGCCCAGCGCTAACATGGCCTCAAATAATAGGCGCAGCTCGTCCCGTTTACGCTGCCACAGATATTGGGCAATGCCGATATAAAAAGCGGAGAGGGCAACGGCGCTGCCCGCCAGTGCAAATTGAATCTCATGCACTAGCGCGGCCTGTAGGCCAAAGGCTGCCAGCGGTGTGCCAAAAATCAGCGTGCCGTCTACATAGTTTTTAAGCGCGATTTGCTGGCGCAGGGCATAGAGCAGGGCAATACCCACATAAAATAGGAAAAACAAAATTAAAAACGGCTCGGTACTGGCCAAGAGCGCAGGCTGGTATTTAAGCGCTCCCCAACTGGTGGCAATGCCAAAGGTGAAGACAAAACCGAGTAAATTCAGCGGCCGCCAAGTCTTATACCAAGCCATGGCGAAAATGCCGGCATTTAGCAGCGCAAAATAGCCAAATAGCGCGATATGGCTGCCGCTACCGGTGGAGGTTAAAATTGGCGCTAAAAAGCCGCCGCTAATCCCCATCACGGCCAGCGATCTAGCATCTTGTTTAATCGCCAGAATGGCCGAGAACACCGCAATGAGCACTAAAAATACCAGTGCAAAGCCAGCAGGAATTACTGCAAACTTGAGTGCGGTAAAGGCAGTGAGGTAAAGCACACCCACCCCACCGCCTTGCATAATCAGCGCGTATTCACGGCGCTTATCCCGTAATCGCCAGCCAATCACCAAGAGGGCAACAGCACCGAGTGCGGTGCCAGCAAAGCGAAACTCCACCGGCAGCATGCTGTTGTCAGCGGCAAATTTTAGTAAAAACGCTACGCCAAAAAAGAGGATTAAGATCCCAACCCGCACCACGGTATTGCCGCCCAATAGCCAGTTTTTGGCCATTTGATAAGCTTTATTAAATTGGGTGTCCAGCCAGCTTGGCTCTGCAGCAGGGCGAGGGCTAGGGATTTGGGGCGGCTCGGCGGCTTGTGAAACTGGTGTGGTATCTGGCTTAGATGGGCTTGTTGCTATGCTTGGAAAAATGTTAGTGGCGGCTTCAGAAAGACTGATGTTGCTAGGCTCTTGCAGAAGTACTTCAGCCGCCGTGCTCATGCTTGGTTCTGATGTTAGTGTTTCAGACGCAGTCATTATTGGGCTGCTTGGCTTAATAATGTGGGCTTCGCGGGCTGCCATACTGACAAAGTCTGTGGTTTCTGCGAGGGCTGCGGCTTTCATTTGCGCAACTTCTGCCTGCAAAGATGCCAGCGATTGCTCTAGTTGATCCACCCTTTGCCGCAGGCTAAGCGTGCTGGCGTTAGCCACAGGTGCTGTTTGCTCTTGGCTACTTGCCTGGGCTGGGCGGGTAGATTGCTTGCTTATAAAAATGTAAATCACAAAACCCAACAGGCCGCAGCCGAATGCGCCTTCCACGCCAAATTGAAATCCACCCCAAATCATGGCGATCAAAATAAAGATGCTGGCTTTCATGTGCGCCCTTGCTGTGCATGTATTAGGGCACGGCGTGCCCATCTGTGCATCAATGTGAGGATGGTTTTTTTGTGTGTGGATTGCGGCCAATTCTGCCTAGGCCAACCCTTAATGCTTTGTTTAAAGCATGTTTAGGTTAGCGTTACCCCTACCATTTTTTCTTGGCCGGCTTGCTTGTGGGTTTAGCTGGCCTTAAATCATCGCCTTCTTGATAGCTTTTTAAAATGCTTTCAGAAAGTTGCAGCACGGCCGTCGCGTAGAGCGTGCTTTTGTTGTAACGGGTAATCACATAAAAATTATTAAAGCCTAAAAAGTGGCGGGTAAAACCAGGCTCGGATTCTAGCGAGAACAGCACGGCTTTTTCTGCGGTATCTAGCTCGGTGATCGGTACCACGCCTTTTTGCATGAGATCGCCCACGCTGTAGTGCAGATTAAATTTATCGGCGAAAACTTCACTTAAATCGGCATTGATATTAACGGCGGTGTAGGCGGTTTTACCCTGCTGCCAGCCGTGCTCTTTTAAATAATGGGCAACACTAGCGATGGCATCGTTGGGGTGGTTCCAGATATCGCGGTGGCCGTTTTGGTCGTAATCAACGGCGTATTGACGAAACGATGAGGGCATAAATTGTGGCCAGCCCATGGCTCCAGCGTAAGAGCCTTTAAAACTCAGGGGGTCTTCGTTTTCTTCGCGTGCTAAGAGCAAAAATTCGGTGAGCTCTTTTTGGAAGAACTCGGCACGGCGTGGGTAATCAAAGGCAATGGTGGTCAGTACGTCCAAAATATGAAAGCCACCGGTGTTTTTGCCGTAATTGGTTTCGGCCCCCAAAATCGCCACGATAACTTCTGGCTCTACCTCATAGCGCTCGCTAATTTCTTTGATCGCAATGGCGTGTTCACGCCAGAATTTGGCTCCCGCTAGGCTGCGCGCTGGGTTTACAAAATTCACCCGAAAGGTATACCAAGGCCTAGCGGTAGAAGGGCGATCTAAAATATCTAAAACATTACTTTTGGGCGTGGCTCTGCTTAGCGTTTGTACTAGCTCTTCTTCGCTAAATTGGTAAGCAGCTGCGGTGGCTTTGATATAGGCCTGCACGTCTTTTCGGGCAACAAGAGCTTCATCGGCGTGGGCAAAACCCATCAGGCTAACTAATAATAGGGGAAGAAATTTATGCATTGTTTTCACTTAGAGAGGTGTGGAAGGGGGCTATGTCGTGCCCCTATTGGGAGAGCGCCGTAGAAAGTAATTGTGCGGTGATATCTACAATCGGAATCACCCGCTGATAATCCATTCTGCTTGGGCCTATCACGCCGAGTGTGCCAACAATCTCACCATTGACGCGATAGGGCGCAGTAATTACTGAGCATTCATCTAGGGGGGCCAAGCCAGATTCATCACCGATATAAATTTTAACGCCATCAGCGTGATTGCCAAGATCTAACAGCTGCAGCAGCGCTGTTTTTTGCTCAAACAGCGCAAACAATTGGCGCATTCTAATAACATTGGAGGATAAATCACCAAAGCCTAAAAGCTGATGCTCACCTGCAATTATCATGGAATCGCTATGTTTTGCCAAAGAGGCACCGACGGCGACGGCGGCATTCATCAGGCTGACAATATCGCTTTTAAGCCGGACTAACTCGTTTTGTACCAGATGAGTCAGTGCCGAAAGTGTTTTGCCTGAGCAATATTCATTCAGTACATTAGCGGCTTCAATCAGCTCGCTGGCGCTAAACAGCCGCTCGGTTTGCAAAATACGGTTCTGCACATCGCCATCGCTAGTCACTAAAATCAGCAGCACACGGCGCTCTGATAGCTGCATAAACTCGATTTGCTTGAGCAAAATATCGTGGCGCTTTGGGCTATCGATGGGAAGCTGCTCGGTGAGTTCGGTAATAGTGAGTTTATCTAAAGTTTTCACTGTAAGTAATGAATCAACAAATACACGGTAAGCTAGGGCGGTAGGAATCCTACCTGCCGAGGTATGTGGGCTGGCAACAAAGCCTAGTGCTTCTAAATCAACCATCGTATTACGAATGGTGGCTGAGCTAATATCTAGCCCAGAAAAGTGCTGCAGGGCTTTTGAGCCAATAGGTTGACCGTCGGCAATGTAGCGCTCGACGAGGGTTTTAAGTAGAATTTGAGAACGATCGTTCAGCATGTGGGCCAATGGCGCTAGGGTTTATGGCGAATCTTACTTTGTTTTACAAGGACTTTTGCATCCAAGCAAAGTGTGTTGTGTTGTTTTAGTGAGTTTGAAGCAAAGTGCGCGGGTGTTTTTTTATTAAATTTCGGGTCTAATAAGCTTATGCATAGTCTACTGTTCAAAACCATTGCCGTGGTTGGCCGAACCGGCACACCGACCTTAGACGAGCCGATTCGTCGGCTTGCCGCTCTGCTGGCTCGCGCAGGCGTTAAGGTATTCTTGGATCAATCCACTGCGGATGAGCATGGCATCACCGAGCACCAGGCGGTTAGTCGCGATAATATCGGTAAAGTGGCTGATTTGGTGATTGTACTGGGTGGAGATGGCACGATGCTGGGTGTTGCTCGCTTATTGGCACCTTATCGCATTCCCCTTGTCGGTGTTAATCAAGGCCGTTTGGGCTTTATGACCGATATTTCAGTGGATGAGATGGATGAGCTGATAATTGCAATGCTATACGGCGAGTTCATCCCCGAAGAGCGCATCCTGCTTGAAACGACCGTGGTGCGTGATGGCCATGAAATCGATAGCGCTCTGGCGTTTAATGATGTGGTGTTTAGCCGTGGCAATACCGGCGGCATGATTGAGTTTGAAATCTTTATCGACGGGCGCTTTGTATATAGCCAGCGCTCAGATGGCCTGATTATTTCCACACCTACTGGCTCTACGGCTTACGCGCTGGCATCGGGCGGGCCGATTTTGCACCCTAGCCTACCCGCCATTGCGCTTGTGCCCATTTGCCCACAATCCTTGTCTAACCGCCCGATTGTGGTGAACGACACCTGTGCAGTTGAGTTTTTATTGACTCGCTCGGAAGATGCACGGGTTTATTTTGATAATCAATCGCACTGTAATTTGCACGAAAAAGACCGTGTATTAATTAGCCGCTACCGCAATACATTGAGGGTACTACACCCCAATAGCTATCACTACTACGATACGCTGCGCGAGAAACTGCGTTGGGGCGAGCGCTTGTAGGCGAAGATCTACGCACTTTTTAAAAAAGCTTAAAAGATCTATAAACGCAGAGCTAGATAAAGATAAAAGGCAGCAGACAGAGAGAGCCCTTTGGGGGCGATTAACTATTACCTGCCTTAAGACTGTTTCTTTGCGTGCTTCCTTGATCTCTGTACCTACAGATCTTTTTTCACGCTCATCATCACTTGTAACCAAGGTGTAAACAAAGCGCATGCTGCTTTCTATCTCACTTAAATCATTTGTTATCGTCGACGAGCTTGTCCTCGATTTTACCTCTGGCTTGACGACCTTAACGGGGGAAACGGGCGCGGGTAAATCCATTGTGATTGATGCTTTGGGCTTGCTTTTGGGGGGGAGGGCAGAAAGCGCGGTGGTGCGCCATGGGGCTGATAAGGCCGAGTTGCAAGCGCGGTTTGTCGTGCCTCAAACGGCCTTGGCGTGGTTAGAAGCCGAAGCCTTGCAAGGGGATGAAGGTGGGGAGCTATTGATACGGCGCAATATTGATAGTCATGGTAAATCCCGTGCTTGGATTAATGGGATTTCCGCCACTTTGGCCCAGCTAAAAACACTGGGTGAGCAATTGGTGGATATCCACGGCCAGCATGCCCCGCAATCCTTATTACGCCCCGATGTGCAGCGTGATTTAGTCGATGGTTACGCCGGAGCTACGGCGCTGGCGCGAGATGTGGCGGGCCTATTTAAAGATTGGAGAACGGCTACCGATGAATTGGCTACGGCCAGCAATAATGCCGAGGCCTTTGAGGCCGAGCGAGAACGCCTGCAATGGCAGGTTGAAGAAGTAGCCGCCTTGCAATTTACCGCTGCAGAATGGCCAGAGCTGCAAGCCGAGCATAAACGTTTACACCATGCTGCCAGCCTGATTGACGGGGTGCAAAGCAGCCTATTGATGCTGGCCGATGGCGATGAAAATTGCCAGTCTTGGCTAGGAGCTGTGGCGACGAAGCTCAGTGCCTTGGCTGATTTTGACGCAGGTATTTCTGAAACTTTAGAACTACTTGCCAGCACCGAGGCGCAGATGATGGAGTCGGTATATGCCTTGCGCCGCTATGCCGATCATCTAGAGCTAGATCCTGCAAGGCTTGCTGATGTAGAAAGCCGCTTAGACGCCATTTTTCGTATGGCGCGTAAATATCGTGTTGAGCCTGCGGATCTGCCAGAAAAACTCGCCAGTTGGCAAGAGCGCTTGGCCGAATTAGGCGGAGCGCAAGGTTTAGATGCCGTGCGCCGGCGTGCGGAGAAGCTAGAAGCCGAATTACGCAAGCAAGCTGCCGTTCTTTCAAGCAAACGCATAGCAGCGGCAAGCAAGCTAGGTAAATTGGTTACTGCAGAGTTACAACTCTTGGCTTTAGTTGGTAGCCGCTTTGAAATTGCCCTACATGTCCACGAAGCCCCTGCAAGCTTTGGTCTAGAAACCATTGAATTTATGGTTGCAAATCACCCGACTACTCCAGCCAGAGCGATGGCAAAAGTGGCATCCGGTGGCGAGTTATCACGCATCAGCCTGGCCTTACAGGTGATTGCCAGCCAAGTTGCTAATGTGCCTACGCTGATTTTTGATGAGGTGGATGTGGGGATTGGTGGGCGTGTGGCTGAGATTGTGGGTCGCATGTTGGCCGATTTAGGTGCAGCGCGGCAAGTGCTATGTATTACCCATTTACCCCAGGTGGCAGCGTGTGGATTTCAGCAGCTACAAGTGAGCAAAACCCAATCCGCCACTGGCGTGCTGAGTACCATCCGCATGCTAAGCATGGAAGAGCGCATCGAAGAAATCGCCCGCATGTTGGGTGGGGTAGAAATCACCGGCACCACCCGCCAGCATGCGGCAGAAATGCTGGGTGTTGCGGTGTAAGTTGCCCTATGCTATTTGGCTAAAGCATGAATCACAGTGTGAATCAAGTTTCCCGGCTTGAGTTCTCTGTAGCTCAGGATTTAGCGTTGTAATTAAAGTTTGAGAATGGATGTGGTGGGGAATAATAAGGTTTTATGAATGATTTAGATTTTATGAATGAGGCACTACAAGAGGCGCAACGAGCCAAAGAATTGGGCGAGGTGCCGGTAGGTGCGATTGTGGTGCATCGTGGTGAGATCATTGGCCGCGGCTGCAATCAACCTATCCTGCGTCACGATCCAAGCGCGCACGCAGAGATGATGGCGATTCGCCAAGCGGCACAACACTTGGGCAATTATCGCCTGCCTGAGTGCGAGTTATTTGTGACTTTAGAGCCATGCATTATGTGTGCTGGCGCGATCTTGCATTCACGGATTGCCCGTGTTGTGTATGCGGCAACTGATCCTAAAACTGGGGCGGCGGGTAGTGTGATTAACCCTTTTGCCGATTGCCGATTAAATCATCAAACCCAAGTTGTAGATGGCGTGATGGCGCATGAATCTGCGGACATGCTTCGAGCTTTTTTTCGTGAACGTCGGCAAGTGGAAAAAGAGCGCAAGAAAACTGTCGTATAAAGTTCACTGTATCGTTTAATATTTACACTTTAATCTGGGCAGGTCGTAAACTGGACACTCACTCTTTACAGGAATATGGGGGTGAAGAAATGACTACCCGCGGTTGCAATGACAGTATTGCTTGGTGCTTGTGTAAGCCAGTCTACGTCGCTGGCGGCAGTGCCGACCGAAAAAGCCACACCATCAGATAAATAGAATAATAAACAAGTGGTGGCTTATATCCGTACTTGGCCTATTGGCTATTCCCTCAAGATATGGATAAAGGCTGCCGCTGGAGTGCTAATGATATTCAAGCGATCAACTTACCACTTTAAATTTAAGTTTTGGTTTGATTTGCAATGAAATCAATGTGTATATTAAAGATCTAGAGCCACAACCTAATTCAGATAAAACAGCTACCATTGCCCCATTTGTGAATATGTGGAGTGAGGTGGAAAAGCTGCAAGCTAAATATCCCCATTTGAAAGTAAACGTCTCTATGGGGTGCAGATGGTTTTTCTCTATTATTTAGAGCGCCAGAATCACGAGCTAAATTCATTACTAATGTGGTTAAGTTAATAGATGAACATAAATTAGCAGGGATTGATTACGATTGGAAATGCCCCGTTGGCCCAGATTGGTTGCCTATTGCAAAAGATCGAAGTGATAAAGAAAATTACCCTCGGCTTTTAGAAGAAACTCGGATTGATTTAAATAAATATGGCGCTAAAATGGGTAGGAGTTATCAATTGTCGGTCGCTATACCGGCTACACCTTAGTTTCTGAAAAGTATTGATGTGATGCGGGTGGCTAATTCAGTGGACTTTATGCAAGTGATGGCTTCCGCCTTTGCCGAATCATAGAGTAAAAAAACAGTCACCATACTCATTTATATCAAAATAAATTAGATCCTGATACTGGCGGCTGGAGTGCCGGTCAAGCGATGAATTTATATATTCATGCAGGTGCTTCGCCGAGCAAATTATTACTAGACAGTACTTTTTATGGCCGTGCTAGGCAAGGTGTTGCCGCTAATAATGATGGCTTATATAACGCTTTCAAGAAAGGCACCTTTGATGAAGGTACCTCTTGGCAAGACATCAAAGCGTTGAAAGCAAAGGGTGCGACACGTTACTGGGGTGCTGTGGCTAAAGCCCCTTGGTTGCATGATTGTCACTTAATGATGACCTACGAAGATCAAGAAAGTTTGAAGTACAAGCACGGTATGTTAAAAGCAAGCATCTTGGCGGCATCATGGTTTGGGAGTATGGCTATGATATGGATAGCGAGTTAGAAAAGTGATTAATGAGTCATTGATGTAATTGATTAAAATAAAAAACGGCTACTTTCGAGTAGTTTTTTTTTGTCGTTTCTTAGAGAAATATCCGATTAATTTGCAACTAAGTTGCTAATGAACCGACTCCTGAAAGTTGAAAATATAATGATGCCTCATTGTATTTTGTATTAAAAAGTTGAATTTTTTAATGGTTGTAAAAATGTGCGCTATGTTGTGAGCATAAGCCCTAGTGGGCTTACTGCTTACAAATATGTTGAGTCATCATTGTTGGCATTTTGTTGCGTCGTTATTCACTAATAAATACGGGTTTTTAAAAAAAATACTAAATTAAAATAAATCCTTGATGTTGGTCAAATTTTAGTTAATGATTGTAAAACAATGCCGCGTAAATATAAGTGGCAAGTAATGTCGATACCTTGGGGCGCATTTATCTAGCGTTGACTTAATCCAAAGGGCTTGCGCTCAATATTTATATTGAGGATTGCCTGTGCTTGTTTGTTTTTATTTAGTCATTCTCCTAGGGGTAAATCCCCGTTTAATTTAAAAGGGTCGCTAATAATGAAGAAAGCATTAAATCGCGTAGCTCGTCCTCTACTAATGTCAGTTCTATTAGGTGGAGCATTCAATGCCATGGCTGCTGAACGCGTTGATTTGGATGGATTTGTGGCCCCTGCTGGAATTACAGCGCGTGGCGTAACTGATGATGGAGTGCACAGCTTACTTGGCTTACAGCCTGATGAATTAAAAGTCGCGCGTAGTCAAACTTATTCCGACGGTAAAGTGGTCACTCGCTATCAGCAATTCCACCAGGGCGTGCCAGTTTGGGGCGAGGGTGTGGTTGAAAACCGTGCTGCGGGTTTCGCTCAGCCTGCTTTGTCTGGTGCCATGATACGCAATCTAAGCAATGATATTCCAAGTGCTAAGCCTCTATATTCACCAGCACAAATTTTAAATCTGGCCAAAACACAAGCTAAGGCCCTTAAAACTGAAAACGAGCAAGCCAAGCTGTATGTCAAGCTGGGTGCAAGTAATGTGGCGCAGCTTATTTATGTGGTCTCGTTTGTCAATGGCAGCGCCACTAACCCAAGCCGTCCGCACTTTATTATTGATGCCAATACCGGCGTGGTACTCGATCGCTGGGAAGGGATTACGCATAAAGATGCCACTGGCCCAGGCGGCAATACAAAAACAGGGCAGTATGAATACGGTACTAAATATGGTCCGCTGGTCGTTACCGAAGATTGCAAAATGAATAGCGGTAATGTGATTACGGTCGATTTGAAAAACGGCAGATCAGGTACTGAGCCTTATCAATTTACTTGCCCGCGCAATACTTATAAGGCAGCTAATGGCGCATTCTCACCGTTGAATGACGCGCATTACTTCGGTAATGTGGTTTTCAATATGTATAACGACTGGTTTGCTCTGCGCCCGATTACTCAAGCGCTTTATATGAAAGTGCACTACGGCAATAGCTACGAAAATGCATTCTGGGACGGCTCGGCCATGCATTTTGGTGATGGTGCAAACAGGTTCTATCCGCTGGTGTCCTTGGATGTATCCGCTCACGAAGTAAGCCACGGCTTTACTGAGCAAAACTCAGGGTTGGTTTATTCCCAAATGTCGGGTGGGATGAACGAAGCGTTCTCTGATATGGCTGGGGAAGCGGCTGAGTTTTATATGAAGGGCGGCAATGATTTCCTGGTGGGGTCAGAAATCTTTAAGGCCAACGGGGCTTTGCGTTATATGGACGATCCAACAAAAGATGGTCGTTCTATTGGCCACGCCAGCCAGTACAACGATAGCCTTGATGTGCACTTAAGTAGTGGCGTGTACAACAAAGCCTTCTACTTACTATCTACCAAGGTAGGCTGGAATACCCGTAAAGCGTTTGAAGTGATGGTGGATGCCAATCGCTTGCACTGGACAGCCAATAGTACCTTCGATCAAGGCGCTTGCGGCGTGGAAAAAGCAGCATTGAGCCGTGGTTATGTCGTTGCTGATGTGACTGCTGCCTTTGAAGCTGTGGGCGTGAGCTGCATTGTTAAGCCACCACTGCCAGGTAAAGTGCTGGTTAAAGGTGTGCCAGTTACAGACTTAAGCTTGGCAACAAACGCAACAGTGGCTTACACCATTGTGATCCCTGCCGGTGCTAAAAACCTCACCTTTAAAACATCGGGTGGCACAGGTGATGCTGACATCTACGTCAAATTTGGCGCGGCACCAACAACGACTACTTATGACGCTAAATCAGTTGGTGGCACCAATGCAGAAAACATTACCGTTGCAGCGCCTAAGGCAGGTACTTACCATCTGCTGCTAAAAGCGTATACCGCGTTTAGAGGCGCAACGCTGCTTGCAAATCATCAGTAATTGAGTTGATCTCAGCCCCGCTCCGAATGTGAGTGGGGCTTTTTTTTGGGATTTATTACCAAGGACTTCACACATGAATTACAAAATTCTGGCTGCATTGCTATGCAGCAGCATGATTGCTACGTCAGCTGTTGAAGCTGCACCTAAAAAAGTCTGGATTACTTTAGGGGATGCAGCCTATTTACAGCTGCAAAAATTAGCGCCTAAAACAATTGCCAAAGAGAGCCAAAGCATCCTGCCACAAGAGGGGCTGCTGGCGGCCGAGCGCGTCCATTTGGTTGAGGTGGACGAGAGCCAATTGCTAGGCTTGTCTGAGGCCGTGCACCACGAGCTAAAGCGTTGCGGTGGCTTTATGTTCCACGCTAGCGAAGCGGCTGGGCGTCAGGCACTGCAGCCCACTGCTTCTCTGTTGGCCGCGCTAAGGCCTTCATATGCCTTGGATAATCAAAGCGTGGTGAATGCCTTGCTGCCACAAATGCAAGACAGCAATATTGCGCAAACGATTGTTGATTTATCTGCTTTTACCAATCGTTATTACACCTCCACATCGGGTGTGAATGCCTCTAACTGGATCAAAACGCGCTGGCAGCAAATGGCAGCAGGGCGCAGTGATATTACGGTGGAGCAATTTACCCATGCAGCCTGGGCGCAAAAATCGGTGATCTTAACGATTAAAGGCACAGATAATGCAGACGAAGTAGTGGTATTGGGCGGCCATCTCGATTCAATCAGTAACCAAGGCTCAGGTGAAAGCATGCGTGCACCCGGGGCGGATGATGATGCATCCGGTATCGCCAGCATGACCGAGGTATTGCGGGTGATGGTGGCAGGCGGCTACAAGCCTCGCCGCACACTTAAATTAATGGGGTATGCTGCAGAAGAAGTCGGCTTGCGCGGTTCGCAAGATATTGCCAAAAGTTTTAAAGCGGCTAACACCAATGTGGTTGGGGTGATGCAGCTGGATATGACTAACTACAAAGGCTCGGATAAAGACATTTATCTTTACACCGATTACACCGATAACGCGCAAAATCAGTTTGTAGCTAATCTGCTCACCAGCTATTTGCCAAGCATTAAAATTGGCTACGACAAGTGCGGCTATGCCTGCTCGGATCATGCTTCATGGAATGCACAGGGCTATTTTGCCTCTATGCCATTTGAATCGTCATTTACTCAAGATAATCCCTATATCCATACCGCGAACGACACCTATGCCAATAGCGGCAATCAGGCTCAGCACGCTTTGAAGTTTTCTAAAATGGCGCTGGCCTTTATGGTTGAGCTGGGAAGCGATGGCGCTATTGGGCCTGGGCCCGCTGATAAGGTGGAAAACTTCTCCGGCAAGCTGACGGTTGGGCAAAAGCAAAGTTATGGCCCGTTTAAAGTGGGGGCTGGCAGTGATTTTACCGCAGTGCTGAGCGGCACTGGCGATGCAGATTTATATCTGCGTAAAGGAAGCGCCCCAAGCACCAGCGTTTTTGATTGCAAATCCGATGGGGTAAATAGTACAGAAAGTTGCGTACTTAATATCAGCAGCAATGGTGATGTGTACTTGCTGCTTAATGGCTATGCAGCGGCAAATTACACTTTGAAGGTCACTTATCGCGCGCAGTAAAATTTCGTGGATAAAAAAAGCCGCTCGGAGCTTGGCTGAGCGGCATTTTGTGCCTGATGTGGGGCTTAAATTGCTTGTTCATTAATTTCGCCAGTGCGAATACGCACGACATGTTCAACCGGCGTTACAAAGATTTTGCCGTCACCAATTTTGCCTGTGTTGGTGGCTTTAATGATGGCTTCAATGGCGGCCTCGACTTTATCGTCTTCTAATACCACCTCAATTTTAGCTTTAGGCAAAAAGTCGACTACGTACTCAGCGCCACGGTAAAGCTCTGTATGGCCTTTTTGCCGGCCAAAGCCTTTAACTTCGGTGACGGTTAAGCCTGAAATGCCTAGTTCAGACAAGGCTTCCCGTACTTCGTCGAGTTTAAAAGGCTTAATGATTGCTTCGATTTTTTTCATTTTGCTTATCCTTTGCTGTCGGTGGGTCGCTGCCAGATTATAGGGCGGCTCGTTTATACGCCTAGCTTGAGTTCACGTTGCTCACCGTTCAACGGCATGCGGTTGAGTAGTGGGGCAAATAGATTTTCTTTGCCACTGGCGGGTTTGAGTAGCAATGCGCCTTGTGGGCCACGCTGAGGGTCAATTTTACCTTGGCCATTAATGGCTAAGAGTGGGTTTGCCTGTGAAGAGATATTCCAGTCTAGATTAGGCTGTAGTTTTATTTGGTAGCTACCAAAAGGATTGGCTTGAGGTGTGACTAATGAGCTGGCATTTTGCCAGGCAATGCCGATTTCACTCGACTGCTTTACTGATATTTTGCTGGCTTCAATTTCCAATAGGCCAGCCAACTGAAAGGGCGCTAGCTTTTTATCTAGGGCAAATAGCGGCGCAGCAGGGAGGGCTATTTTTACGGCCTCTAGCCGATTGCCGCCCAGCCCTAGTAATAGCTGAGCATTGCCGCTGTGGCTGCCATGGCGGGTTTCTAGTTGCCAAGCCAGTTGCCCAGTAAAGAGCTTGGCGGGCTGCCATTGCCAGCGAACTTCGTCTAGAAGTTGCTGGCCGCTTATGCCAAGAGGGGTAAGCCGCCCAGACCAAATAGTGCCCGAGACGCCGCCTATTTGTAGCGGTGCAGGCACAAGCCTTAAAATAAACACGGCTGGGAATTGTAAAATTAAAAAAACAATAAAAAGTGGGATGAGAAACTTGCTGCGGTGATAAATAAATTGTTTCATTGACGTTCTACCGTGGCGGTGAGTTGCACTAAGCCGTTATGCGTTGTCCCACTGATATTGAGTGCATGAATGCGTGAGCCAGTTTCATTACGTAGGTCTGCGAGTAAAGGTAGAGCATCGGCAAAGCGGATTTGTGCAATTTTAATTTGTAATTTATCTGCGGATAAAGCTTGGATATCTGCGCTGGTGTTTTTAGCATCTAGGCTGGCTTGCACGCTGGCGCGTAAATCACCGCTACGGCTAGGCCCCGCAGGTGTGGCCTTGATGGCAGATAATTGTCTTTGTAGCTCGGCAAGTTGTAGCTGTATTTGCGGAACTTGGCGGCTGAGTAATGCTCTGGATGTGCTAATAGGCTGCCAAATACCTGCATAGAGAATGGCAAAAGCGGCAAAGCCCGCGCAGGCACTGAGGTAAATGCGCTCGCGTGGGTTCCTCTGCTGCCAGAATTCTTTAAATTTGTTCATTTAATGCTCATTTTGCTGCTTGGGTGTGAATAAGGATTTTCATTTGCCCTGTGGAGGCGGGCTGGGTTTCGGCAAAGAGCCCCGCACTCTTGAGTTGTGCTTGCAGGCTACTTGCTTGTGAATCGGGTAGTAGCATACTGAGCTGCCCATTGGCGTAGTCGAGCTGCTCCAGTTGCAAGCCATTGCCCGCAATGCTGGCTACTGTTAGTAGTAGATCTAGGCTGTCGCCATTGCTGCTAGTGCTCAGCCCGCCGCGTTCGCGCAATTTGCTTTGGATTTGCAATACGGGGTCAAACACGGGTTCGCCAGGAAAAGCGGCTGCGTAGGTTTGGCGCATTTCACGTTGCAAAGCCATCTTAGTGCTGCGTAATTGCCACCAATCGCCCATTTGCCCCAAAAGAATCGCTGCAAAAATACTGGCGAGCAGGAGGGCGGGTGTTTGGAGGATTTTCCAATCAAAGCGCCATTGGCTGCGCTGCGCAAAATCACCTTGTAGCAGGTTAGTGCTAGGGGAAGCATCACGGATTAAATCCGCTAGAGCCAAGTCTTGGCGCGGCGCATCGCCAATCAACGCCTCTATAATGCTGGCGTCGTCAAAATGGCTGTACTGGCCGTCAGGCGTGCGTAGTAAGCCCGCTTGACCATCCTGAATCACATAGCAATCTGTGCCTTCTGGGAGTAAGTCATAAAGGCTCCATACCGCGCTGGGGGTGATTTGGTGCTCGCGTAATTGGCTAAGGTAAGCCTCTAGCCATTTACGCTCTACCGCAATTACTTTGTTGCTGCTGTCCGATAGGCCGAAATGAAGCGTAGCCGCAGGGCTCAGTAAGCGATCCTCTAATAGGTGGGGTAATAGTTTGAGTTGCTTGGCTAAGGATTGCTTGGGGAGCTCAGCAATATATAGATTGCTGAGTGCCGCAGGAATAATCAGCTCAATGCGTTGGGCTAGGGGAAGCGCGCTAAGGGGGGCAGAGCCAGATGCTTGCTCTGCAAACCAGCGGACTTCGCTTGTTGCCAGATCGCTGGCAGGAAGAATGCGTAGGAGTGTGTATGTATGATCGTTCACGGGCGGAGTGACGTAAGAGTGTATGAAGGGAAAAATCTATGCGGAGTATGACATAAACTTTTTGTGGGCTGTGTAGATTGCGATTATCTTACTGATATATTAAACAAAATCGTGTTGATGCTGCTGCCTGCAAAAAGTATTTTGAAATATTTTAAAAAAAGGCTTGGCAAGGCGAAACTCTTCATCTAGAATGCGGGTCTTCCTTCGGTGCACAACGAGCCGAAGCGAAGTGGGGGGTTGGCGGAATTGGTAGACGCACTGGATTTAGGTTCCAGCGCCGTAAGGTGTAAGAGTTCGAGTCTCTTATCCCCCACCAAATATTCTGAAAAGGCCGTAAGAGCAATGCTCTTGCGGCCTTTTTCATGTTTGCTATTTATTGAGTTAGGTTTTGTGGTTTAAAAATCGCTCGTTTTTTATTCTGTTTATCGTCCTGTCTCTATTGCCGCTTATTGCGTGGCTGAAGCCCTGCCGCCGCTATGTTTGCTGCTGCCTTGCTGCTGGTTAATAATTCTGTTTGGATTTGCACCCTGATGTGCGCTAAACTTACCGACTTTGTTGGTAAATCGCGATAAGTGCTGTGCGTAAAGCTGAGGTTTTCATTTTTGATACAGGTGATGATCTGAAGCTGAAGCTTTTGGCTGTTACAGCCTTGGCGTAGTGTTTTTTGCAGATGAGCTGGCTTATCCCCTATTTATTAAGATGCGTGTACGCGCGTTGATCCCCCATAGGAATGGTTTGAAATGCAAGTACAACTAGAAACCCTGAATCAACTCGAACGTCGCCTGTCTATTTCTGTGCCACGCTCAGAAATTACTGAACAAGTTAACGCGCGTTTGAAGCATGTGGCTAAGACTGCAAGAATCGCAGGTTTCCGCCCAGGTAAGGCTCCGATGAAAATCGTTGCGCAAAACTATGGCTTCCGCATCCAAGAAGAAGTATTGGGTGAAACGGTTGAAGCAAGTTTTGGCCAAGCGGTTCAAGAGCAAAAGCTGCGCGTAGCGGGCTATCCACGTTTCGAACCAAAAGATGCGGCAGAAGAAACGGGCGATTTCCAATTCTCAGCTACATTTGAAGTGTATCCAGAAATTGTGATTGGTGATTTGGCGGCTGCGCAAATTGAAAAGCCAGTCTTGGATTTATCCGATGCTGAAGTAGAAAAAACCGTTGATATCCTGCGTCGCCAGCGTACCCGCTTTGAGCGTGTCGAGCGCGAAGCGGCAGATGGCGATCGCGTGATTGTTGACTTTAAAGGCTCAATCGACGGTGCATTGTTTGATGGTGGCTCTGCTGAAAATCATGCTTTCTTGCTGGGCAAGGGGCAAATGCTGCCAGGCTTTGAAGCCGGCGTAATTGGTATGAAAGAAGACGAAACCAAATCGGTTAGCGTTGAATTCCCCGCTGATTACCATGGTGCTGATGTGGCAGGTAAGACTGCCGTATTTGAAATAACGGTTCAAAATGTAGCGGCTGCAATCTTGCCAGAAGTTGATGCAGCATTTGCAAAAAGCCTCGGTATCGTCGATGGTGATGTAGAGAAAATGCGTGCTGAAGTGCGTGGTAATCTAGAGCGCGAAGTACGCTTTCGTCTGAAAGCTCGCGCTAAAGAAAACGTCATGACTGCGCTGATTGCTGCTGCTCCAGTTGATTTGCCTAAGGCTTTAGTTCAGTTAGAAATCGGTCGTTTGGCCGAAGGCGCGCTGGCGGACTTGAAAGCACGCGGCATCGACCCAAAGTATGTTCCGTTCTCGCCAGAAATGTTTGAAGCACAAGCTCAGCGCCGTGTTCACCTTGGTTTAGCTTTGGCTGAGCTGGTGAAAGGTAATGCATTAGAAGCTAAGTTAGAACAAGTGAAGGCCGTGGTTGAAGACTTGGCACAGAATTACGAAGATCCAAGCGAAGTAGTGGCTTGGTACTTTGAAGATCGCGAGCGTCTAGCTGGCCCAGAGTCAATGGCATTGGAAGACAATGTGGTTGAGTTTGTATTAGCTAAGGCGCAAGTAACCGAAAAAGGCATGTCCTTTGAAGAATTGATGGGCCAACAAGGCTAATCAATCTCGGCAAATGAGGTGCTACGATAAAGTGCCATCAAGGTGGTGCTTTATCGTTTAAATGACCCTATGGGATCTATTGATGTGTTTTCCAAAAAACAATCAATCGAGCCATTATTTCTGAGAGAAAAAGATGTCGAGACAAGAATTTGACCCACAAAACCTGGGGTATATCCCAATGGTCGTTGAGCAAAGCGGCCGTGGCGAGCGCTCTTACGATATCTATTCACGCCTATTAAAAGAGCGTGTTATTTTCTTGGTTGGCCCCGTTAACGATCAAAGCGCAAATCTGATTGTTGCGCAGATGTTGTTTTTAGAGTCCGAGAATCCAGATAAAGATATTCACCTGTATATCAACTCACCTGGTGGCTCTGTGACCGCAGGTTTGGCGATTTACGACACAATGAATTTTATTAAGCCTGACGTATCAACTATGTGTGTGGGTATGGCGGCGAGTATGGGTGCATTCTTGTTATCAAGTGGCACTAAGGGTAAGCGCTACGCGCTGCCTAATTCACGCATTATGATTCATCAGCCTTTGATTGGTGGTCTTTCTGGCCAAGCTTCTGATGTTGAAATTCATGCGCGTGAATTAATTAAAACCAAGCGTTCCTTAAATGAAATGCTGGCTAAACATACAGGTCAAAGTATCGAAGCCGTTGAGCGCGATACCGATCGTGATAATTTCATGAGTGCTGCAGAGTCAAAAGATTACGGTTTGATTGATGATGTATTGCAGTCTCGTAGCCTGCCAACAGCTAAATAAGCTGGCTTGAGTTGTGACAATGCCGCCAGCGTGCCTGGCGGTTTTTTATTCTAGTGGCCTGTCGGTTTGTGGTTTTAAATAAGACAGGTTGCAATGGCCCGTTTTTTGGGGTGTAGGTTAGGCGATGTCAGAAAAACTCCTTTATTGTTCTTTTTGCGGTAAAAGCCAGCACGAAGTGGTTAAGCTGATTGCTGGCCCGCAAGTGTTTATTTGCAACGAATGCATTGAGCTTTGCCGTGATGTATTAAAAGACGAAGCCGCTGCGGCGGTGGTTGGTGAGGCAGCGCAGGCAGGTGATGGCAAGCGCGTTCCTACGCCAGTTGAGATCCGAACCACACTGGATTCTTATGTGATTGGCCAAGAACGCGCCAAAAAGATTCTAGCCGTTGCGGTTTACAACCATTACAAGCGCTTAACGAGTAATAAGTCTGTTGATAATGATGTGGAGTTGGCTAAATCCAATATTCTGCTGATCGGGCCAACTGGTTCGGGTAAAACATTATTAGCGCAGACCATGGCTAAGCTGTTGGATGTGCCGTTTGTGATTGCCGATGCCACAACGCTGACTGAAGCGGGTTATGTGGGTGAAGACGTAGAACACATTATTGCTAAGCTTTTGGCTCAGTGTGATTACGATGTAGAAAAAGCCCAGCGCGGCATTATCTATATCGACGAGATCGATAAAATTGCGCGTAAATCTGAAAACCCATCGATTACCCGTGATGTATCGGGTGAGGGTGTGCAGCAGGCGTTATTGAAGCTGGTAGAGGGGACGGTTGCATCGGTTCCTCCTCAGGGCGGTCGTAAACATCCAAATCAAGATATGCCGCAGGTTGATACCACTAATATCTTGTTTATTTGTGGTGGTGCGTTTGAAGGTTTAGATAAAATCATCCGCAATCGTTCAGTAAAAAGCGGCATCGGTTTTGGTGCCGAAGTAATGAGCAAGGACGAAAACACCAGTGTTGGCAAAATGCTGCATACGGTAGAGCCTGATGATTTGATTCGCTTTGGCTTGATTCCTGAATTTGTAGGCCGCTTGCCAGTGACTGCAACCTTAGAAGAATTAGATGAAGCGGCTTTGGTCTCTATTCTGACAGAGCCTAAAAACGCCCTGATTAAACAGTATCAAAAACTGTTTTCCTTGGAAGGCGTTGAGCTTGAGGTCGGAAAAGAAGCCTTGGCATCGATTGCACATAAGGCGATGGAGCGTAAAATTGGTGCACGTGGCCTGCGCTCGATTGTTGAATCATCTTTGCTAGATATCATGTACGAGCTACCTTCTATGGAAGGGGTGAGCCGTGTGGTGGTGGATGAATCGGTGATTAAAAACGCAACTGCGCCAACAATTGTTTACGCTGATCCTGCTGAAACTGAGTAATAATGTGTAAAGACACCGGCCAAGGTTTGCTGGTGTCTTTATGCAAGCAAAAAGATACTATTTAAGCTTTGGGCTGAAATTTTCAGGTCAGAGTTACTTCTAGGGCATTGTAATTTCTTGCCCAAGCCCCCAGCTCTAGGGGGTAAATCCACTTTCGAGGCCCTTTGTTGATGTCACAAACTGTTGCGTTTGCCGACGATGTCCATTTGCCGCTGCTGCCGCTACGAGATGTGGTGGTGTTTCCGCATATGGTTATCCCGCTATTTGTGGGTCGCCCAAAGTCGATTCGTGCGCTAGAAGCCGCGATGGAAGATGGCCGCCATATCTTGCTGGTTGCGCAAAAGAACGCCCAGAAAGATGAGCCAGGCTTGGCTGACATTTATCCAGTAGGTACGATTGCCAGCATCTTACAGATGCTGAAGCTTCCTGACGGCACGGTTAAAGTGCTGGTTGAAGGTGGCCAGCGTGCTGAAGTCACCGATATTGATGAAGAGGCCGGCTTTTATAGCGCGATCGCTCATCCGGTTGATGCCAGCGGTGAGCAAGGGCATGAAGTAGAGGCGATGCGCCGTGCCTTGCTGACCCAATTTGATCAATTTGTTAAGCTCAATAAAAAAATTCCACCAGAAATTTTGACCTCTCTGGCTGGGATAGAAGATGCGCATCGCTTGGCGGATACGATTGCCGCGCATTTGCCTTTAAAGCTTGAGCAAAAGCAATCCATATTAGAAATGTTCGATCTTCGTCGTCGCATGGAGCAGCTGCTCAAACAGCTTGAATCTGAGCTCGATATCTTGCAGGTAGAAAAGCGTATTCGTGGTCGCGTGAAGCGTCAAATGGAAAAAAGCCAGCGTGAGTACTATCTGAATGAGCAGGTTAAAGCCATTCAGAAAGAGCTGGGCGAGCTAGATGAAAACGCAGATATCGACGAGCTTGATAAAAAAATCAAAAATGCCGGTATGAGCAAAGAAGCGCGCGATAAAGCCGAATCTGAGCTGAAAAAATTACGCATGATGTCGCCGATGTCCGCAGAAGCAACCGTAGTGCGTAATTACATCGATACCTTGCTTGATTTGCCGTGGAAAAAGAAAACCAAAATCAGCAAAGAGCTACCTGCCGCTGAGTTGGTGCTGGATACCGATCACTACGGCCTTGAGAAGGTCAAAGAGCGCATTGTTGAGTACCTTGCGGTACAAAGCCGTGTTGAAAAGCTCAAAGCGCCTATTCTGTGCCTTGTAGGGCCGCCTGGCGTGGGTAAGACCTCCTTGGGTGAGTCGATCGCTCGTGCCACTAATCGTAAATTTGTACGCATGGCCTTAGGTGGCGTGCGTGATGAATCTGAGATTCGTGGGCATCGCCGAACATATATTGGCTCGATGCCGGGTAAAATCCTGCAGTCGATGACAAAAATTGGTGTAAAAAATCCACTCTTTTTGCTTGATGAAGTGGATAAGATGGGCTCGGATTTTCGAGGCGACCCTTCTTCTGCCTTGCTAGAAGTATTGGACCCAGAACAAAACCACGCATTTAGCGATCATTATCTAGAAGTGGATTTTGATTTGTCGGATGTAATGTTTGTGGCAACGGCTAACTCACTGAATATTCCTCCGGCATTGTTGGATAGAATGGAAGTGATTCGTTTGTCGGGTTATACCGAAGATGAAAAAGTAAATATTGCACTTAAATACCTAGTGCCAAAACAAACTAAGGCCAATGGTGTAGCTGAGGGTGAATTGGTGATTTCCGACGCTGCTGTACGTGATGTAGTGCGTTTCTACACCCGTGAAGCTGGGGTACGGAGCTTGGATAGAGAAATCGCGCGTATCTGCCGCAAGGTGGTGAAAAGCTTGATGATGAAACCAAGTGATAAAAAGATCACCATTACGCCTAAAAACTTGGAAAAATACTTGGGTGTACATCGTTTTGATTACGGTGTTGCAGAACAAACCAATCAAATTGGTCAGGTAACTGGCCTTGCTTGGACCGAAGTAGGTGGTGAATTGCTCACTATCGAAGCGGTAAAATTCCCAGGCAAGGGGAAAATGATACAAACCGGTAAGCTCGGTGATGTGATGCAAGAGTCCATCCAAGCGGCGTTATCGGTTGTGCGTAGTCGCGCTAAGGCCCTAGGGATAGACCCTGATTTTTATCAGAAAATTGATATGCACATCCATTTTCCTGAAGGTGCTACGCCAAAAGATGGCCCTTCAGCGGGGATTGGTATTGCAACTGCAATGGTCTCCGTGCTGGCTGGGATCCCCGTTCGTTGCGATGTTGCAATGACAGGAGAGATCACCCTGCGTGGGGAAGTGTTGCCAATTGGCGGTTTAAAGGAGAAACTGCTTGCTGCTCACCGAGGTGGCATCAAGCAGGTATTGATTCCAGAGGGCAATGTCAAGGATCTCGCTGAGATACCAGACAATGTAAAGCGCGGGCTAACCATACACCCAGTCAAGTGGATCGATCAGGTGTTGGGGCTTGCCTTAGAGCGGTTGCCGGAGGTTTTGCCGGAAGTGGTGGCGAGTTCAGAGGCTGTTTTGCCGCAAGCTGGGGTGGAAGTAACTGGACAGCTTACTAAACATTAGTTGACACGAGATTTTGTGGCTTGCTATAAAGCTTCAGTAATTAGTTAATCGTATCAATCCAATCAGAATTGAAAGGGGACGTAAGTGAATAAATCGGAACTCATCAACGCCATCGCAGAATCCGCTGGTCTCTCCAAGGCTGATGCAGGTAAAGCTCTGGATGCAACAGTAGAAGCCGTAACTCAAGCCCTTAAATCAGGCGACGAAGTAACGTTGGTCGGCTTTGGTTCTTTTTACGTGTCTGAGCGCGCTGAGCGCAGCGGCCGTAACCCACGCACTGGCGAGACTATCGCGATTGCTGCTGCAAAACAGCCTAAATTTAGGGCTGGTAAATCTTTGAAAGATGCAGTACAATAATCGACTTACTTTGCTGACTAAAACTTTGTTGGTGTAGTAATTTGGTCTGGGGTGATTAGCTCAGTTGGTAGAGCGTCTGCCTTACACGCAGAATGTCGGCGGTTCGACCCCGTCATCACCCACCATTTAACTACAGAAGATTTAGTTGCATCGAGGAGTGGTAGTTCAGTTGGTTAGAATACCGGCCTGTCACGCCGGGGGTCGCGGGTTCGAGTCCCGTCCGCTCCGCCAGATTAGAATAAAAAGCCAAGCAGAAATGCTTGGCTTTTTTATTTGTCTATTATTTGCGTTTGCAAGACAGGCAGGCGTCAATCTGGCATTATCCGATAGGGTGAGATTTACACGCTCGGTTATGGTGCCCACATCTTGTGGTGATTGTGGTTGCCCGTTTAAACATAAAAAATACACGCCTTCGTGGCATAGATTGAATGGCCATTCGCCACTTCAGATTGTATGTTGCGAATCACTCGCGGAGTTGCTTGTCCCATGTTTTCTTTTGTTGAAAAAAACAAGACCGCCGTTCAGGTGGTACTTGGCCTCGTTTCTTTGGGTCTAGTTGTTGGTGTTGGCCTTACAGGCTACAGCGCTATGGAAGATGGCGATTCGTATCTGGCTAAGGTTGGCCAGACGCTTATTACCCCTCGTGAGCTTGCTCAAGCCATTGGCAACCAGCCTATCGCAAATGAAATGAAACCGATGGTGCTTGAGCAGCTGGTTAAAAAGCAGCTCTTACTTGAGCAAGCAGGTTTATTGCATCTCAAGGTTTCGGACAATCAAGTCCGTGACGCAATTGCTGCTATTCCAGACTTCCAAGAAAATGGCAAATTTAGCACACAGCGCTACCAAGACTTACTTGCAGCCCAGCAAATGACGCCGCTGGCCTTTCAGCAGCGTGTGCGTGATGATTTATCTAGCCGACATTTATTGTCTGGGTTTGCTAATGGTATTCAATCGGCGGCCATGACTGAGCATATGGCGAAGCTTTTGGGTGAGAAAAGAGAAGTGGCGATGGTGCAGATTTTGCCTGTCTCTTTTTTGTCGCAAGTGACGATATCGGATGCCGAGGTTAAAAAATATTACGATACACACAGCGAAGAATTTAAATCGCCAGAAATGGCCCGCTTGGAATATATCGTTTTCTCTCAGCAAGAATTAGCTAAAAGTGTTGTGGTGACGCCCGCCGATGTGCAGAAATATTTTGAAGTAAATAAAGCGCAACTTACAGGCGAAGAGCGTAAAGCCAGCCACATCTTAATTACGCTGGCTAAAGATGCTAAGCCAGAAGTGAAGAAAGCAGCGCAGGCTAAGGCGGATGCCATTTTAAAAGAGCTAAAAGCCAATCCCGCGCGTTTTGCTGAGCTAGCTAAAAAAGAGTCGCAAGATCCAGGCTCGGCTATGAATGGTGGGGATTTAGGTTTTTTTCCTCATGGCGCGATGGTAAAGCCGTTTGATGATGCGGCGTTTAAACTTAAAAAAGGCGAAATTAGTGCGGTAGTTGCCAGCGATTTTGGCTTGCACATTATTCGTCTTGATGATATTCGCAGTAAAACTTTGGCAGAAGTACAGCCTGAAGTTGAGCGCAAGCTTAAGCTTGAAAAAGTGCAGCAAAGCTTCCAAAACCAAGCTGAGAAATTTAATGAGCTGGTTTATCAGCAAGCGGATAGTTTAAAGCCAGCGGCAGAGGCATTTAAATTGCTTGTGCAGCAAAGTGCTTGGGTGACACGTGCAGCGGCGACTGATGAAGTGCTCAATAACGAGAAGTTACGTGAGGCTGTCTTTAGCGATGATGTATTAAAAAAGAAACATAATTCAGAAGCCATTGAAGTGACGCCAGGTACTTTGGTTTCTGTGCGTGTTCTTGAGGCAAAACCCGCGCAACTGCAGAAGTTAGAAGCGGTAAGCGCAGGCATTTTAGCTAAGCTTAAGCAAGAGAAGGCGCTTAAATTAGCGCTTGCTGAGGGCACTAAGAAATTAGCTGAGCTGAAAAAAGGCGGGGCGGACACGCTTACTTGGTCTGCAGCACAAGAAACGCTACGTATGGGGCAATCTGCAGTGCCAGAAGCTCAGCTGAAAGAAATTTTTAGCGTTTCTGCGGATAAGCTACCCGCTTACGTGGGTTCAGAGGTGAAAGGCCAAGGTTTTGCGCTATTTAAAGTGCTGAAATCAACGGCTGCCCCTGTATTAGACGACGAATTACGTCGCCGCATGAGTGAAAATATCGGGCAGATGTACGGCCAAGTTGAAGTGGCTAGCTATTTACAGGCGCTTAAATCGCAAATTAAAGTTGATTACAAGCTAAAACCTAGCTCACTTGAGTAAAAAAGGGGGTGAAAACGGCAAGAGAAATTTTATCTTGCCGTTTTTTGATAATTAGGATTGTATTTTCTTACTGACATGCCGATATTACTAATAAGCAATGGACTTATATTCTTGCTTATGACCTGAGGAGATATTGCCATGATCACCGTATTCAAGATGGAAGACGGAAGCGCAGAGCTAGAAACCGTGGATATCCTCGCAACTAGAGATGAATTTCTTCGCCCCTTTAACCTGCCTAGTTTGCAACTGCTCAGTGTTGCTGAGTCTGAATGTGCGAGGGTTTCAGTTACTCGCCATTTAGCTTAGCGTTTCGATTGATGTGCCATGAAGGGGCGCGTTTGCCCAAATAGGCAGCCACGCCTTCACGTGCTTCTTCATGGGTTCTGATGTGTGCAATACGGTGTGCGGTATCAGAAATCATCGCATCATCAATAGGGCGATGTACTACGGATGTAATTAGCCTTTTGGCTGCAGTGAGTGCATGTGGGCTATTTTGTAGTAACTCGTTTATCCAAGCCTGTACTTGCGCATCCATTTCCTCGATATTCTGTTTTACCTCGTGTACCAATCCCAATTGCAGTGCAGTGTGGCAGTCAAATTGCTCCGCTGTCAGCATATAGCGCCTTGCTGCGCTGATGCCAATTTTGCCTATGATATAAGGCCCAATAACGGCGGGGATTAAGCCTAGCCGCACTTCATTGATACGAAACCAACTATCGCTAGTGGCCACGGCTAAATCACAGCAAGCAATCAAACCAACCCCTCCCCCCAAGGCGGGGCCTTGAATACGAGCAATCGTGGGCACGGGTAGCCGCTCAAGTGTTTGCATGAGGCGGGCAAGCCTGAGTGCATCTTCAAAATTGCGATGTTGATCAAATTGGGTGGAATGGTGCATCCAGCTTAAGTCTGCACCTGCACTAAAGGTGCTGCCTTCGGCTGATAGCACAACGACGCGTAAGTTGGAGTTTTGCCCGAATGCAGCAAGAGTGGCGGTGAGCTCTGCAATTAACATGTCATCAAAGGCATTACACAGCTCAGGTCTTGCGAGCGTTATAGTAGCAATGCCATGGCTGAAATGGGTGTGTATTGTGTCGCTCATGCCGACTCCTTAATGAAATTGCGTTGTTAGTATTAAAATTTGTAAATAAACTAAGGCAGACTGCAGAGGCAAGCGTTAAGGCGAGTCAGCTTAGTCAAGTTCAGTTGCATGTGGTAGAGTGCGCGCCACTCTGGGCTGATGGGAGGTTATGGGATGCAGGGATGGTCCTTATTACGTTTCTTAGGCCAGTTTCCAGTAATTTTCCTAGATTGATTAATGAATGAAGACGAGGTTTTTACTTTCTTTGTTTGTTTTCAAAGAGTAAAAGATGGCTTAATTCTTTTTGCATTCGTGATAAAAGTTAGCTGTGCTGATATGGTGTTTTGCCTTGCTGGTTTTCTTTGGATGCTCTTGCATCGATTTAAAGGCAAATTTTATTGTTAGGTTCTTTGATTCCTTGGTCCGATGCGAATTATATTTTGGTCTTGTTTGTTGAGTATGCTGGCTTTGCCTGTTCGGGCTGAGCGTGTACTCATTCCCGGTGCAGAAATCACCTTGTCTGCAAAATACCTTCCCCCTCCTTTTCCTGATGCTGGGCCTGCTGCCGCGGTGGTGCTTTTGCATGGCTGCAACGGTATGGGGCAAACAACAGGGCTAAATCCAAGGCCAGAGCGGATGGCGAGCCTTTTGCAGGAAAAAGGCTACGCCGTCTTGATGCTTGATAGCTTTGGCGGGCGGGATTTGCTGGAACTATGCAGTGTGCCGCTCAGTAAGCGCACCTTAAGCCCTAAAATGCGTGCAGAAGATGCACGGCATGCGTTGGAATGGCTAAAAACCCGCAAGGAAATTGATGGTGATCGCTTAGGCGTGATTGGCTGGTCGCATGGCGCTAGTGCTGTTTTATCTTTGCTAGGGCAAAAGCTGCCATCGGTTCGCGTTGGCGTGGCGTTTTTCCCCTCATGTAGCTCTTATTTGCTACGCGATAAATACCAAGTCACCGCGCCATTGCTGATGCTGGTGGGGGAAGAGGATGATTGGACCCCCGCCGAGCCATGTCGAGCCTTAGTGGCAAAAGCAGATCAACCCACTTTTCGTTTAATCACTTATCCAGATGCTTTTCATGATTTTGACAACGCCAGCTTAAAGCCTGATGTGGTAAAACGGATGGTGGTGGGCGCATCAAGGGTAGTGATTGCGTTTAATCCCGATGCTAGCTCAGATGCATACAGACGTACCTTTAAGTGGTTATCGCCTTGGCTGGATTTAAATCGTATGCCGGTGGTCACACCCTCTTTGTTTCGCCATTCTGGTACGGGTGTAGGAAAAAACACTGGGCCTTAGTGATTCAATGATTTCAAATTATCTTAATTTACAGGGGTGAATATGAATTACTGCATGGAAGACTTAGCTTTAGGATTAAGTGCTGAATATCGTAAGACCATCACTGAAACGGATGTGGTTTTGTTCGCTGGTATTTCTGGCGACAATAATCCTATGCATATCGATGAAGAGTACGCGGTAAAAACACGCTTTGAAGGCCGGATTGCCCACGGCATGCTGAGTGCCAGTTTGATTTCTACCGTCATTGGAACGCGCTTGCCGGGTGCTGGGGCCATTTATATGGGCCAAAATTTAAAGTTTTTAAAGCCAGTTAAAATCGGTGACACAGTAACGGCTTTAGTGACTGTTTTAGAGTTGTTTCAAGAAAAACAACGTGTGCGTTTAATGACTGAATGTTGGGTACGGGGCGAAAAAGTGATTGATGGCGATGCCTTGGTGTGGGTGCCGCGTCGTCCACAGTAGCCACTGGCTATGGGCGTACTGAATAACAAGGAGTTTATCTATGCAAGCAAATCTGGCCACCTTGTTGGCGGCTATCCCTGAAATCAGTTTGTGTTCCTCGGTCGATTTATATGGGGGGGAAGAGCCTGGCTTGCCATTGCTGCAAATTGAAGGTGAATTAGGCTCGGCAGTGATTGCTTTGCAAGGTGCGCATTTGCTGTCTTTTATTCCTAAAGCTAAAGGCGGGCGTGAGCTGCTATGGCGCTCACCCAAGGCGGTATTTGCACAAGGTAAAGCGATCAGAGGGGGGGTTCCACTTTGCATGCCTTGGTTTGGTGCTCATCCTTCCGGTTTGCCTTCGCATGGTTTTGCGCGGGTGTCTAATTGGGATGTGTTAGAGGTAGAAATCCTTAGCGATGGTGCGATTAAAATTGCGCTGGAGCTGGCTGACTCTGCCGCAACCCGTGCGCTATGGCCGCATGCTTGTTTGTTCCGCTTAGAAGTGATCGTTGGCCGCACGCTTAGTTTGCAGCTAAGTGTTGAAAATCGTAGTGATACCACCGCGCTCTTTTCGCAAGCATTCCACAGCTACTTAGCCGTGCCTGATGTACAAGATGTTGTTATTAGCGGCTTAGGCCAGTGCACTTACGTGGATACCTTGCTAGATGGCCGGCCACGCTTACTGCAAGAGGGTGATTTAAGTGTGCAAGCGCTGACTGATCGGGTGTATCTAGATGTGCCTGCTGAACAAGTGATAAAGCATAGCGCTGGGCAGATTAAAATAGTCAGCGATACGCACTCGGCGATTGTTTGGAATCCTTGGGAAGGTGCCGCTAAAATGGCGGATGTAGGGGCCGAGCATTATCATGGTTTTGTTTGTGTTGAGCGTGGCGATGTTTTAGATAATGCAGTATCCATTGCTGCTGGCGGTGTTTATCGCGCCTCAATGACGCTATCCGAGTAGTGGCTGTTTTTTTATAGGTTTCTTTATGCAATACCGTGATCTGCGTGATTTTATTTCTCAGCTGGAACAATGGGGCGAATTAAAGCGGGTTGCCGTGCCGGTTTCTCCCTATTTAGAAATGACCGAAATTTGTGATCGTACTTTGCGCAGCGAAGGGCCAGCGATATTGTTTGAAAACGTACCTGGCCATAGCATGCCGGTACTGGCCAATTTGTTTGGCACGCCTACTCGGGTGGCAAATGGCATGGGGGCTGTGGATATTAGCGCCCTACGTGAAATTGGCAAAACCTTGGCCTATCTAAAAGAGCCAGAGCCACCTAAAGGCTTGCGCGATGCTTGGGATAAGCTGCCGCTCTTAAAACAAGTACTCAGCATGTCGCCTAAGGAAGTCAAGCATGGCCCATGCCAAGAAGTAGTTTGGGAAGGGGCTGATGTCGATTTAGCGCGTATTCCCATCCAACACTGCTGGCCAGAAGATGTCGCCCCGCTGATTACTTGGGGCTTGGTGGTGACGCGTGGCCCTAATAAAAAGCGCCAAAATCTAGGCATTTATCGCCAGCAGGTGATTAGTCGCAATCAGGTGATTATGCGTTGGCTAGCGCATCGCGGCGGCGCTTTGGATTTTCGTGAGCATGCGCAGCAAAATGCTGGCCTGCCTTTTCCGATTGCGGTGGTATTAGGCTGTGATCCTGCCACGATCCTTGGTGCGGTAACACCTGTGCCCGATACCTTGTCGGAATATCAATTTGCTGGATTGTTGCGGGGTTCAAAAACCGAGCTGGTGAAATGTATAGGCTCTGACTTGCAAGTGCCTGCACGGGCAGAAATCATCTTAGAAGGGCATATTCAGCCTGCAGAGCTAGGCTTTAGCGGCGTGAGCGAAGCGGGTATTCCGCTAAAAGAAGTGGGTGGCTATTTATATGCGTTGGAAGGCCCGTATGGCGATCACACCGGTTACTACAATGAAAAAGACTGGTTCCCTGTATTTAGCCTAGAGCGCATCACCACGCGTAAAGATCCGATTTACCACAGTACCTATACCGGCAAGCCACCAGACGAGCCTGCAGTGCTTGGCGTGGCTTTAAATGAAGTGTTTGTACCCATTTTGCAAAAGCAGTTTAGCGAAATTGCTGATTTCTATTTGCCGCCTGAAGGATGTAGTTATCGGATGGCAATTGTTTCGATTAAGAAATCCTATCCTGGGCACGCTAAACGGGTGATGTTTGGGGTGTGGTCGTTCTTGCGGCAATTTATGTACACCAAGTTTATTGTGGTGGTGGATGACGATATTGATATTCGGGATTGGAAAGAAGTCATTTGGGCAATGACCACCCGTATGGATCCAGTTAGAGACACGACTTTGGTAGAAAGCACGCCGATTGATTACCTAGACTTTGCTTCGCCGATATCGGGGCTAGGTGGCAAAATGGGCTTGGATGCCACTAATAAATGGCCAGGTGAAACCAGCCGTGAATGGGGTAGGACGATTGCGATGGACGATGCAGTTAAATCACGTATCGATGCCATTTGGCCTGATTTGGGGCTATAACGTCTTATTGTTTTTAAAGAAATTAAGCTTAAAGGATGACCATGCTGCCTGCACCTTCTCGTGAATTCCAATTTACGGAGCAAGACTTCGAAAAGGTGCGTAAGTTAATTTATAACTACGCAGGTATTGCCTTATCTCCTGCTAAGCAAGATATGGTTTACGGCCGTTTAGCCAAACGCTTACGGGCGTTGGGTATGCATACTTTTAATGAATATTTGCAGGTTTTAGAGCGCGGCAATAGCAAAGAATTTGAGCTATTTACTAATTCTTTAACAACTAATCTCACTTCGTTTTTTCGGGAATCGCATCATTTCCCGATTCTGGCTGAGCATTTATTGGCTCATCGTAGCGCTGGCACCTTAAATGTTTGGTCTTCGGCTTCCAGTACCGGCGAAGAGCCATATAGTATTGCAATGACGGCCTGCGAAGCGTTTGATAGCATGCATCCGCCAGTCAAAGTCATCGCAACCGATTTAGATACCAATGTGCTAGAAACGGGGCGTTTGGGGATTTATGTAGGGGAAGAAGTTGAGCGTTTAGGCCCACAAAGAGTTAAGCGTTTTTTTGATAAAATGGCAGATGGTCACTATCAGGCCAAACAAGAATTGCGCGATATGATTACATTTAAGCGGCTGAATTTAGTTGAAGCCACATGGGCAATTCGTGGCCCCTATGATGTGATCTTTTGCCGCAATGTGATGATTTATTTTGATAAGCCAACCCAGTTTAAAATCTTAGAGCGCTTTGCTCCGCAAATGAAATCATCGGGTTTATTGATAGTAGGCCATTCGGAAAACCTATATCACGCTGCGCAGCTGTTTAAATTGCGTGGTAAAACGGTTTATGAGCTGGTGTAATGAGCGAAAACAATAAAAACCCACAAGCATATTGTGGGTTTTTTTACGATGATTGCTTTAGTGTTGATATTACAACGAAGGCAGCGCGGCCACAGCAAGCAATCCTCTGTACTAAAAATGCAATATGCATGGTTATTGTTCTAGTGTGGTATCTATTCGTGATTTTTATGTGTTTTGTGGGCTGTTCCTTATTTTATTTTGCTGCATAAATATACGTTTAATCAAATAGCATTTCTGTGCGCAGTGCTTGGGAAATGGCTTCGTCTTTAATTTGGCGGACCAGCTCAAAAGCAAATGCCGCAGCTGTACCAGGCCCGCGAGATGTGGTGATAAGACCATCTACAATGACATCGCCGCCACTAATGATGGCTCCTGCAGCGAGCAATGGGGCTTCGCAACCGGGAAAACATGTAGCTTTATTTTCTCTAAGTAGGCCTGCTTTGGCTAACACCATTGGGGCCGCGCAAATGGCGGCAATGGGGCGGCCTGCGGCAAAATGGGCTTTAAGCCGGCTGATTAACTCTACAGAGGCCATCATTGCCTGTGTGCCAGGCCCACCGCCGGGTAGCACTAACATCTGTGCGTCATTGTCGGCTTGAGCCAGTGTTATGTCCGCTTCTAAGGTGATTTGGTGTGCCCCCATAACTGCGGTATGGTCTGCCACAGCAATTAGGCGGGTATTGATATTGGCTCTGCGTAGAATATCAACCACCGTTACTAATTCTATTTCTTCAAAACCTGGGGCAAGAAAAATATCGACTTGATGCATGGTTTTTTACCTTTAAATAAAATGTAAGCGCTCTGCTATTTGCTTGATCATCTTCCGCTTGCGCAGAACAAGGCGTGGGTTTTTAATATGGGATTATTTATGTTGCCAAGAATTGTATTTCTAGACAGAGATTCATTACCCCTCACTTTACTCCCCTTAAAAGCCAAACATCAATGGCAGGAATATGCCAATACGGCCGCTGCTGATGTGGCGGGGCGATTACAAAATGCAGAAATTGTGATTAGCAATAAAGTCCCCATTACGGCGGCAACGATTACAGCCTGCCCAAATTTAAAAATGATTGCGGTTGCCGCAACCGGTTATAACCAGATTGATTTGGCAGCGTGTAAAGCGCGGGGTATCCGTGTTTGTAATATTCGTGATTACGCTTTATCTGGAGTTCCTGAGCATGCCTTAATGTTGATGCTGGCCTTGCGCCGGCAATTACTCACTTATCGCATTGATGTACTGGCAGGTAAATGGCAACAAGCGCAGAGTTTTTGTCATTTTTCTGCGCCGATACAAGATTTGGCGGGCAGTACTTTGGTGATTGTGGGTTCTGGCGCATTAGGGCAAGCCATGGCGGGCTTGGCGAGGGCCTTGGGCATGCATGTGTTATTTGCCGAGAGAAAAAATGCAAGCGTAACGCGTGAGGGTTATATTGCCTTTAATCAAGCCTTGGGGCTGGCTGATATTGTTAGCTTGCATTGCCCGCTCAATACAGAAACACGGCATTTAATTGCTGAGGCTGAATTAGCTTTAATGAAAAACGATGCGGTATTAATTAATACCGCAAGAGGCGGCTTGGTGGATGAGGCGGCGTTATTAAAGGCTTTGCAGGCAGGATATATAGGTGGGGCGGGCTTGGATGTGCTGATTGAGGAGCCACCACGAAATGGTAATATTTTATTAGATATTGAGTTACCTAATTTAATTATTACCCCGCATATTGCATGGGCAGGGCGCTTTACCATGCAGCAATTGGCAGATCAGCTGATACATAATATTGATGCTTTTTTAGCGGGTGAGCCAAGCAATACTTTGGTTTGATTTTATTTTGCTATGGGGATTGCCATAGGGCAATCCACGCCAAAACTTTTTCTTCAGGGATAGGTCTGCTAATAAAGTAGCCTTGGGCAATATCGCAGCCCAAGGCGGATAATTGATTCCAATCTTCTTCTGTTTCAACGCCTTCTGCGACTACTTTTAGATTAAGGCGTTGGCTCATAGAAATAGCCGAAGTCAAAATAGCAAGTTTCTTTGGGCGATGTACTGTGTCATGCACAAATTCTTTATCAATTTTTATTTCGGTAAAGGGGCAGCGGGATAATTGTTTCATGGAAGAATAACCTGAGCCGTAATCATCCATCGCTACGCCAAAGCCTTTTATTCTCAGCCTTGCTAAAGCCCCTAGAGAGGTGGCTAGATTTGACATTAAAGTGGTTTCGGTGACTTCAACAATAATGAATCTGCTCTCAATGCCTTTGGCTTCAACAATCGACTGCATTTTATCTACCAGCTCTGGGCGATCTAATAAAGGAACGGGTAAATTAATAGAGCAATGAATGCCGCCGGCCACCGGATGCAATTTTTTTAACATATCGCAGCTTGCGCCGACTAAGTCATAAAAAAAGCGCAGGGCTAATTCTCCATGTTCCACATGATGAATAAAAGCAATCGGTGGCAGTACGCCGTGTATTGGATGTAGCCAGCGGGCCAGCGCTTCAAATCCTATGAGTTTTTTATTAACAATTGTGACCTTGGGTTGAAAATAGAAATGTAATTCGTGCGCATCCAGCGCAAGAGAGACTTCATCAGTGCTAAAGTTAAAAAGTGGCCAAATGGTGTTACTGGTTTGTAAGTTTGGGTTGGATTTTTTGAGTAGGGTATAGATAGATTCAGGCGTGAGCGGCTTTTGCATCACGGCTAATAATTCTAGGCTGGAGGCATCGGCAATGCCCTGCACGGTATCTAGCACATCGCGTGGTACTTCGCTCATCACAGAAATAAAATACTGTTTGGATGCCTTAGCCAAGCAGCCCAGAAATTCAATGCCATCCATGCCAGGCATTCTTAAATCGGTCAAAATAAAGTCAACATGCTCAATTGTTTGTAAGATATCTAAGGCTTCTTTGCCGTCTTGCGCAACATAGACGTGGGCAAAACCAATATCTGTGAGGTATTCAACGGCCGCCAGACAATGGCTTGGGGAGTCATCCACCACTAAGGCAATACGGTTACGCCATTTTTCTAAATGAGGCATGGTGGTGTTAACTCCGTTGCGCTGCCAGTGTTTGCCCAATTTGTGCTAGAGAAACAACTTCATCCACGCCGCCATGGGCAATGGCTTCTTTGGGCATGCCAAATACGACGCAAGTTTTTTCATCTTGGGCCAAGGTACGTGCGCCAGCATCGTGCATTTCACGCAGGCCGCGCGCGCCATCATCCCCCATCCCCGTCATAATCACTCCTAGGGCATTGCTGCCTGCGCTAATGGCAACAGAGCGAAATAGTACATCCACTGATGGGCGATGCCGAGAAACCAGCGGGCCGTCTTTTACCTCGGCGATATATTGTGCGCCGCTGCGTTTTACTAGTAAATGTCGGCCGCCAGGCGCAATCAATACAAGGCCAGGCATCAGTCTTGCGCCATCTTTTGCCTCAAGAACTTCCACCTCCGAAATACGGTTTAAGCGTTCGGCAAATGCACGGGTAAATTGCTCAGGCATATGTTGTACCACCACCATCGCAGGGCAATTGGTGGGTAATTTAGGGAGTATAAATTCCAGCGCTTGTGTGCCGCCAGTAGATGTACCCACTGCGATCAGCTTATCGGTAGTACGAAACATCGTTTTACCCGATGGTGCTTCCAGTATGGCATCCGCAGTGAGTCTTTGGACGTGCACGGATCTATCTTGCTGGGTCTTGAATGGCCGCATCGAGCTCATTCTGGCGGCGGCAGCGGCACGCACTTCTTGTACTAAATCATTGCCCGCACCTTGCAAAAAGGTTTTGAGATTAAGGGTAGGTTTTGTCACGATAGAGACCGCACCCGCTGACATTGCATCCATAGTGATATCGGCGTCTTGTTCTGTAAGGGATGAGCAGATCACAACGGGGGTGGGGCGCTCGTCCATAATGCGGCGTAGAAAGGTAAGGCCATCCATACGCGGCATTTCAATATCAAGCACAATCACATCAGGCCATTGTATTTTCATTCTTTGCATGGCAAAAATCGGATCTGGCACGGCGGCAAGCACCTTAATATCACTCGCAGCACCCAGCACCTGAGTCAGGATCTCTCGTACTACAGCAGAATCATCAACGATTAAAACATTAATGCCCATTGGGTTACCGGTGTGGGTTAAAAGGTTGATTTACGCAGTAACGTGAAGGGCCATCCATAAATAAGGGTAGTTCTTTATTACGTATTGTTTCGGCATGGCTAATTAATAAATGGCCGCCATTTATAATTTTAGGGCATAAATTGCCCAATACTTTTAATTTTGTCTCTTCATTAAAATAAATAAGCACATTACGTAAAAAAATAATATCAAACCCAGATTGCTGATACGCATCGCTTTGCAGTAAGTTTAGATTGAAAAAATTAATTCGTTTGATTAATTGGGGAACCATGCGAACTTGGCCGCTGTATTCATCGCGGCCACGTAAAAAATATTTTTGCCATAGATGAGGCGGGGTTTTCTTGGCGCGCTCTAATGGGTAAACGCCTCTTTTGGCAAACGCGGTAACGCGTGTGTTGATATCAGAGGCAAAAAGTTGCCAATTGCCATTGATGCCAAGTGCTTCGGCTAGCACGATTGCAATCGTATAGGCTTCTTCCCCTGTAGAGCAGGCTGCGGACCATATTTTAATATGCCGGTTACCATGTTTGGCTAGCTCAATAACGTGCTGCTGTAGCCAAGTGAAATGATCTGGTTCGCGGAAAAAATAAGTTTCATTGGTAGAAAGCAGATTAATGGCTTTTTGCCGTTCAGCTGCGCCACTGGGGTGTTGTAACTTTTGCCAATAAGCGCTGAAGCTATTGAGCTCTAGCTCGCGTAATCTAACCGCTAATCTAGATTGAATGAGCGCCCGCTTGCTGGGCGGCATATCAATGCCCGCCTCAGAAAAAATAAAGTGGCGAAATTGCTCGAACTCCATCTGATTAAGAGTAGGACCTGTATCAAATTGATGCTGGTCTTTCTTTGAAGCGGCATCTGTCAATTAAGCCACCTCGGTGTCATCGGCAAAATGCAGCTGCATTACGGATTCGGCCATAGCGCTCAGTTCAGCCACCGATAGCGCACGTTGCACATTCAGTAAAATGGCAAAACGCTCCTCAATGGTGGCGATGCCTTGAATAAAATCGCCACGAATGCGCGCGCCAAAAGTGGGGGTCGGGTCAATATCCTCCATAGGAATCTCTAATACCTCGCACACCGCATCTAGCAAAATCCCCACCTCAGAATAGCCTTCCAGCCCCGGTAAAGAGAGAATCGCCACGCAGGTAGAGGGCTTAAGCACGGTTAGTTCACGGCCAAAACGCACGGAGAGATCAATCACCGGCACCACCGAGCCACGTAGATTAATAATACCCCTTACAAAATTAGGCATCATTGGGACGTGGGTAATGCCTTCAAATTCGATGATTTCACGGATGAAATTAATCTGTATCCCAAACAGATCTTCCCCCAAAATAAAGGTGACGCAGTGAAACTTGTTGG
>Ga0247722_10000070_pt1 | contig 62657 bp, 120 predicted proteins | sample MSEWelMarce3H_FC_FD_189094 | JGI IMG/M metagenome (GOLD analysis project Ga0247722, IMG submission 189094) | Subsurface sediment microbial communities from gas well in West Virginia, United States - MSEEL Well Study Marcellus 3H_FC | ecosystem: Environmental > Terrestrial > Deep subsurface >...
CACCCCCGCCGTATGGGGGTTAACCCCTTGGCTTAGTGATGGTTATAACACTCGACCGATTTACCATTCCACTTATACAAAGTGCAGTAGCTGCTCAACTTAACAAAGTAACTATCGCCGCAGGGCTTGAAGCGTTTGGTAAGTTCATCACCATCAACACTATCAAGGATAGGAGTGCTCGTCCAATCCATGCCACCTCGCTGATATACATTGTTGGCAGATAGTTGCGCAATGACCACACTCGCCTTGGTGACTTTGAGCACCTTATAGAACCGTGCGATGCTGGCTTCGTAACCATATGAGCCACAAAGAACATCACCGACGACAGGCTTATTGACGACGGCTTGAGTAGCAACACTAGCAGCAGATAAGATAGAGTTCATGGTTAATACAGTAGCAGAGTTTTTATAAATGTCCAGCTTATTTTACAACTTCTACCTTAGTCACAACATAACTGTTGCAGATACCAATAGGCTTGATAAGATATTGATGATAAGTTACTTTAACACTTTCGCCATTATCAAGAGCAGCTTGAACTTCTTTAACAGCTTGTTCAGAGACGTTAAACTCAAAGATGTTAGCAACATAACTATCACTGCCTTTGTCGTCTTTCTTTTTGCGCAAGCCGCCCATGTTCATTTCAGCTTCATGGCTCTTATAGATCAAGCCTTTATATGACAGCTTAGTGATAATTCCAGTGCGAGAACCTTCGCTAAAATTTTCAGCTATGCCGCCGGGAAATCCAACCATAGCAGCGATGAGTAATGAGGTGGATAGAACAATGAAGCTGACAATAGCAAAGCCAAAAATCATTTCGGGGCGGATATAACCTTTATTGGTGTTTTTCATACTTAAGAGAGTAGCAGAGTTTTTATAAATGTCCAGCTTATTCTGATGAAAGATTGGCTCCATGCCAACCCTTTTGCCATGCATCCATGACTTGCAACAGTTGGCCAGTCAGACTCCAATCAGGAGTGCTGTATTCCTTGATGAAGCGACTAAAGTTTTTATCAGTAGCGGAGGCTGGTTTGCCACCTGCTTTGAAGTGAGCAACGCCCATTTCAATTGCGTCTGACATGTTCTTGAGATGTTGAGCAGAGTTCATACTTAGAACTATGTCAGAGTTTTTATAAATGTCGAGACTTATTTTTAAATCAAATGAAGTCTTTGTAGAAGTCTTTACGGAATAATGCAAGGACTCTGCGATTTACATTTCCATCCGACACTTTACAATCAAACATCAAATTGCGGAAGGCTTTACTATCAAATGCTTTTTTGATATTATCCAAATTTTTTGGTTCATCGACGATGGCATAACAAAACTGGGTCATTCCATATTCTCCCTTTGGATCGACGATGCACCCAAAGGATGGTATGAATCCATTACTCCAAATAAACTTTGAGATTCCAAAATGGCCCTTTTTTTCACTTGAATAAAATAAACTTGCTACATCACCTTTATTGATACAATAAAAGCACGGATGTTTAAATTTTTTAGTTTTCTCTTTGGACATATTCGCTTTATCGGTTCCGTATTCAGTCCTATCGTAAATAATATTTACAGCATCTTTATCAGATTTAGCCAACAAAGACACAATTTTATCATATGAACCATTGGGTATAAAAGACAAAGCGTTCAAATCAATAATTTTTGTAGAACCATCTTGAAATTTTACGCTAGTTTTTTTAGATGGTGGTGAATTTTTCAAAACATACCAATCATATCTAGTCATTGCTCCAAATGTATTCACCCCATCTTTTTCATCGTGGATTTCAAGATATTCTACATCTTTTGATGTTATGAGATTTTTAGTATCGCTGAATCTTCCATCAACATTCCTCCAACCGGAGGGGTGAACATAACAAAGATAGCCACCATCGGTCAGAGTTTTAATAGAGTTTTCTACAAACAGTTGCCAAATTGGTTCGGATTTGGTCGGGCCAACTTTTCTTTGATAAGGAGGATTGCCTACAATACAATCAAATTTCATATTACATATAAGTATAGATGGAATATCATTCTTGTCAACACTGTATGTTCCAACCAATTTATTCTTCTTGATTGCGTAGTTTACTCGCAACATATTTTTTTCAACGCCAAACACACGACTTTTGATATTCTCGTCACTGTGGCCGTGCTTGCGAAGACGTTGCTCGATTGCTGCAACATATTGACCACTTGCCATAGATGGATCAAGAAACGTGGTAGAATCACTTAAAAAGAGTGTGTCGGGAAGTTTGGAAACCATCTCATTTACGAGACTAGCAATCTCCATCTTCAACCGGAAAATCATGTTTTCTTTCTTCATCGTGAAGAAGATAATGAACCGTATTTATAAAAAGTCAAGATGTTTCAGTATTTAACAAGCTCGACGAGTGACATGTTAATAGCCCCACTATCAACAAGTTCCTTGAGTGCTGTGTATGGCATACCAACTTCATCTTGGAATGACTCTTGAAGCTCTTTGTTAATATTCAACACCTCAATAGCTTGCATCATGTTGTCTGAATTGGTTCCAAACACAACAACGTCGAGATTTTCGCACAGAGCGACAATTTTTTCACGCAACTCTTGGCCTTCTGTCTTGCGTTGTTTTTGCTGTGCTGGCGTGCCTTTTTTCAATTTCTTTGCTAATGCTTTGCCCTTTTGAGCAACTTCTTCGGTGGCGGGAACATAGCGGCTGAAATTGTTATTTAGCAGTGCTTTGCGCAAATTCTCGTTCAATTTGTCAACTTGAGCCATACGACCGACTACTTTGCTAATACGTTGTTGATTAACAATTTCTTCAAGATATGTGCTTACGTCGATCTTTACAGCACCGCCAGCTTGGCAACTAAAAATATCCACGGTCTTGAGTACATCAGCAAGTGCCTCTTTAATAGATGCAATGTTATGACTCTTTTGATAATTAACAGCAGTTTGCAAGATCAAGCTGTCCAGTTTGTCATCTTTGCGAGGGTCGAACGAAAGACTAACAACGCGACCGATTTTTCCAATTTGATTTGGGGTCAAGCCACGAGAAATCTTTTGAATCGTAGCACCAGCTTCGCCGTTGTCATATGCCAAGAACACCCCCGAAATCTCGCCAACGCTAAAAGAACGCTGTGCCAAGCAGGTAGATAAAATAAGAACCTTTTTTCCGCTGCGTCGAGCAAGTTCAATAGCATTTTTAGCATCGGCTTGAGCACTTGCATTTGTAACACCGTTGATGCTAGACAATACGACAACAGAGAAATTTTGAAGTGCCGACTCGGCATATGAGGCCGCGTCGTTCAAACACGCAAGTTTCATATTACCAGGCATAAACATCATATAAACGCCAGAGTCATTTACACTAGCTCGCTGAAAATCGAAATTGAGTTCGTCATAACCATGCTTGCCATCAAACACAGATTGCAGCATATACGTCCAAAATCCTTTGGCCTTGATAGGACTTTTTGCAAACTTGCTCCAAGAAGGAAGATAAATACCCTCGTCGCTAAACAGTTCTGGATCATTTTTTCGAGCACCATCAACAACGTTCTTCAAGTTCATTTGATAAAACTCAACGTCAACAACGAGAGAGTGGCGCGAGGAATCAATTTCAAAGTGGGTCAATTTCATATCAGTAAGAGTGACAGACTTTTTATAAAAGTCAAGCGGCTTTCTTGACTTTTTCTTGAGACTCTTTCTTTTCCATGAGCATCTCAAGATATGTAACTTGCACCACCTTATCAACATTCCAACCACCAACAGCACGATCAGCGTTCGTGCCAGTCATCAAAATAACAAGGTCGTCGTCCCTGACGTTTTCGATCAAAGGATCGCATTGACCAGCTTTCCACGCACCATAATCAGCCTCATCAATAACGAGTAACACTTGCTCTTGCATATCAAACAGAAATTCAATTCGTTCTTCGCGCTTGCTTTCAGCAATGCCACCTTTGCAGAGGCTAAGGAATACAACAACTTGCTTGCCAGCATCGCGGGCATCTTGAACTTGTTTTTCATAGTCATCGTCTTTGCTATCAACAAGAACCACGTTCTTAAATTGTTCAAAGCTCGACAAGTCGGACTTGAAGCTGGTGAATGAGGTAAGAACATAGCTTGCGATAACAGTAATAGGCGCAATGATTTCCAACAAGGTTGCGCCAATATACAAAGTCTTGCCAGAACGAGCGCACATGTCGGCCAAAACCACCGTGTCACCATCTTCAAATGCTTCAATGGTTTCCGACACAGCGCGATATTGCCAAGTGGTTAAACCACAACGCTTCAAGGGTTGACCCATTTTGGACAATTCCGCGTTGACCCGAATAGCCATTTCTGCTGGAGATAGGCTATACAAATCGGCAGAACCATCAACGCGAAGACCAACTTTGTCGCCGATAGAGGTATCCACCTTGCTGTGCATCTTGAACTTACTGATCTTTTTAGCATATTCACTCACGTCCCAGATGTTGTGAATGGTAACTTTACCAGAGTCAAAATCGTGTTTGAGCACGTTGAGACTTTCACGAACACGTGCGGCACATTTGACGAAGGCATCGACGCCAGCGGGAACCCAAGTGTCGCCAAACTTATTTTGGTCAGCCCAATTATTGTATGCCCACGAGTAGGTGAAAACGCGGTCATAGTTAGCAATGTCGGTGAGATGTGTTTCGTATTTCATAACAGAGATAGTGACAGACTTTTTATAAATGTCGAGACTTATTTGATGTAAACAATCTCAAACGTTCCTGAGAGTCGATGATTGATGCCATGCTCATCTCTAAATTCAATAGTCCCATTGTCGCTATTCATGAAATAAGCCTTGGTAACATAAGTTACTTTCTGATTGCCTATTGTATAATTAATTTGATACTCGCGAGGTATAGTGTTTCGTGTTTCAACAAACAAAGCCACCATCAAAGATATGGTAAAGATAATGCCGAAATTGAGAAAGAATTTTTTCATAAGTTAAACTTCTCGCAAATACTTTACTTCGTTTAATGCTAATGAGTCGGAGTTACCAACATAAAAACGAGAACAATATACTTCTAGCTTGCCAATATATGTTTTGCCGCTAACCATTTCAACATAAGTGTTTTTGCCATCAAGCTCTGTAATTTTGCCCGCTAATGGCATTTTGACATTTTCAAGAGCAACAGCGTTGATAGTGTCTGGAACATCTTCGATAGAAAGATTTTCTAGTTCTTCGGGAATATAGTCAGGAATGATTTTCATATATTATTTAGTTTGATTAAGTTCAATAAGTTTAGCGTGCGCAGCTTCTGCTCTTGCAGCAAGTTCAATAATAGATTTAGCGATTGCTCGCAGAGTACTAGCACTATATTCTGTTTTATCTTCGCCAAAGAATTTCACGCCGTTTGTATTAGTAACAGACACATTGCTGATGCGTGTTGGAGTATGTTCGCCGTATGGCTTTGTGTTTAGAAAATAATTTACAGTCCCAGCAGCAGTTAAATCACCATTAGGGTCTGAAAGAAATGGTTCGGACTTTACTAGGCAACTAGCGATGGTCATTGGTGTATTCATATGTGTATTCATATTAGATAACAGAGTATGATTGAGATTTATAAAAAGTCAAGACCTAAAGGATTAATTAGCGACACTTGATCTTCTGCATCGCTAAACAGCAAAACATTTTCTCCATTATCTTCATCAACCCAGTAAGTCATTGAGCTATCGTTGTTTTCATGAATAACAGCAATAGTGCCATTAGAAAACGTGCCGTTATGAGGAAATTTGATTCTGTCGCCTACAAGATACATATTTTTATTTTTTATTCGTCGCCTTCATCAAATTGTGGGCAATAATTTTCTTCATCATCAAAGCCCGCCGAACGCAAAGCATCGCTATCAGCTTGTGCATCGCTGATAAATTGATCATGTTCATCATCACGCTCTTTAGAGATCTCAAAGCTGCTTTCATCAATGCCATTTTCAGCAAAGATAGATTCAATGCCTTGAATGTCATCAGTTGCAATCATAAGGCAGTTGGTTTCATCGGCTACCTCATAATGAAAATCAGCAGATACTTCAAGTGCAGTCAAAGCGCGGGAGAACTCAACGCTGTTGTTGAAAAAGATGTTGTATTTCATAACAGAGATAATGACCTAGTTTTTATAAAAGTCAAGTATTTTTATGGTCGCCAACCCAGATTCCTACGGGCGACTTGGAACGATCATAACCGCCATTCGCGCCAGTGGGATAAATAAGACTTAGCGACTTAATGCTAGAAAACTGACCAGTTACGCCGTTTATGAGATCGCAACTAATGTCTCCGCCGTGAACTTTCTTGATGGCGTTGAGTTGCTTGATAAGGTCTTTAAGTTTCATGTTCTAAACAATGACCTAGTTTTTATAAAAGTCAAGAATTACTTACTAATCGTAGCCGTTTCGGTGGTGCGAATAAACACGCAGTAAAGATCGTCGCTGTTCCAGCAGCTAAACTTAAACTTCTTGCCGCCAAAAAGAAGCACTTTCTTGGTGAGTTTAGACACTTCATCCCAGCCTGATATGCTAAACTTAAGATACTCACGACCTTCGCGGGCGGTATGCTCAACACTAATTTCGTTTGGAAGAATGGTTGCTTTCATACCTAAGAGAGTAGCATAGTTTTTATAAATGTCAAATGAATTCAACGAGCTTCTTGACGCCGTTCTCATCAAAGTAATGATGCTCACAAAATTGCGGGTCAGCGCAGAACTGGTCGTTGGTAATGTCCCACTCCACTTCAATCTTGAGAGCATCGTAGAGAATGCCTTGCATCTTGCGGGTGTGAGAACCGGGAGACCACTTCATGACTTCTTTGAAGACTTCAATGGCATTGACGAATTCATCTTCACTTTTGAACTTGTAGTGAACCTTTTCGTAATGGTCGCCGTCGCCTGACATCCAAGAGATGCCAAGGAACCAAACATTGACTGGAATCGTCGCGTCCTTGACAGGATAGGGGGAGTAACGGAGGATGGTCATTTCAAGTAGTCTTGCGTTCACGAATGACAAAAGTGGAATAATAACTCCTGACCCCATCAATCACAGTAATAATGTTGCTGGCGGCATTCTGCTTGATTTCAGCGTAATTCTCAGCGTCTCTGAAACAGTCGGCTCGGAAAGACGTAGGCATCTTTTCTTCCGTTTTATTCTTGAGGAACTTTCCTGGGATGCGGAAAACTTCGTAGACGGTGGTGTTGTTCATACTTAAAACAATAGCAGAGTTTTTATAAATGTCAAACTAAATCATTGCCATCTTCATCTAACATGAAAAACTCAGAAGCAGAACCTTGGTTGTTCAATGCCTTAACAACGTTTTCACCGTTCAATTCTTCACTCTTCACCACTTCAATCTTACCAGAACAACCGCCATCTTGGATGTCATATGCAGTTTGTTCCAATGAATCAAACGCATACACATCTTCACTCAACACTTCAATAGTAATAACTGTTTTATAGAATTTGCGAGTAGTCATATGAAACACATTAGCAGAGTTTTTATAAATGTAAAGACTTATTTTACGCCGCCAAGATATTTTGGATAGAACCACGACTAAGCACACTACCACCACGAACATAACAAACACCGTATGGATCAACTTTGTTTAGAATGTCAGCATCAAACAAGTTGCCGCGAACGCCATTAGGCGCAGGAGCCTTGAACGTAGATGCTTTGAGCACATTACCGTTGCTCTTGTCAATGAAGCAATAAACCTCAGCGCAAACAAATGTATCTGTTGCGTTCTTGCGAAACACACCGAGTTTAACAAACTTGCGACCTTCGCTTTCAACAAGCAACTTTGGTGCTACGTTATGAGTAAAACGATGCTCATGCCAATGAGCAGCCATGCCCTTGCTGACTTGCTCACAAAACCAAACAATCTTGTGCATGATTTCATTCTCTGTGCGAGTAATAGAAGTAGTGGTCATGGTTAAGACTATGAACTAGTTTTTATAAATGTCGAGACTATTTTTAAGATTGCTTGATATATTCGCGCTTAAAGATTTCACGCAAAGCAACAGCAACTTTAAATGCAACATTTTTGCTCATAGACTCTAGCTTGAGCGTCACACTATTTTCGCTGTTTACTTGAAACTCGCCATAGCCGCAGTTAGAAAACTGCTTAATGCCCTCATAAGGAGATACTTCGCCACTTAGCTCTTGGTTGCTATGGCGACGGTTTGGAATCGTATTACAAAAACTAGCCAAGTCGTATATCGTCTTGGTCTTGCCGTCAACATGAGCCTTTTCAGCAGCAACCTTTTCAAGCACAAGTTTATGCACCTTTTCTGCATCAGGCAGCAAACGACGAACAATGTCCTTGGCAATCTTAGATGCTTCTTTGTCGGCACTTACATTGATTGATGGATAATCCAGTTTGCTATGATTCTCATACACAGTCACATAACTATTTTCAGAGTTGCCATACTTGACAGTGATCTTATCTGGAGTATTGTATCTGGTAAGAAACCAAAGATTCATACCATCAGCACGTTGCAAAGAGATTTTGTCTTGGGCAACAACAAAGCCGGTGGGAAGAAGCGAGGCAATTTCTTTTAGATTTTCAGTGGTCATGTTTAAGACTATGAACTAGTTTTTATAAAAGTCAATCAAAATGGTGCGGAGAATAGGAATTGAACCCCGCATACAAATTATCTAGTTAAAAAGTATTCAATCTCTGAGTAAAAATCTGCATCAAGCAAAGTATCACTGCCAGCATCAAAATTCTTTATGATCAGGCGAATAAGTTTTGGATGGTCTTTCTTAATGCGCCTAAGCAATTCCTTCTTGTTTTCTTTGATCAACGTTTGAATTTCTTTGCGAGCTTCTTTGATTTCTTGTTTGGTCATGTTTAAGACTATGAACTAGTTTTTATAAAAGTCAAGAACTACCAATCAAACAGCAAAGGTTTTTTGTTATACCAGCCAACGTTGCCAACGTGAATGTCTGGCACTATGCCACGCTTGATATATGGTTGCAACTGTTTCTCCAACGCGATTAGAGCCATTTTAAGCCGCTTCTTTTCTAGGATAGGCTGACAGACCCAACCCTCGCCCAAATCAATTGTAGGAGCACGCAACAGCCTCGGCGTGCGGTGTTCTAACACAAACGCTGGCTTCTTGACTACCACGCCCATTTCCTTGTTGTAAAAGCATAGCATCTTGCGACGCTTGCTGATATACCTGTGCCATTTTGGCAGGATCATATCTTTTTCAAGGTCGCGAGCGCAAAGGAGCAAGTGTTTGCGTTCTAGGCGTGATAGTTTGAAAGACATCAAATGATTAGGAGGATAGATCTGCCATAGCAACAACTTCGGCAGAGAGATTAACTTTAGCGTCGGCGCGACGATACACAAGCTCTTTACGGCCACGACGAGCCTTGGCTTGAGGCTTGTTGCCAACGATTTCAAGCGTGCCGTTCTTAAGCGCGTTCTCAACTCGTTTATAAAGAGTAATATAACTTACCTTGTGCGACTTCTTTTGACGCAGTTCTCGCATCGTAAATTCAGTTGGAAACTCCAACTTGAAGTTATAAGTAACTCGCTTAGGCTTGGTTGTAACAGTATTCATTTTTTAGTTTTATTTTTTACTTGCTAGAAATCATGTTAGAGTACTCTTTAGCAGACTCGTTGGCGCGAGCGATCTCGCGTTCAAGAAACTCTGTAAAGAGTTGGCGGTCAGTAATCTCTACGCCGGGAATAGAAAAGAGATAAGAAAAAGACTTGATAGTGCCTTCAAGTACGCCGCATTTGTAAGCCAGATTAATTTCAGAGTTCATGCTAATAAGAGTAGCAGAGTTTTTATAAATGTCGAGAAAATTGTGCGTGAATTGATGTGCGCACCCCATCGTGTAAATTTTAAGCCCAAGACAACTCTATCTTGGCTTGGTATCGACGCTCAAGGATCAAGTCGCAAATCTGGTTATAGATTTCACGCTTTTGCATATAATAGTCATAATCACGATCAGATGGGCCAAAGTTGCGCCATTGATTGTATGGGCGATGATCGAGAATGTCTCGCTTGAACAACTCTACGTTGCTGTAATAGTCGCGAAAGCCAAACAGGTTATAGTGAGCAATAAAACCGTTAGAGAGATTGATAAAGTCGTAGGCTTGTTTGTTTAGGTTATCAATCTCACCCGTCTTAAACACTTTGCTAAACGAGTTGAGGATTCGCTTGACTTGAAGTTTAGTTTTAAGTTCCATGATTAGAACTATAGCAGAGTTTTTATAAATGTCGAGAAAAATCTCAAGCTTTAGTCAGCTTGTATTTGACGCCATCAACTTCGACCACCTTGCCTTCACAGGATGGTGTTGGCTTGGTGCGAGCATTGAACTTTGCTTCGGACAGTCGTTTGCCGTTGAGATACCAACTCTTTCTGCCACTAGCCCACTCAATTGCTGGACCGCTTTCGCGGTGCAGCTTGCCGTTGAGATACCAAGCCTTGCTGCCATCAGCATCCTCAGCTGCCGGACCATCTTCGCGGTGCAGCTTGCCGTTGAGAAACCAATGCTTGGTGCCGTCGGCATACTCAACTGCCGGACCATCTTCGCGGTGGCACTTGCCGTTGAGATACCAAACCTTGTAGCCACTAGCCCACTCAATTGCTGGACCATCTTCGCGGTGCAGCTCACCGTTGAGATACCAATACTTGGTACCGTCGTCGCTAACCTTTACTGTGTAAGTTTTCATGGTGTTAAGCCTTGACCAGCTTGTATTTGATACCATCCACTTCAACCACCTTGCCTTCGCAAGTCGGCTTGGGTTTGATGTATGCATCAAACTCTTTTTTGGTCAATTCTTTACCCTCTACATACCACTCTTTATAGCCATCAACATATTCAATAGCTGGGCCATCTAGGCGATGAAGCTTATCCCCAACCCACCATGCTTTAGTTCCATCAGCATATTCAATAGCTGGACCATCCAGGCGATGAAGCTTATCCTTAACCCACCATGCTTTAGTTCCATCAGCACATTCCAAAGCCGGTCCATCTAGGCGATGAAGTTGATCTTTATCATTAAACCAACGAATGGTTTTATATTTATCGACAGTTACTTTATATGTTTGCATGATTAGAACTATGACACCTTTTTTATAAATGTAAAGACTTATTTATAAAAATCAAAGACCTTTGCGAAAATCTTCGGCAGTATCTTCGTTGAGCCAAACACGACCTTCGCCGCCATCGGTAGCATTAAAAACGTCGTCAAGAGCACCAACAGCATATCGGTCAGAGAATTGCACAAGTTTAGCAAACGTAGATTGACTAATGCCGTTTGGCTCGTCAAGCAAGTCAATCACAACAGAGCGCAAATCGTTATTCATGTCGTTATTCATATAAATTAGAATGATAGATTTTTTATAAATGTCAAGAATCAATACTGTGCAAGAGTAACATTCTTACCAAGTTCTTTTGCAAAAGTGTAAATGTCGTCAAGGCTAATCACGCGCCGTTCAGCTTTGTTGTTGATTGCAATAGCAAACCCGTTGATATACCGAAGTTTTTCAGCACCAGCTTCATGTAATATAGCAACTTCATCGTCGGCAAGATGTTTAGAAAGTTCGCCCATAAAATCAATGTCATCATAGCCACCATCAACTTCACGCGAATTAGGAACACCACTTTCACCATCAAACAAGATTGCGAAAGTATCTTCTTTATCTACAACTTCAACGCGGTAGTTGTCTTCATATTCTTTGGCCCAAGCATTAAACGCATCAACGTCTTTGACGCGGAAATAATTTGTGCGAGCGGAGGAGTAGTAATTAGCCATAAGAAAAGAGTAGCAGAGTTTTTATAAAAATCAAGATGAAAATGATTCTAGTTTCTTAGTTTTTACTTCGTTGCGTTTGGTGTTCTTCCAATCACTCTCACCGAGTTTAGCAGAGCATTGGCACACAGAATAAACCGTGCAACCATAACAAGCATCATTCAGTTGACGGTTAGGATAGATGCAAGCAGTTTTACTTTCATCAGCAACATTAAACACGCTAGGAGCACTCTTGAAGTAGTCAGGGTTTCCACTCCAAGGAAACACAGGAACTTTGACTTCTTCATAGTTGCCATTTGAGTTCATTTCAATGGACTGAACAGTAGTCGTAGAAAACCGCTTTAGACGCTGTTTCCTTTCGTTTTTAAGCGATTTGTCCTTGAATGGCTTCTTGTCTAGGGACGGCAGTTTGCCGTCGTTATTTTTGATGATTTCCTTGATCGTTTCAGCGTCAAAGCCTGAATCGACATACTTTTGCACAGGACGCAGCACAAAAGTCTTGAATAGCTTTTCTTCGCTGCCATACTTTTTCACAACATCCTTGAACCGAGGTTCGGGAGCAAAGGTTTCTTGACCGCTTACGGTGCAATACCAGTAAAAGTATTTGCCGTTTGAACTTGTTTCAACGCCACTAGGGCGGGTGATGCGTGGAGATGCTTTGCGTGCCATATAGTTATGTATTTACCACTTGTTGTAGCGGTTCTTGCGTTGATAGGCACCTTTGCCTTTTTTGGTGCGGTGAATCTGGTTGCCGAGATTGATGCCAGAGGTGAAGATGCTGCGAAGTTTGATAGTGTTCGTTTTCATACACATCAACATGACAGAGTTTTTATAAATGTCAAGAAGTAATGGGCATTGGACGACCAACAGAATCATCAAAAACATAATTCACAGGATCTATCGACTCAGAGGCTCGGCTACTGATTGGAACATACCAACGAGAAAGCAATTCATGCCCAGCTTTTTCAGCTTCAATCTTTGAAGCAAACCGCAAAGAATTGGTCGCCCAAGATTCGCTGCCGTTGTGGATAGTGCAAACTTCAGTTTTCCAAGAGTTCATAATTAAGAGAGTAGCGGAGTTTTTATAAATGTCAAGACTTGGTTAGCTTATATTTGACGCCATCGATCTCGACCACCTTGCCTTCGCAGGATGGCTTCTGCTTGGTGCGGGCGTTGAACTGTGCTTCGGACAGTTTTTCGTCGTTGAGATACCACCACTTGCTGCCACTAGCCCACTCAATTGCTGGACCATCTTCGCGGTGCAGCTTGTCGTTGATATACCACTCCTTGTAGCCATCAGCAAACTCAACTGCCGGACCATCTTCGCGGTGACGCTTGCCGTTGATATACCACTCCTTGCTGCCATCAGCACGCTCAACTGCTGGACCGTCTTCGCGGCGCAGTTTGCCGTTGAGATACCAATACTTGCTGCCGTCAGCATACTCAACTGCCGGACCGCTTTCGCGGTGCAGTTTGCCGTTGAGATACCAATACTTGTTGCCGTTATCGCCAACCTTTACTGTGTAAGTTTTCATGATTAGAACAGTGAATAGCTTTTTATAAAAGTCAAGACTTCTTCGCTGACTCATACACTTTATCAAGTGCATTAGTCAATTCAAGCAGATTGCGATAGATACCAGTGTGCAAAGATGGTTGAGCAACTTTGGCACGACTGTTATAAACATTCTGATAAACTTGCACGATAGCTTCAACAAACTCTCCTTTGTAAGAGGTTAATGAAACATATTGATGCTGCCCATTATGCTCGCGGTGTAAATAAATTAAACCAGTCACCGGACAACCTATGTCGTTGTAAAATCCACGAGCGTCTTTAGCACCATCTTGAAAACCAAGAAGGTAAAGTTCGTGTGCATACAGTTCGTTGTTCATGCTAAAAAGAGTAGCAGAGTTTTTATAAAAGTCAAGTTATTTTGGTAGCCAGAGCCGGACTCGAACCGGCACGCCCTTACGGACAACAGATTTTAAGTCTGGTGCGTCTACCATTCCGCCATCTGGCCAGCACAAACATAACTATGCACCTAAATCAAAATATGTAAAGAAAAAAGACTGGCGTGATAAAGTTTTTCGCCACCCACTACGAGACTACTCGCTATTGTAAAAAGAGACTCCGAGGCTGGTTGATTTCCAGCAATAACACTTTCAGGCTTCAATTCCTTACTTTGTGTAGCTCATACCCACTAGCATCATTGAAGTTCTACCGCTATGTGGAGGCGTCTTCGCCCTCTCTCGGAGATAAAAATTTCGCGTGATTTAAGTATGCGCGACCCACTTCCAGGTTCCCGTCCCAATCAGGGGATTGAGGAAAATTTCTCTCATGACGCCTAACGTCGCCGCACAGTCTTCACCAATGCCTATTTCATTATTATGAAGATTGATAACTGTCGTCGCTCAAGGGATCAATAGGTTCATGAAACCAGCTGGGAGCATGAGAGTCCAAGGTGATCAAACCTTAGAAAGTTTTAATGTGGCGACGGTAGTTTTTAACCGCTAACACCCAGCACAAGGAAGGGTTGCTCCATACTTTGCTTCACCACAAAAAGTTTAGAAAGAACGAAATTTGTGGGGATTACTTAACCACCCTTTCACTCGTCATTTCGAGTTAATACTCTAACCTTTTACAGTTGAGAAACAGATACAGCGAGGGATTCGATCCCTAATCACGCTAACTAGGATTTGATCAAAATCTTCGCTACGAGTTCCGCACTAACTGTATCTGTTGTTTCCAAGAACACTTGGGCGACTTAACGCTTATCTATCCTTGAACAAATAAGACTATGACAGACTTTTTATAAATGTCGAGAACAATCTGAAATTATTTCTTGTTGAACTCGTCGTTCAAGGCAAAAAACACATCACAAACCTGTTCATGAGCCGCATCAATACCATCCTTGAACATAAACTTGGTGCAAGAGTTAGAAAGCAGATCACTAAGATCAGTCTTGCTTAGTTGAGAAAAAATGTCGTGAATGACTTTGGCTTCGGTTTCGGTAAAAACAAACTGTTTGGTCGTGATAGTTTTGGTTTCGATTTTCATGTTGGTAATAATCTAGCAGAGTTTTTATAAAAGTAAAGAACAATCTCAAACAATCGGGGCAAGTTTGTAAAGATACAAATCAAACTCTTCGCCTTCGGTGTCAACAAAAGTCAAAATATGACCGTTCTGCTCAATGTTGTCAAAGTTTTGAACGCACACTTGAAACTCAAAGTGATCATCATTCCAAAGCACGGTCATTTCAGGAGCAATATCATGAGTGTTGATAACACATTCGGCATCATTGTCGATTTTAACAACGTCGGCAGTTTCAATAAGTTCGACGGCTTCTTTGTATGAGATTTTCATGTTGATAAAATAGATTACTTAGAAAAGATGATATAAGTTAAACCAACCTCGTGTTGTTTATAGCCGCGAGCATGATACCACTCGGCTTTTTTCAGTCCAGATAATGTGGTGGTGTCAACCGTGATATATTTCGTATTCATTACAGATAAGAGTATCAGACTTTTTATAAATGTAAAGAAAATTCGTGACGAATAAGCCTCTATTCGTAGCTTACCTCGTATGACGGACTTTTACCGTTTTCACATAGAAGCACTCTTGCTTGCGATTTTTACCGTCACGAAAATTGGTACCGCTACGGAGAATCGAACTCCGATTAACGAGATGAAAACCCGTTGTACTAACCGTTATACGATAGCGGCGTAAAATGGAGCCGACTGTCGGATTTGAACCGACGACCGCCTGTTTACAAAACAGGTGCTCTACCACTGAGCTAAGTCGGCATCTAAAAGAACAAAGATAAATATACAGATTTTTATTTATTTGTCGAGAAAAAAATGGTGGGGCGGAAGGGATTCGAACCCCTAACCAAAGGATTATGAGTCCTCTGCTCTGACCGTTGAGCTACCACCCCATCAGAAAAATCAATTAACCGTGACAACCTCAACCATTTCACCGTTTATTTCAACGGTATTAACAGCAGGGTTGTATTGCACATAATCAAAACTATTGCCTTCATCGTCGCTGGCATAAGCCACCTCGATGTTGGGATGCTGTTTAGCAATCGCTTGCAGTTCTTTGATATAGTTTTTAAGTTTCATGTTATGTTAAAAATCTTAGACGCCGCAAAGGGTGGAGCGGTTTTGGAACTCTGAGATGTCTTTGCCTTCGGCATCGCAGTTCAAGTCGCGCTCGATTTTAAGACCGAACGGAAGGCGAACAGTTTCCAGCTCGCTCAACGAGATCGTGCCAAACTCAACGCAATCCATGCCAAGGTCGGCCAAGCCCCATAGAATGTCTTTCTCTTGTGGATCGCGGCCAGTAATAAGCCACGTAGCAGCACCGCAAGGATTAAAGAACTTGCAGATAACTTTGGTGCCAGTATCACCGGCGGCAGTTAGTTTAGCGTCGATTTCTTTAGTAATGAGTTTCATCGTGTAAGAGTATGAATCAGATTTATAAAAAGTCAAGATCAAACAAAAGGAAATGGTGGAATGTATAAATGACGGTCGTAAACAAAAGAAGGAGTGTTGAAGCGAATAGCATATGCTTCATTGTATGCTTTCTTGAAATCATCATTGCCATTTTGAGCAATAGAAAAGATTCGTTTTGATTCGCGTTCGCCACGTTGCCAAACCCCGTGGTCGTCGCTGAATTGGTAAAACCAATCGTGATGTTGCAGTGCTGTTTTGTATTCTTCGAGCGTCATGTGTATGAGTGTGGTGAAGATTTATAAAAAGTCAAGAACAAAGTGGTAGGTCTGTCGGGACTCGAACCCGAACTATCTCTTTAGAAGAGAGATGTGATAGCCACTTTCACCACAGACCCAATGGTAAATTCTAAATAAACAATATCAAAATTAAAATGTCAACTACTTCTTCTTTACGTTGCGCTTTTCAAGAATTAACTTTTTTGGAGCAAGAGGAACGATTGGTGGTTTGACATTGATTGATGGATGATTAACGATATATTTTTGACTGGAAGAATTTGACACTTTCATGACAAGTAAGAAAAAAGGCTACTACCATAAATAGTAACCTTTTATCTAATGTCAAATTATTTTTGAAAAAATCTCAAATAGTTTCGTAACACTCGCTTTCAATTTCTTCTTTCGTCAGATTTTTATTCACATACGGAATAAAACTGCGATTGATTTCAAAAGTACCTTCGATATAATCACTCGCTTCTGGCAAAGGAGCATCCTCTGCTTCAAGCAATGCTTCACTGAGACTTTCCGCTTCAACAAGCATAGTGCCCGATACAGTCCACAAAACAGGAATACGATATAGTTTTTTAGTCATTTTATTTTTTATCGAAAATCAAATCATTTCGGTCAAAGTCCAATCAAGTCCAACGAATTCTTTTTCAACGATGCCCATAGCAATTTTGTCGGCTGTGATTACGGTGCTTGCGAAAAACTCTTCGCTGTGAATAACTTTGTCGTCGTTGTCGTAAACTTGGAGTAGATAATTCATAAGACAAGTATGATTGAGATTTATAGAAAGTCAAGACTGTTCAGCCATTTGTTGTGCCATATTCTCGGCATCTTTTTTGTATTTGAAATAATCAGAGTATGCCTCGGTAGCATCATACCCTTTTACTTGAGAAACAATCATATAACTATTTTGAAATGTTTGCTCAACGAAAAATTCTAGTTTTGGATTGCTCTTGCTTTTATAGCGTTTCATTATTTTTTAGAAGCTTTGAGCAAAGCAATCAATGCGGCGGATTGAGGAGTGCCAAGTTCAATCGTTGCGGAACCATAATCAACAATCTGGTTAAGCAATTTAAGCAAAACATCAACATTTTTATCGTTCATAGATAAACAATAAACTACTTTTTATAGAAAGTCAAACCAAAACTGGTTTAATCCATGCAGCCGCCGTGGGTGGCATAATTTTCATCAGTAAGCCACTTTGTGTATCTCTGCGTTGTAGCAGCGTCGTTAAATTTATAATGGCATCCATTACAATATTTCCAACTATTGTTTTTCTTGAAGAATTGAACAAAGCAATCTTCTTCGTTTTTACCATTCAGCACAACCTGTTTGACCGGAAGATTATTGTAGTAACAATCAACATTGTGCCAACTAACTTCGATAGAATAGCTCATAGATAAAGAATAAGTTAATGATTATTTAGTCCAACTCAAACTCTCGCAGACACGTTTAGCCTTGCCGTGTTCAGAAACATCGTCATAGATTTCTGCCATAAAATGTACCAGATGTTCAATCAGATTTTCGTGCGCGGTGTTAGATTCGACTTGAGTACAATAGCTACCATCGTCGATAGCTTCCCAATTTTTGCCATCAAAACGAGATACATCAAAACGAAGAACGTTTTTGTCACATTCGTCGGTAGGATCATAATCACCATCTTGACCCTCGCCGAGATTAACCCACTCAATTCGCACATTGTTGCGAATAATAACAGGCAAGTTATATTCATTGATGCCGATGCTATGGTCGTTCATTAGATAAAGAATGAACTACTTTTTATAAAAGTCAACAAAAAAGACGAACCTTGAGAGTTCGTCGTTGTTGCTAGGAGCTTGAGAATACAGCTTTTTTCGGTCGATCTTTGGCAGGGTTATGTATTGCCTGTTTTTCCACAATGCTTTCGCAGTTGTAATCGCCACGGTTGCAGTTTATAGTCATGCGTTCGACTTCTCTCAAAACCTACTCAATACTCTTTTCTGCTGACAACAGGAGCTACCCACTGTCTAACATACTCGTTGTATCAAACACACACTCCCTTGCGAGGAATATACGCTCTTCATTATCTTTCGATTGAAGACTTTAACCGCTTACGGTCTTGAGGAACAGAGGCTTTTGCTTTTTATATTACCATATAATTGGTTTCTGAAAACGACGTGCTCTGTTTACAACCAAGAACCCTTTTGGAGTTCCCGATATTGCCCATCGCTGTAGCTTGTAGTTTCTCTACTTTAGCCCGTTAGTTACGATAAACTGTGAAAGTACTTTGACGCACTCGCACGCTACCATAATCAACTGATATACTCCACTTGGCAGAAAATTCCTCGCAGTGTATATCTACGCTTCATCTTATATTCTCGAAGTTTGGGTGCCGCGCACAAGGTTCCACCTTGATATATTTCCTCACCGATTGGCTCTGGAATTTCGACTATGCGAGAACGGCGACTTCTTCAAATGTACTTCTATTTTCATAAAAGCATAAGAGACTACGCTTGTATAACTGACCGCGATGCGGCGACACTTTATCAGAAAAGTGCCTTTCCTACTCTTTCGAGTAGATTATCTTTATAGCACCTTGCGGCACTAATGGACATCATACTGCCCGTTTATAAATGTTAAAGAACTAAAATTGAATCCGGAAAGATTCTCCTAATAGACACGGGCTGGTTTCCAGGCCAGCTTGAATCCTATTTCGGAATTGGGAGCAGGGACGGCGTTCGAATCCGTTGTTGCACATTATGAGCGTGCTGAGTTACCACATACTCTACCCTGCCAAAAATTGATTTTCTAAAGAACCATAGAAGATTGTTCTCAACCTTACTATTCAAACATCATACATATTTTTTATCCAAAGTCAATAACTATTTCTAAAAATCTTGATTTTCCATTCATTATTTTTCTCATAGCCTACGATTTTAAAAGCGAATATATATCTTTATTTTTACACCAACTACTTTGCACCCATTTTTTCATACTTGCACATCGCTTGTATTATTCTGGCAACGCAGCGACTCTGACTGGCGCGTTGTAGGTTCATCAAAAGAGAGCTTTTGTAACTTTGTATATGTTTGAAACTGTAAAAGAACTATCCCCTAAATATACACATATATATGCCGCCGTCAACTAAAAAGTGATTTATTTTTCAATAACCCACTTCTACCGTAGGAACATCAATAAAAATCCAGCCTTGTTTCTTAACTAATTCTATAATGTCTTGTATGGTATAATCACATCTCACAGACGCGGCATCATAGCACTTTTCCCAATCTTGCATCAACTCAACTTCATTCTTATGCACATGAGTAACAAAATAATCGTTAGTAATATCCTCGTCAATAACTTTGAGGTGATACATTTTAGTTGAGTTGACTTGCATACGGATGATATTTAACTTCGTGTTTGTAATATTCTTTACTAGCACCTTTACGAGCAGTATGATCTGCTACCCAAAAACGATCTTTATATTTGAGCAATGCATGACTTGATTTACCAAGACGATTGATTGCTTCAAGAATAGTATCCTGAATCTTTTCTTTTTCAGTTGCCGCGATCTCATACTTCTCAAAAGTAATAGGAGTCGCGCCAGTATTAACTACCAAGATTTTTGCAGTATCCATAAAACAGAGTATGAATCGTTTTTATAAAAAGTCAAGGCTTATTCTAGAATTTCAGTAATTTCGGCAGCATCCTCTGATTGTTCTGTACGAATATAAGAATAGCCAGGATCATTTTCATCAAATACCATAACAGGCTCAAATCCACACTTTTCTGCGCGATCTCTTGCGGCAAAATAATGCTTGCCCATATCAATTTGGTTTTGCGTGCAATTTACACGCACAAAAAACATGTCTGGTTCTCCATTGCTATTAATGCAACCAACAGCGCAGTTGATAATTTTATTTTCCATGTATTTACTATGAATCGTTTTTATAAAAAGTCAAGGCTTACTTGAACAAACGCAAGCCTTGATCGCCCTTGCCCACAAACGCACCTTTCTTGTCAAAGGTCTTAGCGTCGTGCGTGCGAGCCACAAGACCACCCTTGCTGTCAAGGTATGTCTTGCGCCCACCGGATTCTGTAACGCTGCCAATGAGTTTGCCTTTGCTGTCTCGAAAAAATGATGGAGTTGACATATTTTTATTCCCAAACAATACTGGCGAGTTTGGTGGAAATCATGTTGTTCTTTACAATAATAATGCCTCGATCATCACGATCTTCACCAAACCATTCTACTTCACCGTTGAGAGTATAACCCCACGGTTTCAAGAAATGCTCGATGATATAAGCAAGCCACTCGGTATAATGGTAGAACTTTTCGCCGCCGTCCCACTCAATGCCGTCATTGTTTTCTGTAGGAACCCATTGGCACCATAAGCCAGGTTGGCCATCGGGTGCTCCATTGCTATTAACAATAGAAGCGTCTTCGCCTTGTCCAAAATCGCCGCCACCGCCGACGAAATAAGCGCCTTGCTTGCCGATTGGTAGCCCCACCGCCTTGCGAATAGGATCGGGCAATGTGCTCGCGATAGTTTGCTTGCGCTCCATGCGCCGCGTTTCTGCGAACTTTCGCAGATATGCTGCATGAGCATCCGTTAATGGCGTGTTGAGAGAAAAAGAATTGCTGAAGTCAGTACTATAGCCCACGATGTTTTATGTGTTTGATTGTTGATTTATCTAACAGAACAGAGTATGAATGGTTTTTATAAAAAGTCAAGAATTAGTTTGTGATAAGTGGTTCGGCATCGACGCACGTAGCGCCGAGGATTTCAACATTTTCATCCTCGGTGTCAGTGATTTGATCATCATCAAACTCACCTTGATACACAAGTTCAGCAGCATCCTTTTGATTGTCGGCCTCAACTAAAACAGTTTGAGTGCGCTCGTAATTAATAGTAACAGAGTATTTAGCCATAAAATTCAATAAATTAGTTGCTAAGTTCTAACACAGCGTGGCCATAATCAAGAACATTTGTGTCAAGAATCTCACTACCTTCTTTGTTCTCTGTAACGCCACAGACAGGAGTGAATTCGTCATCCCAAGCGTTCCAAACCGTCACAGTGTCATTTAGACGCTCGGGTGGAAGCAGTTGTAATTTTTCAATCAGTCGTTTATAGGTCATGTTAGGAATGAATAGAGCTAAGGTTATAGTCTTCTGGAAATTCACCATCGTGATGCTGAATAACATAACTTGGATAAGCATCATGCTTTTTTTTGTAAAAAGTAAAGAACTTGCCCGCATCGCAATCTTCTTCAAGAAAGAGTCGATTGCCTTTGCGATACGAATAAGCAGAGAAATCGGCAACTTTAAGACCAAGTTCTTTGAGGTCACTTTCTTTAACTTCAAGCCAGCCGTGGCCAGCGTCATCATGTTTAATAAAGGTAGCGTTCATGTTTAAGAAGTATGATTGAGATTTATAAAAAGTCGAGAATAAAATCACTCTGCAATGAAGAATTGCTCGGGGCGACCATTCACCGTCACGCCGTCACGCCAAGTCAAACCAACATAGTTTGCACTTGCTGTGCCGTGAAGATAAGCGATGAGCCATTGATGAGTACCGTCGCGCAGTTGGTCTTTAAGAACGGTATATGCTTTACTAGCCCAATGCACCGTTTTGCCAGACTCTACGGCGTTTTTGATTTCTTGAAGTGTCATAGACCATAACACTAAACCAGATTTATAAAAAGTCGAGAAAAATCGGTGGCTTGATACCACTCAAACCACCGATTCTTTTCTTTATGCAAACATCTGGATACCATCCCGAAGGTCGGCATCATTCAGCGTTGACAAATTATTGATACGAAATTGCACTCGGTGACAAGCTTGCTCTTCAATCGTACCGGCGGCGAAAACAATGTTTTGATAGCTCTTGGTAAGACCACCTTGACGCCAAACTCGACCTAGGGCTTGCACTAGCTCAAAGGCGCTGAAATTAGGGCTAATGATGCTTGCTCGGGCATGCTTGCCGTTGAGGTCATGAAGACTGATACCAACGCCGCCCGCTTTGATATTGATGACCATGATGCGTTTTCTGTCCGCGTTAAAGTCGTCGATATCACGTTGACGAACGTTTGCATTTTGCCCGCCGACGATATAACCGATTTGGTCTTTAAACTTGCCCATCTTTTCAAGGCGCTTAACAATTGCGTCGATAGTGTCTTGAAAGTTTACGAACAGTGCAACGCTCTTGCCTTCATCGTAAAGGTCTTCCATCATGTCAACGAAAAGAGGAACCTTGCACAGTTCGCTCTTGCGGCGTGCTTCCATCATGATGGCGAAGATATGCTCGCTATAGCCCTCTGCTCGCTCGTCTAGCTTGGCTAGTTCGGCTTCCATCTCGTCGTATACGGCTTGGACCTTGCTCGTGTTGGCACCAAGGTCATATGCCTCTGCCACGATATGGCTTTCCGGAAACAGTGCGCCAAAGTCGTCAACGGTCAAACGGCTTGCGCATTTGCGAGTTTCGAAGAAGTACTCGTTGAGCAGCATCATGGTTTTGCGTGCAGCAGCCGACGATGCGTCCCAAGTCATAGCGCCCCAACGACCAACCCATTCAGCGCCATGCATACGCAAGAAGTCATTGAAGTTATAAAGCTAGTGCAAGCCGGAAAGATATCCTACCGCCTTCATTTCAATCGGGGTAGTCGCAAGCGTAGCACTGGCCACGAGTACTTTATAACCCTGCAAACTCAAAGCAATCATCATGAGACTGTTCGTGGTGTGATTGCCTTTGCATTTGTGCCCTTCGTCAAGCACGATCAGTGCGTTGCGAGGAAACGAGAATTCTGGCAGTTCGGTCTTGGCATCTTCTTTCCATGGCAGCAGAGGGTCCGGAAGCTTTTTCCACTTCATCCACTTTGTGTTGCCACGACCGATTTTTTCATAGTTGATTGCTTCAATTGGCTCTATGCCGAAAAGCTTAAAGATCTTCTTCCATTGCGGCAAAACCGTTTTGGGTGAAATAAGTACAACGGGGCGATTCATTTCACGTGCTACAGCAGCGGCGCTATAGCTCTTGCCCGTACCGGTTTCGCTCATATCTAGAGCAAAGCCGTTGGAGTAAAGTGAATCAACGAGTCGTTTGACGTGTTGGATTTGTGGACCCAATAGACCAGTGGTATTAATAGTCATGAGAAAATGTTGAATTACTTTTTATATAAAGTCAAATCAATAGTTCCATATTTGAACAAAAATGCCGTTGTTCTCAAAAAGTTCAAACTCGCCGTCATAGCCGTCTTGATCCTGTACGGGCGTGAAGAAACGACGTTGATTAGTTGCGGCTGAAACAACGAACAAACCGTTGCCAATGTCTTGCTTCGTGATAATAGTTTCTTTCGGCAGATGCAATGCACTAGCTTCAACGCTACCAACGTTGCCGTTCCACTTGAAAGCGTTGCTGGAATAAAGAGGATAATTCATAATCGTGAAACAAACTATGAACCCGATTTATAAAAAGTCAAGAAGCATTTAATACGATCTTGCCATTTTCAATCACAAGCAACAGTTTGGCATTTTTCTTAGCCCATCCAAACGAAATGCTGTTGCGATAGCGTTGTGGATATGGGTTAGGATAATTTTTAGCCCAAACATCAAAATGCTCTTTCTTTGCTTTAACGCCATGAACATAACGCAACTCAATTTTGTTTAAGAAATTGATATGATTGAAAAATAAATGTCCAACAGTTGCGTCCTTCTTCAATTTTTGCACGCCAGTTTCTTTGTGATATTGATATTCATAGCCAGCGTCGCCAAGCACCGACTTGACCTCAAAATCGCCAAGATCAACACCAGACACGCCGCCGTTGCCTTTGCTACCAACGAGCAATGACGCGAGCACTTCCCAATCACTGGCCGCAACAGCGGTGCCAAGGCGTATGCCACGATCCTCGTAGATATGGCGCTTGCCTTGCAAGGGCGCATACATATAGGTGTGAAAAAATTCCATGGAATCTTTCAAATTGAGAGAGGGAGACTTCATTGGTCGGAGCATGAACCCGATTTATAAAAAGTCAAGAACTTTGATAACTTGGGAACCCTGTTTGACAGTCTTCACTTTTTATAACTTTGATCTCGACATTTATAAAAAAGCTGTCATTGTTATGTGTATCAAGGGGACAGTGCCAGAAGTGCCCTCCCCGAAGAGTTGAGGATGATCCCGAAAGGGTGGTCCAAGAGTGGGGGACCGGAGGCTACGCAAATGCCAAGGATTTTTTATCGCAACCAGATTGCACCAATCTTTCCCAAAAAAAGGACTCCCCCTGACTCAAGTAGTATAACAGATTTTTTATAAAAAGTCAAGCATATATTTCTTATCGCAAACTTATATATTTGCGTTAAGTGCTCAAAATGATCATACGCTATATTGATCTTGATATAATAAAAAAGCACTATACAGTATAAATTGTATAGTGCTTTTTTGGCTATATGGTGTATGATATAGCCCTATATACTTTATTATATAAGCTATACAATTTCTTATATAGCTATATAGTTTTTACTTAATGCCAGCAGCTTGCGCAAAGGCAGCATCATCAAAATCGCTGCTTTGATCATTGCTTGCGCCTGTTGTTGCTTCTTTCTTTTTGCTGCCAATGAAGTTGACGCGCTCGGCGACAACACTATATGCTGTACGCTTCACACCATCTTTTTCCCATTCATCTTGGCGAAGGCGACCAACAGCACTTACCATGCTGCCCTTCTTAACAAACTTTGCTACAAAGTCTGCTTGCTTTTCCCATGTATCAACATTAATAAAGAGTACTTCTTTATCGTTGAGTGGGTTGTTTACAGCAAGACGTACTGTAGCTACATTCTTGCCTGTGTTTGTTGCGCGAGTGGTAGGGTCAGCTACCACGTTTCCTACTAGTGTGATTACATTTAACATATCTTCGTGTTCCTATTTGTTTGATTGTAGAATATACACCATGTATACTTTACTAGGGGGTACTATAATCATTTATCTATATATGTCAAGCATATATTAGGTGGGGGTACTACCTAACTTATTATTTTAGATACCCGCTTTTTATTCCACTTACTCAACTTGTTATACTCTATACCAAACTCTGTATTGTTAGGTAGGGTACTACCTAAATTTTCATTTAGTGCTATATCTGGATTTATTTGTTTAGCCGCGACCCAAAGAGTCTTCCAGTTGTTATATTTTTTAGGTGCCTTACGCTTTTTACTAGCATAATGTTTTTTCATGCCCTCACTCACTTTATTCTTAAAGCCGTCATCATATATGGGACGAGGAGCATTTTTTCCAGCCTGTCTTCCAGTTTCGGCACATCCATATCCACATCTAGCAACATTATATCCATTGTTTACAGAGTCTAGTTTGTCAGACCAATATTCCTCACGGCGTAATAAAACATCCTTTTTGTTTTCACACTCTTCCAACACATATATCTTTATTGGTGTCCAACCATATTTATCCAATCCCTCTTTAAACTTCTTGTTTAATCCATCACCGGCAAAATATTTCCCAAGTCTTATTGTTATGTGTCCGCTATATCCTACCAACCATTTATTATCTGGGAACATAAATCCATATATTCCACAGACATTTGCTCCGATTATATCAAGCTTACCATTTTCCATTATTAGTTTCATATACTAATAAGTATATATCTAGGTGGTTATTTTTTCACTACCTAGATATATTGTTCTACTTTGTTTTGCTGCTATAAGCAACTATGTTCTAGGCACAAAAAAGCATAGATTATGATATAAAACGAAATCATAACCTATGCTGATTGTGGGTACTACCTAAATTTTTTATTCTGTACAAGAGAACTCGCCATGTATCTCTATAGCTTTTTTCTTATATGCTTCGGCAGCTTCTTGTGGTGTGGTATATAGACCTAGATGCATTTTCTTTTTCATATATCCTATTTCAGCACACCATTTTTTATGTACTTTATTCCAATATACGCCTTTATAACCAGATGTATTAGTTTTAGGTTTTACTTGATTAGCCAGATTCTGCGAATTAGTTGCATCACGTAGATTACTCCAACGATTATTATCCTTTATATGATTGATATGATCTATAAAATTTTCTGGAAAGTTACCAGTCATATATAAATAAGCAAGACGATGTGCTGTATACATTTTTTGTTTTATTGTAATACGAACATATCCTGTATTCATTTTAGTTCCAGCAACACTTCCAGCTACTGCACGACTATTAACAGTCTTCTTCCAAGTAAATACTCCAGTATCAGGATTATACTCTAATACTTCTTTAAGTTCAGATTGTGTAATCATCGTTTTTTCGTTCTTGCTTCTTAACCTCGCGGCTATATGCTACGCACTTGTTTAGTCTATATAATCCATATACTATACTGGCGGCACAAAGAATAAGATAGAATATATCATTTTTATTCATCATCACGATCTCCCATTTTTTCTATTCTGTATATGGTATATACAAATAGCACTAAAAAGAGTACTACTATAACAGCATCAATTGTATCACCGGGCGGCAGTTTCATATATACACTTATTCTTTATTGCTGAGTATAATCATTCTATATATGCCGTATATACTGATACAAAGTAATATAGATATGAATACTATGTCTATATCAGAGAACATATATATGATTTTTAAGCCGTAGATTCAGTAGTTTCAGTAGATACAGCTTCAACAGTTTCAGAGCGACGCTCACTGCGCTGTTCATTATTACTATTGCTACCCTCTGCACGACTCATAGGAATCAAGAAATAATGAGCAATGTTAGTAAGGCAGCTAGGAACTTTAGGTGTAGTTACACCATGCACAAGCATACGATATGTACCAATAGCACGAACGCGCTGTGCAACACTCTTGGTGTCACGAGAGATATATCTCACCGTGTCATTCTTGAGAGTATTGCCTTGTAGCTTATACAATGATAGTTTATCTGCTGGCATAGTGCCATAGCAAGAATGAGCGAAACCTTTAGACGGATGCGATGTTTTGTTGATAGTAGCCATAGTGTGTTTTTGATTAATAGATATAGAGTATATCAAAAATAAAGAATGTCAAGAAGCTAGTGAAAGTATTTAGGTGTATGAATATGCCTGACATAATGGATAGGGGGTACCTAAATTGTTGTCAAGTTATATATACAGAAATCGGATAGAAAATTTTGTGCTTGACAGAAGCGTGTGGGGTTATATATCTACCCACCCTACCCCACTTTGCCCCATTCTAACCCACACTTATTTCTTATTTATATACATATCTTCTCTTTATACCCATTATCTCTTTCTCTACTATACCCCTTTTTCTTCTACTACCCAAGCCTACCTAACTTTTTATAAAAACCTTATATCGTATATATAGCCCTTATATGAGTTGGTTATTAGCCTCTTTGTTTTTCTTTAAATTTAGGTTATCTCGCTCACGCATATACCATTCTGTTAGTTTAGTCATATAAGCCTCTTTATAAGCTTGTTCTAAAGAGTTATATTCATTTATCATACTATACAGGCTAGAATACTCAATTAAGGTATTATCTTCTTTATAAACAGGTTCTTTAGCTTCTTTATTTGTAGTGTTCATATATACCATTGTTTTGTATGTTATATAAATATCTTTATGTATATACAGAATTTATATCTAACTAGATAATTTTCTAGATATATATTCATTTGATTTACCGTCATACACAACAGTTAATGTAGTACCATCATTTCTTTTGTATATTATGTTCTTATTATAAAACTCACCATATTCTACTTTAGATAATTTAGATAAGGTATCTTCTTGTTTTATATTTTTACTACCCGCAAAGTTTCGTTTGTTAGATTGTGCTTTTGTTTCTTTAGGTTCTTCTTTTTTAGATTTCATATATATGATATAGTTGGCGGCTAAATACCTTTTTGACTATCACCCGCTATAACTCTATAATTGTCCTGTACGCTGTCGGCGGTAGATACTTCTATTATTGTACCAGCTTCTATGCATATTAGTTGATGTGGCAGCAATGGTCTATTTCTCCATGTATCTCCCTCGTTTAACTCTTTGGTATGTATAGTTGCATCTCTTGTATCTATATGTTTTACTATAAATTTTCCTTTTAATATATACCAACTTTCATCTTTATCTTTATGAAAGTGCATACTAGACTTTGAGCCTGTATTAAAGTTCATTAGTTTGCCGCAATAATTTTCGTTGGTTTCCCAAATAAGTTCATTGCCCCAGCCTTTTTTTACATATCCTGATAGTTGTGTCATATATATTTATTTATATTATTCCGATATGTCCTGGTCCAAGGCGGTGTATTATCATGATCAAGACGCTGTTTAAGTTCAAGGTTTTCTTTATATAGTTCTTCTAGTCTTTGCGCGGCTTCAAGTATAGCTGCATTGGCTATACCATCCTCACTTTGTATATCGTTTGATAGTATATACATAGCCTTTATTAGAGTTTTGGTAGATGATTTCATAGCTTTTTAAATTTCTTATTGTTGCCGCGCTTTTTGGGTTTAGGCTTTTTGTTTATCTTTATTTTAATATCAAAGCCATCTAAAGCTTTACCCGAAAGAGCACGAATCATACTCTCTGTACCCTTCAATGCCCAAGGTTTAGTTAAGCGACTAACTGTATATGTAATCGTTTTTTTGGGTTTAATATATTCATTAAACTCTTCTTTGGTCATTTGTTTACCTTCAATATACCACGCTTTATATCCATCAGCATGTTCAATGGCTGGGCCATCTAGGCGATGAAATTTACCATTAACATACCATACTTTGTGACCAACAGTATATTCAATAGCTGGACCATCAAGGCGATGGAGTTCATCTTTATCATTGTACCAACGAATAGTTTTCTCTTGGTCAACTGTTACTTTGTAAGTTTGCATACTATTATACCGCTGTTAGTTTGTATTTGATACCATCTACTTCAACGACTTTGCCTTCGCAGGTGGGCTTGGGTTTGGTGTACTCGTTAAACTCTTCCTCGGTCATTAGTTCCCCCTTAACCCACCACTCTTTATCTCCATCAGCACATTCAATAGCTGGGCCATCAAGGCGATGAAGTTTACCCTCTACATACCACTCTTTACCTCCATCAGCCTGTTCAATAGCTGGACCATCTAGACGATGGCGTTGACCCTCAACATACCATGCTTTAGACCCATCAGCACATTCAATAGCTGGGCCATCCAGTCGATGAAGTTGACCCTCAACGTACCATTCTTTATATCCTTTAGCATATTCAATAGCTGGTCCATCCAGACGATGAAGTTGATCTTTATCATCATACCACCGAACGGTTTTATCTTCGTCAACGATTACTTTATAATTTTGCATAAGATGATTAGATTTTGTTATCTGGCAATGCTTCCATTTTGTCATCCCATTCACCGTTCTTTTTCATCCGTTCAACTTTTCTACTCCACGGCTTCATATTACGTTTGAAGCATACCCACCGCGTACTTCCACTCTTTGGATACTTTACCATCTCTTTATAAAGTGCCTCTACCTCTTCAAATGTAATATCATCAGCATCGGCATATGGTCCGAATGTATCATTACAGTTCATGAAGATTACCATAGTTCTACCTCCAGCTTCATCTATAACAGGCATTGTACCTTTGTAATCTCTAGTGTTAAGAAATAATGTACCCTCTTTTAATAATTGAGCAACGGCTTCTTCGGTGTCAAAGTATTCGGGGCTAATAACTAGTTCGGGATTTAGTTCTGGATTCATAGTTTTTTAGATTTTAAGCAAGTCGTCTATAGCATATAAAGTTTTCATATACTTTGACACATCTTGTAATACAGTACTTTCAGCATCTCCGCTTCTTCTAGGGCCACTCTTTACATTTATTTTTAGATTATTAACCTTTTGATATATATCAACCATTTCTTTTACACTATATCCAACGCCGTGACCAAGACACTCTATCTTGTGAGAAGGATTTTCAATAGCAATTTCAATCGCAGCACAAATTTCATCAACATGTACATAATCTCTTACGCAAGTGCCGTCTTTGGTGTTATAGTCTGTACCATATATAGTAAATTCGCCAGAGTCTTTTGAGTCTATAAGTTTGCGAAACAATCCATCTGGATTTGTTGGAGGAAAGCCGGAACTGCCAATAACATTGTAGAATCTAAAAATAGTATAGTTGGTGTTATAACGATGGGATAGTTCTTTTACAACATCTTCGGCAGCACGTTTGCTTATTCCATACGCACTATTACATACACTTGCGGCACCTGTACTAGCAAATATAAAATTATTACAAATTATACTTTTTAATATATTTGATGTTCCAAAAAGGTTTGTTTCGTAATATACCGATGGAATTTCTTCGCTCTCTCCTACCCTTACAAGTGCAGCAAGATGAATTACAGTGTCATAATAATTATTATCAGCGACTATATCTATATCATCTTTGCAAATACTAGCCTCGAAAAATTTATCAATAGTTTCTCGTGGATGCTTTATATCAAGGCCGTGAATTATGTATTTTCCTTTTAGCAACTTACAAAGATGCGATCCAATATATCCAGAGCAGCCAGTAATTAGTATTTTTTTCATTTTGTTCTTACACTTTCTTCTAGCATTTTATCGGCGGCGTCATATGCCCAACTTTTGGCAGTAGTAATAGGCGTGCCTCTTGACAAATATGCTTTCATTGCTTCAATAGCAATATGATCTCGCAAGGTCATTTCTTTGGCCGATATTTCTCCTAGAATTTTTGCTTCGTCGTTCATGATTTATTTTCCATTTCACCAAAGTTCATACGCATCGCAATAAAATCGGAAACTCTGATTAAGTTTATGGCTATTACTACAAAGGTGTCACCATTTCTTACGGCTGTTTCAAGTTTTTGTTGAGCTTCGTTGATCTTTTCCTGAACATCCTTGAGACAGTCTAGATATTCGTCAAACGTAATATTATCCAGACTCCACACAGATTTTTTGCTATGCGCACCATCCTTTACTTCGATTTCATAGCCGCAATAATATTTTTTTGGATATGCAACCTCATAATAATCAACTTGTTTTTTATTAAATAATTTTGTTATAAAGTTCATAGTATAATTTTACATTCCAAACGATTTCATTATTTTTTCTTGAACAGATATATCACTTTGCATATTGATCCAATCTGCTGCTTCTTGCCACGAACATTCTTGTGGCTGGCTCCAAAAAGAAGTGCAGTCGCACATAGAATCAAAAAACAAATCGCCGTTTTCTATATAATATCCGACCATAGATTCGCACAAAGAGCATCTGTGATGATTTACATGAGTAATCTTAGCAGACAATGCTGCATCTCTAACTTGTTGGGAGGATACACATTTCATAATCAAATTTGGTTGTATGCTATATTACAGCACACCAAATCTGTTATGTCAATGCTTTTTTGCTAAAAGCAACCTTATACTTCGTGGAATTTTGTTACTACAAGGTCGTCTGCGGAGTCAATAATTTCTTTATTGATCCACGACTTTGCTTCTTCGATAGTATCAAAGCAAATAACTTCGTCACGCATACGATATTCGTGATATACAACAATGTCAGCAAATCCTAACAACTTTTTGCGTTGAGGATAAAATAGAGTTTTACCATTTACGGTTTGTTCTTTGATGCGGTATATCCAGTTCATATATCATATATATAATATATCAACTCATAAACATATCTTTTTATGTTATTTTAGGCAATTTATATAGCATACCTCTCACATAGTTTTGTCAAGCGTAGATATATTTATATACAAGAATGAACTATAAAGATTTTTACAGCGACATTGTGAGCGAAGAGTATCCAATAGATTGGAACAAAGATGAGTTTGAGAAAATAGCATCATTCGCTGGAAAACTAAAATATGCTGCTACCCACCTACCTAAAATTGCTAGTGGCAGTGGTCGTGCTGTATTCAAGATTGATGATAGTAAAGTATTGAAGATTGCTAAAAACAAAAAAGGCTTGGCACAAAATCGTGTAGAGAGTGAATATCTTTTACAAAACTATGATATTACTGCTCGCACATTTGATCGCGGCGATGAAGTAAAAAACATAGGACCATTTTGGCTAGAAATGGAACTGGCAAAAAAAGTTGGCAAGAAAAGATTTGAAGAACTAACTGGAGTAACAATGGATGAATTACACACACATCTTATGTACAATAGTACAAGACGAAAATATAAAGTTGCTCCACCAAGAACACCAGAAGATGCTGCGTACTTGGAAAAAATACAAAACAATGAGTTTGTTATAGATTTGACAGGTCTTATGGCAGATTATGATTTTCCTGATATTGGTGACATGACTCGGTTATCAACATATGGCGAAGTAAACAGAGACGGAAAAGCAAAAATAGTATTAGTAGATTTCGGACTAACAAAAACAGTTTGGGACGACTACTATAAAGTAAAAATGTAAATCACTTTACCCTTCACGGGGTAATATACCGCGTTGGTCACGTGGGCTAGACAGTATAAAGCCGGTATAGACGGAACTCTATACCGGCTTCTTTTTAATAGTTTGTGATTAGCACTTCTTTGCCCTGCTCGCCATCTTTGTTTTTACTTACTTTGTTATAATCAAATTCCAACTCAATAACATTATAACCATCGGATTTGAGTTTAGATAATACAGGCGACTCTGCTTTTCCTTTATGATTACCCATCACACCAGATATAGCAAAACTGGCACCATTAGTGGCTATGTCTTTGATATAGTTATATAACTTTTCTTCGTGGTTATTTGACCAATAAGCATTATAGCCAGCCTCTGTGTTAAAGTATGGCGGATCAAGATAAAAGAAACTGTTGCTTATGTCGTTTGGCTTTAATAGATAAAAGTCCTTTGACATAAAATTAATCTTACTAGCCAACGGTTGAACATGAAACAAAAATTGATCTATCTTTTTTTGCGTGCTATCATTGAAACTTCTTTTACCAAATGTTTGATTAAACTCAAACTTCTTGTTGAACCGCATCATGTTGTTGGTGCAGCATAGCATAAGAGCAAACAATCTAGCACTATCTTTTGTGGCATTGAACTGTCTTCTCAATACCATATAACCAAGCGCATCGTCTTTGCTTACACAATATTTTTTCACTTCATCTACAAAACTTTGTCCGCGACTAATAAGTTGCTTGTGTATATCAATCAGCGGCAGTATAACATCATTTATGTATACTTCATTATACGAATGAAGCACATTAGTATATATTGAGCCGCCGCCAGTAAATACGTCAACGAAGCTTGATTTTCTATAATCAAATTTATTGATGAGTTGAGGTAGAAGTTTATACTTGCTACCAGTATAGTTAAACGGAGTTTGTATAAACTCATTTGGTTTCTTCGTCGGATTTGGTGGATTGATCTGTTGGTTTTTGGTCATCTTTTTTTCCCATCTTTGATATAGAAAAATCTATAAATAATGCTACTGCAAGCATCCAAACGCCGAGTATTAGTAGTGCGATCATAAGTTTTATTTTTTAGGGTATGACTCTATTTTAAATCCATCAGGAAACCTTATTACAGGCTCCAATAATGGATAAATATCATCATGATTCGCATAACCTGCCATTTCATCTCCAAAAGGTATATCAATAACATTATATCTATAATTTATATCCGAAAAGAATGATTCATGTGTTTCTGATATACCCGCACGCAATCTACCACCTCTGTATCTCAAGTAAAAATACTTACCATCTTCGGTGGTGGCTTCTATTTGATACGGACAAGCACCACCGGCATATTCAATAGATTTTATAACAATCATGGCATATGCATTCGCGTATCAGAAAGCCACAGTTCAAATTTATAAAGCATACGGCAGATAAACTTGCGAATAAATATCCAAGGCTTTGTATTGAAGATATATTTGTTATACCACTTTTTGCTACGCTTCAATTGCTCTTCCATCATTGCTTTCATTTTAGCAGTTGATTCGGTATTGTCGCGAGTCTCAAACTTTATCAATTCTATATTATCTAAAATACCATGCGTGAAAGTAGCTTTATAATCTGTCGTGCAATCTTGATTGCCAACCACATCAAAACTATAGAAATTTATTTCGCCATGATAGTTACAATTTTCAAGATATGGTTCATCGTACTTCATATAACCCAACTGGTCGATCAAAGATTTTGAAGATTTATCGCCTTCTACCCATTCACTGATTTTGTATTTTTGTAAAAATAAAATGCCGTCTTGAATAAAATACTTATTCAAACAACACTCCAAATCTTTGGTTTGAAAACTGCGATTGTTTTTGTCCAATCCCAAATCAATCATTTGTTGATTGACTGGAAGTTTAGCTACAACAGATATATCATCGAACATTCCCATATATCACCCCTTGATTAAAGATTTTTTAGACGCGGGCTTTTCTTGTTTAACATCCTTTTTTACAGCGTTAAATTCGGCTACAAGCTTGTTATGATCTTCGCGGCTGCAATAAAAACTCCATTCCTTGATTATTAAAGTGTTGTTTTCGCCAAGTATGGTATAACCAATGAGAGTGCGCTCGTTTCTATTAGGAACACCCGCAGTGCTTGGCATGTCTATTCTTTCAACGCTAAATACATTAAAGTTTTCGTCGTTGAAATTAAACGACGGTGGGCATTCCGATCTTGCCTTGATTGCATTTTCAACACCATCAAATTGATTCTCTAACTCTTTTGAATAGTTTGAAATCGCATCGGTGACGGCTTTAGATTTAATCTCTTCGATTTGTTCGTCTGTATATAGTTTCATAATATTTTTAAATTGCCACCAGTTTATACTTTTTGCCATCAATGTCAATAACTTTATTTTCACAAGAGGGTTTTGGTTTAATGTACTCGTTAAACTCTTCTTCGGTCAAATGCTTACCTTCAACCCACCATGATTTAAACCCATCAGCATGTTCAACAGCCGGGCCATCCAGACGATGATATTTATCCTCTACCCACCATGATTTAGACCCATCAGCATATTCAATAGCTGGGCCATCTTGACGATGAAGTTTATTCTCAACATACCATGCTTTATATCCATTAGCACCTTCATAAGCCGGACCATCCAGGCGATGACGTTTACCGTCAACATACCACTCTTTACCTCCATCAGCCTGTTCAATAGCTGGACCATCTAAGCGATGGCGTTTATTCTCAACATACCATGCTTTATATCCATTAGCATATTCCATAGCCGGTCCATCCAGTCGATGATATTGATTCTTATCGTTATACCAACGAGTGTTTTTATTATCGTCAACAGTTACTTTGTAAGTTTGCATAAGTTAAATCTATATTATTTTTTAACATTGTCAAGATTATGCCAACGCTATTCTTTCTTCTGCAAATTTTATATAATCAGCACTAATCTCACTACCAATATACGCACAACCATTCAATTTTGCTGCAACAGCAGTTGTACCACTGCCCATAAAAGGATCATATACTATATCACAACTTTTAGTAAAGTTGTGTATTACTTTGTTAGCAAGTTCAATTGGAAATGTTGCTCCGTGATTTTTTGCTACTTTTTTGCCTCGGCTAATCTGCCATATATCTTCAAGCGAGCCACGAGCAAATTCAGCACACTTAAACTGTCGTGAAATAGCATTGTCTCTTTCAAAGACCAAAATAAGTTCAGTGCGACGGTTCAATACGCCACTTTGCATAGCAGGTTGTCCGTGCTTTTTGTCCCATACAATAATGTCTTTGAGATATGGAGAAAATTCGCCAATCATCTTAAAGAAAGCAAGTTTGCTGCCTGTAACAATCTGAATGTTATAAAACACAATTTTACTTACTCGCAACAACTCAGTCAAAATCTTGCTGTGTTGAACATAAAAGTCCTCAATAGGCAAGTTGTCGTCAAAGCCCTCATACTTTGTGCTAAACTCTTTTACAATCTGTCGGCTACAATATTTACCATTGCGAATACGCAGGTTCATATTATATGGCGGTGAAGTAAATACCAAATCAACAAAGTTGTCTGGCATCTTTTTCATTGTAGCCAAACAATCTTCGTGGTATATCTTGTTTAGTTCAAATGGCATAGTCTTCGTGTAAATAAGTTTTCAATTCACTAATCAAGTCATCAAGATTGTCATATACTTTTACATTATACATGTCACATGTAATCTTTACATTGCCATATCTGTAAAAATCTTTGGGGCAGCATACAAATGTTTTATATAAGGCTCCGGCACTACTCAATACAATGCCAAGTTCAAGTAAGCTTATAGGTGACATAGTTCCAGAACAGAAATTGATAATCACCATATCGCACATCTTTATACCATTCAATTCCCATGTAACTTGCTCTTTAAACGGAGCAAAATCGGGATCTTGTTTCCACGAGCTATCCCAATCTTTACGGCGTGGATTCAACAGCGTTACATTAAACTGTTCTAGATCGTTGGCTACTTTAGATTGCCAATCTATAGCCTTTCCCATTTCAATAGAACCACCGAGGAAAATCGTCGGGGATGTTTTATTTTTAAATACAAATTTTTCCGGTGGGTAAAAGATATTCATATCAAGCCTTGTTCCAATACTCTTTGATTTTTACACAAATCGCATAAATCACATAAATGAATAATGGGATAAGAGCCAACATAACTAGAAACATGGTGATTGTGGCACCGCCGACAGTGTACATAATAAAACTATTGATATGCCCGTGGTCCTGTGCTAATACCCATTCTGAATAATCAGAAGATACCAAGTTCGCGATTGCTCCAATCACCCAAAAAATTCCCATGCACGTAACAGTTCCCACGAGCACACCAAAAGCCCACAGATGCTCTTTCAATGCACAACCAATATCACTTAATAAAAGTTTGATAAATCGTAATAGTTTCATAATATTTTTAAATTGCTGTTAATTTATATTTGATACCATCGACTTCAACAACTTTGCCTTCGCAAGTTGGCTTAGGTTTGATATATTCATTAAACTCTCCTTCAAACAATTCTTCATCTTCAACATACCACGCTTTATATCCATCAGCACTTTCAACAGCAGGGCCATCCAGACGATGAAGTTTACCTTCAACCCACCATGCTTTATACCCATCGGACCGTTCAAAAGCTGGTCCATCAAGGCGATGGTGTTTGTCCTCAACATACCACTCTTTAGACCCATTAGCATATTCAACTGCCGGGCCATCTATACGATGACGTTTACCCTCAACCCACCACTCTTTAGTTCCGTTAGCATATTCCACAGCTGGTCCATCAAGACGATGAAGATAATTCTTTTCGTTATACCAAAAGCGGTTTTTATCTCCGTCAACAGTTACTTTGTAAGTTTGCATAAGTTAAATCTATATTATTTTTGATATTGTCAAGCCTTGTTCCAATATTCTTTGATTTTTACACAAATCGCATAAATGGATAATGGGATAAGAGCCAAAATAATTAGGAACATGGTGGTAAATGCACCGATATTGATATACATAATAAAACTATTCATAGACCCGTAGTCTGGTCCAGTCACATGCGTCAATATCCATTTTGAATAAGCAGAAGATACCAAGTTTGCGATTGCTCCAATCACCCAAAAAATTCCCATAAGCGTAATAAAAAAGGCGACATTTGCCCACACATACTCTTTCATTGCACAAGCAATATCACTGAATAAAATTTTGATAAATCGTAGTAGTTTCATAAGAACATAATGAGTTATTTATATGATAAGTCAATAAAAAAGAGCGAGGTTTTTTACTTCCTCGCTCTTTATATCTATTAGTTTTAGAGTGCTGCGTTCTTGCGCACAGTGTCGAAGGTGATTTCTTTTACAATCTCACCGTTTTCAAACACAGTTTCAAGAATGTCATTTCCTTTGGCAAGTTCTTGTCTAACAGTGTTGAATGTATTACCCTCTTTGGTCAATGCAAGGCGACCTTTCTTCGATGCTTTGCTCAAGTCCTTGGGCATCTTGAAGATGTCATGCCATACACCACCACGGCATTGAGCCGACGATTTGAAAGCAAATCGCTGCGTGTCGCGATTAACTTTTTGCAACAACCCGCCACCCATGCCAAACGCTACATTTTCAGCAGCAAATCCAGCGGTGGCAAGTGTAGTAAGAATCTTTTCAATACCATCCTTATCAATACCATCACCCCAAAGAACACGAATCTTGGGATTGATTACCATAAAGCTCTTGCTGTTATAGGTATAACCAAAATGGTTAGCAACTGTTTGCACAATCCAAAGCGTTTCAGCTTCTGGTGTTGGATGTAATGGAGTAATACTATCTGGACGAACGACGAAGAAACCTTCGCGATTCAAGATGCGATCTTTATACTTTTTGCATACAAGGTTCTCAACATAGTTATAAATGTCAAACGAGTCACCAACAGTAGCAAGGCCACCAGTTGTATATTTGTTGAGCAAATCGTCAAGGATAGCATCTTCGCCTTCAATGCCGCGAGCGGTCATGATCGAGTGTTCAGTTGCGGCGATGCTATATGCAAGACCGTCGAGCGATGCATCATAATAATCCATTGCAAACTCCATAGCAGGAACAGTGTCCGTACCAAGGAAGTTGATAATATGAGCAGCACCGCCAATACCAGCAGCTTCGTCGGTAGTAGCACCACGATAACCAAAGTCATGTAGCATAAAGCTAATAGCAGCTGGATTGTCCGATGTACGGTCAAGGAAACCAGCAATCATTTCCTTGGTCGAGCGGCTAAGTGCAGCAACTGTGCTTGGATACCAAACGTGAGTCAAGATAGACTCAACATAGTTGGTAAGCCACGGAACTTTTGGATCAGTGTTCTCAACGGTCATAAGAACGTTATTGACCGTAACGGGCGTGCCTTCTGGCACAGCTTTGATACGAATAGGAAGTTTGCCACCATAGGTCTTGAGAATATATTCCCAACCTTTGCGATTAAAATATTGATCATTGCCAAAGTGCGCTTTGCACAATGCAGCAGCTTGATCAATCTTGGCTTGTGTTACCACAACGCCAGTAAAATACTTCTTGAGAATATATTGCAAGCCAAAGAACGGGGTCTTTTCAAACTTTGCGCCTTTACGCGATTCAAAGTAGCTGTATACATACTCGGTGCCCTCTGGATACATGTTCCAGTGCGACAATTTATAACTATCTGTTTGTGTAATAATGTTTTTCATATGTTTATCTTTATCTTATATGTTTTTGTTTTTATCTGCCTTTATTTTATCTAGGGCAAAATTGTTTTTACTTTTTTGGAAAGTTGGCGTCGATATAAACCTTGGCCATGTTCCAGAGATTAGTGTGTTCTTCTACCAAAGAATAGTCAATAGCATTCTTTGGATTAAATTTGTCATAATCAAACCAACGAACTTCTGCAATATCATCGGCGGCTCTTGGAGCACCCATATTGTATAAACCAATATACAAATGAGTCATAATCTTTTCAGAAGGATTTTTAGCATATCGCCAATCATCAACCTTCTTGCTTCCAACATACCGAAGTCCGGCTAGGCCAACGGTTAAGCCACACTCTTCGTCAAGTTCTCGCAATGCGGCTTCTTCAAAAGAATCGTCCTTTGGGTCAATAAAGCCACCAACAAAACGATAACCATCTTCTAGGGGCTTACGGGCCAATAAGATACGACGCTCTTTAGGGTCAAACACGGCAATATCTACTGTGGAATATACCGTTGGATAACGCTGATACGACGCCCAAATAGCGCCCGCCCTAAATTGAGGGTTGCTCTGCGGAGCCTGTGCAATCTTTGCACGCAGTTCTGTACCAGACACATAACGAGTGGCTTGTAGTTCGCGTGTATCAAACTTTCCTTTATAATGTGGCAAAAACGAGTCTCTGCTACCATACAATACAACCGTGTCATTGGGTCCAATAATGTCTTGTATCTGACCGTCTAATTTTTCCGACCAAGAATCGTCGCAACGATTGTCTTTGGCGTAACCAATAGTGATATTGGGGTATTTATCATGCGGATATGCCTCAAGCAGCATTTGTTTGCGAGGCTGAAAGTCAAGCGGGTCGTTGATAGAACCTCTTACCTGACTTAACCCAAGGAAAATTAACACCTTGGCGTGATTTGCGAGAACTGTGTCAATCAGTTCTTTGTGTGCTTCGTGCAATTCTGCCACTTGAAAACGGGCAATAATTACACCAACAGTATAGTCTTTAGTTTTTTCTTTCATATCTTTATCTGAATTTAGTTGTTTATGTAACTTGGGTCATCAATAACACCCTCATTACGAATATAACTATGAACAAAATTTAATAAATGTCAACAAAATACTTATTTTATTCTTTGTTTGAAATTTGGCCAAAAGCCAAGATAAGTCCCCACACGCCAAAGAACGCATTTATAGACAACCAGTTTATTTGAGTACCAAATACCATATTGATACAAGATACGATTATAAACGGCCAGAGCAATACATTAAGCACTCCTGCCGTAAATGACAGCATAATCCATTGAAACGGGTGAGTATCTTTGGTATTGAATACAATGCTAAAAATAGCAATCTTTAATCGTAGTTGTTCTGGAATGTTTATTTTCATTGAGTAAAATATCAACGAATCAGACCAGTAATAAAACCAACCGCAGCCGTAGCAAGCAATCCGCACAAAAATGCAATAACCACAGTTGCGCCGCCACCAACGAAAATCATAAATAGAGTGATAGCGATTTTAATTAGACCGGCCCATTCATTTGCTACTGGCACTTGAGAGATAACCCAAGCCCATAGTTGGTATGCCCAAAACAAGGGTAGAATAGCACCGGTAAGACCGACGACTATAGTAATAAATAAAGCCAGAGCAGATTTAATGTCTTTCATATGCAGACCACAATGACAGGTTTTTATAGAATGTCAACTATAATCTAAAAATTTTTGTTCTGGTTTTTTACCTTCCCACATATAACCAACATCATTCCATCCATTGTGATTAGGATCAAGTGCATTTGCACAAATAATATTGTTGTTCAATACTTTCCAAATTTCAGCATCTTTACTAGCAAGACTCAATCTATTACGACACTCTATAGTATTCACCGGATCAAGTTCTATACCATATATGGTTTTTAGACTATCAAGTTGAGATAATCCGTTCTTCATACGTAGTTCTAGTATTTTGACAAGAAAGTTTCCACTGCCGCAACTGTTATCTAGCATTGTTTTTTCGGCGGATGTAAAATAATCAGTTGGAAGCTTGGATAGCATTTCTTCAACCAAAGATTCTGGAGTAAATACTTCTCCACGTTCTTTGATTGCTTTTTTAGTATGTTCTTTCTTGTAACTCATAATTTGGAATACTATTCATTTTTTCCACACGGTCAATACTTTTATTCGTCGTCAAAGTCAAATGCGTTAACATTGTTCTTTAAGTTACCATACAACGCCCAATGGCGATGAGTATAGTTAGGATCGCAGTTAATATGATGAAATGCGTGCATAAGATCAAATTTTACAACAGAAAACGCCGTTTTGATAGGATCGCACTCGGGATTGTCGTTTGTATAGTTATACAAATAGTTATATTGCTTATGAATTGAAACTTTGTCACTCATTCCAAAGTCATACTCAACACATGCCACAGGCTCGGTTGGATAATAATAAATATCAACAACAAGGTGTGGTTTAAAAATCAACCCACCAAGTCCATAAAGTTCTTTGATTGTGTATCTGGCACATTTGCACGGTTTTAAATCTTCATATTGCTCGTCGGACAACACAACGTCATACTTGTCGATATATTTGTTCATTAGTTAAACTTTTGTACTCTGCCGTCACCACGATTTTCTTCGTTGAACATCTTACGATATTGTTTCCATCCTTTGAAGTTTCCGCTATATTCACTTGTGGACAATGCCATAGCAGAGTGTTCAAATGGACTCCAATGACCAGATTTCGCAAGAATATCATGCAACTCTATATCTTTGTTATAATCATCTTTACCATCAAAGTTTAGATACGACACTCTGGCACAGCGAGCAGTTGCAATCTTTATTTTATACATTTCGTCGTGCCATGTCGGTGTGAATTGTTGCTCTCGGTTTATTTTATCAATTAACTGGTTCAGTCTTGCGTCTTCAATCTTATCACCAAATGGAATATGCCATTCACCCGCTTTGAGTTTCTTTGGTTCACTCAATTGATATATATCCAGCATCTTGTATCCAAGGTCTTGAAACTCCGGTTGTGCATCTGGATGAGCACGCAATGCATAAAAATTTTCAAACTCTGTGCCTGTAATGATAACAGTCATATGCATAAATGGCTCAAGAATACGATTAGCAATTTGCTTATGCACTCCAAGTTCAAGCATTTTTTCAGCGTGTTTTACGGCACTATCGCGAGCAGCAAGCCATTCATGTTTAGCAGCATGTTTATCTGTAACAGTAAGCTTGTATGGGTCAAGACCGTTTCCGACTGGAGAAACTACAATCTCTCTACGCTTGATAATATCATCAAGTTCTTCTTTAGCTTGCATACCTGCTTGGTTCTTACCCCAAAATATAGGCATAGCACAGTTTTGACGAATATCATCAATCATTCTTTTCACTGGAATGGCGCGTGAAGATGCTGCATTACGAGAAAAGGCTCTGTGAGTCATAACTTCCGAGTGAAAGAAGCGAGGATATGTTAGAATCCAACTGGTGATTCTATTTCCCACCGGATTGATTGAGTCTAAAAGTATTTTAGCGTTGATCATATTTTTTATTCAATACCATAATATTCGCCGACGACTTCAAATGCGACTAGCAGTTTGCTAAAATAAACACGATCTTCTGGATGTGTGTTTTTGTCAGCAAGCATTTCTCTAGCATTGTTTATATGCCAAGATATATCTTCTTTTACAATCTGGTCTTTGATTTCGTCTTCTATTTGAATTTGTATTTTCATAACATTTTTTGGTGTTGTAGTCCTAAATCTTCTGATAATATTTTTGCGAATATATCTACATTCGCTTGAGTATATGGCATCAGTTTTCCATATGCAGGTGCATTGTTTATTGTGTCGTCGTCAAATCCTTCTAGTTCCATCGAACGTATCATTCCTATATTGAACAATGATGCTTTAGCATTTTCTTCTCTAAAATCTGGAAACACAGTTACGAAACCATATTTGGTTTGTATATCACACACAATAGCCGTTTGAGTTTCGTCTCCATTATTAGCATAATCATATGAAACTTCAATGTCATTGTAGTTTACCGATTTTTCTTCAAGAGCATCTAATATGCTATCAACATATTGTCGCACAGCAGCACATATCTTTTCATTTGTAGGTGCTGGTTCGTACTTCATGTGCTTTACTTGTATTCTACCGTCCAATCGCTACCATTGAATATATGATCCCAAAGAATGTCATATTCTTCCGTACCATAGGGAATACTAAGAGTCTTAGCCAATTCTTTTACTATATGGTCTTGACGCTTGGTCAAAGTATCAATTTCAAATTGTGCTTTACGGATTTCGTCCGTGAATTTTTTGTCAAGTTGCAGTTTCATTTTTGTTTGTCTTTCTTTTTTGATGCTGTTTTATTTTTTCCCATTCCTTTGATATTATCAAAGTTGTCTGCGTATTTGTCATACGAAACGCTTAATGGTCTTGGCTTGCTTCCTTTTCCGTTTTGGCTCATACGATTTTAGTAAACCCTTCGTTTATGCGATTTTTAAGAATTATATTAGCAGCCTTTTCTAAAGCTTCTTCTTTGATTTTCAAATAGTCTTCTACAGTTGCCGTTGAAGCATCTTCAACAATCATATGATCGTCGTATGCTTGTTGAGCCTCTTCAAATGTTGCTTTGTCTAAATCAAGTTGTGTTGTGGCTATTTGCTTCATAGATTTATTGGGTTAATACTACTTCTGGAAACAGGTGGTTGTCAATAAAATTCTTAACGTCCTGCTCATTATGTCCGCACTTTGCTAAAAATCGCGATGTGTGTACATTCTCTTTTTGGTTTTTGCAATAATAGTTGTGCTTGTCCACAAACAATCTGTTTTCTAATGTAGAGCCGACATTGGGTATATAATATTTAATACAGTCTTTAGCGACCTCGATGATTTGTTGCAGTTCTTCATCTGTATTAACTTGACCAGCGGCAATCATGTTTGGGCTAAATATTCTTTTGCCCCAATCTGGAAGCTCGCGGTCCTTCTTCCATTTCAAATCTTTCACTCTATTCTTGAACCATACATTCATAAAATGATTTTCGTCTGCCATACTAAAATCAAGAAATATTCCAGTGATTTTATTCTCGCCGCAAATCACATCAAAGCCGAATATAGGCGAACTGTCATCGAGATGTGGAAATATACATATATGCATAATCCACATCTTCTTTGACTCTATTACGTCCAATACTTCGATATGAGCACGGCGAAAATTTGAACCGCGAAACACACGATTTGTCCAAGCATAGTTTTTGAGAGCATCACTTTCTATTTCACGGTTGGATACAGCAATCTCTAAATGCAGATTGCTCGCCAACTCTTTCATAGTGTTAAAAATGATGCTCATATATCTTAGAATCCGTTGCCCATAATAGACTCAAGAATTTGAATATTGAATGTAAATGCAATATTTGCTTCTTTGGCCAATTCTGGTGTAGCAAGTTCTCTCATAGATTGGCGAAGTGCTGGTAGATTTCCTTCAAAGTCATACCATTTACCAGAACCATGTGCGAGTGGCTTCATCATTTGACCACCAAACATATCACCGGCATATCTTACATAAAAATGTGCAGTAATGTCGGTAGGATTGCTCAAGCGAATGATATAATTGTAATAGTTTACAGTATCATTATATACTTTAGAAGGCGTGCCGACTTTGGTTTGTAGTTCAGCCAAGTCTTGACGAATGTTTGACAAGCGAGATATACCCGGCAACTTGTCAAGCAACCCAATACTTGATGCCACTGGCTCAAGTGCAGAATATACTAGAGTCATTTGAGTCAAGTATGATAGATATTCTTTTTCAGTAATGGCTTTAGCCATAAACAAACGCATGAAAACAGTGTTTTCGGCTGCGGCGTGATTTTCTGCGGTGAGTTCTCGTAGTGTAGACATAATATTTTTATTTTTTATTTAGATAGTAAAACCAAAATCAAGATAGACCAGAATGCAACTGGAATTGTAGATAGCAATAGTCCTCTGATAGCAAGTGTATGTTCGCGTTTTGTAATTGGTTCGTCCGACAAACCATCAGACGTACCAATATGCACAAGTGCTGATATTGTTCCGACGAAAGCAACGCACGTTGTTGCAAGAAATCCAAGCGTTAATAGTGTAACTCCGATTGGACTAGAATGAAGTACAAGTGAAAACGGAATCAAAAATCCACCAAGAGTGGATGTTATACTTCCAAGAATAACAGATAATTTTGCTGGGTTCATATAGTTGTGTGTAAGATGTAGATAGTGTTTGTGCTTGTCAAGATTTTAGTTCCGAGTGCTATTAAGTTTTTTTATCATTTCACGGTCTATCTCTTGGTGGCAGTTCTGTAACCATAAGAGGCATATAAGGTGCATACGCAGCGGGTGCATCCCAGTCAGGTTTCGTGGATGTGTATTTTAATAAAGGGTTTTTTGCTACTGGTTTATATTCGGATATTGCTTTAGCTATTGCATTTGGTGCAGCTACTAATCCAAATAATGTACCAAAAAAATTACGTCTGTTCATTTGCTGACCTCCTTCATAGCAAAGTCGATGGCGTCGCGGATATCCCCTCTAAGCGCAATCGAGTTTACGTGCAAACTAATGCTACTCTGCAACCAATCCAGCCGCGCTGTGTCAGCCTCCGCTTTCTCGGCGCGGGCTGCTAGTTTATTAACGTCATGTAAAGCGGGACGAGCAAGTTCATGCGAGTAATCAGTTGGCTTTCCAGACACCGCAATGGTAGAACATCCTGCGAGATTCCAAATAAGATTTTCAATTTCTACGTTTGCTGCCGCGAGTTTCGCCTCTGTTTTTTCGGCACTAGCATTGGCTGGCTCTGCAAGCTGTTTTTCAAAATAAAAAGCTCGGCGCGTCTGCCTCTCCAACTCGTCGCGGATGCGGGCGAGTTCGCCAGCGGTGATTGTGTGCGATGTTACGTCAGCGGCAGCTTGATTGAGTAATGACTCAAGGTGCTTTAACCTCTCGCACTCCGCCCGCGCTGCGGCGAGTTCGGTTTCGAGCTGCTTGGAAAGCTCGTGCCCCGTAATTCCGGATTTCTCTGGTGCCAACCGCCTGTCATATACTTCATCTGTTCGTGGTGTGGTGCTCATTTGCGTGTCTTTCGTTTGCAGGGGGATGCCAGCGGCGGTGAGGACAGCGCGGACGTCGTTGCGGTAAGCCTCCCGATATATCTCTCTAAATTGCTCCCATTCTGCGGGTCCGCCATCTTGGTGCTTCGTAAAAAGAGCCTCCGCCACCCGCTCTACAATCGCCTCCACGTTGTCCAATGGGATTACGGCGACGGGTTCCGTGTGGTCGGCAATCTTTTTAACAGCAAAACTTACGGTGAGCTTTGACGGTTGGATGATCTTGGCTTCTGCCGTTTCGTTCATCGCCCACATCACGCGGGGCTTTAGTTTAGTATTGTTTTTCATTAGTTCCAAGTTGTGTGTTTTTCTGCCACCCATTCATTCCCGTCATGTTCCTCAATCTGCCATTGAACATCATCGGGAATATCTACAACTTTAAGTTTAGCAAAATCTCCGCAAGCAGTTTCTCCAAGTTGCTCCACAATTTCTACCAGAATAGGATCGTTGCGCACGATATTAAAATCATAAGTAACGACTGCACCAGAGCGTTCATTAAAAAGAGCAAGAGCTTCTTTAGAAAGCCCAAAGCCACCATAGCAAGTATTAATTACAATTTTCATTTTTTTAATATATCAAAAGTTGAGTTGATAAATATTTTAAGTTGGTCCGATCTATAATGACGCACCGTTCCACCATCACAATGAACTACGCACCATATATCATTCTCGAAAGTTCCACCATCGCGAACATATATAGCATAAGCATCTTTGTCATTTTCTACTATAACAGGGACGGGATTCTTAAATTCGTGAATCATGTTTTACAGAATACTTACAATTCCGTCACTGTCAATATCAAATACCATAGGAGCGCGGCAAACTGTATAGCTTTCGTCCATCACTGATACGTTAGCATATGTTGTTTTTGGTCCAACGAATGTTTGACCTCCACTGAGATGAATATGACCCCACAGATGCAACTTCGGTGCAATACGCAAAGTAGCATCAAGTAAGTCTTTGCAACCTGTGTGTTCAAGTGTGTTTCTTCCAACCTTGTATGCTTCATCGGCAATGCCATATGCAGGACCATGAGTAAGCAATACGTCAGTACCTTCTGGAATCATGTCCCAATGACGTTTGATAGCCTCTCCACGATCACGATTAAAAGCCCAATTAAAGAAAGTTGGTTGTATAGGCGATCCGTGGAACTTGAGTCCTTCTATTTCGACGCTACTATCTTCTAAGTAATACATTCCTTTTGGGGCACTGCCCATCATCATTTTAACTGCCCACGGTTCTTTTTCAAACAACCAATCATGATTGCCCGCAATGAATATTTTGTAGCGATGTGGAAGCGTACCAAACCAGTTTATAAATGAGTTGGCGTCAGCCATGTTTCCGTGTGAGCATAAATCTCCACAATGTACAACAACGTCGCCGTCGGGTACATTTAAGCCAAAATGCCGTCCATGTGTATCTGATAATGCTATAATCTTCATAATACGATACAATCAATATTTTATAGATATGTCAATATGCATTTCACCAAATACCTTGAATACCAGGTTTTACTCCATCCAAATTTTTGAGCAATCCTTGATCAGCAGATGCGGCAGACTGGATACGCCATATAGCATTAGTAGCTTTTACACTTATATTAGAAAACTTTACCCAAGCATCTTCTAATGTTGGAGTGTTAGACGGGCCAGCTATAGCAACACAATGTGCATATGTACCAATGTCTCTTAAACTGTCTAGTAAATCGGCAATATGTTTAGCATCTTGTTCAGCTTTCTTTTCAGCTTCTGCAAGTATGTCTTCAAGTTTTTGTATTTCGTCACTAAGATAATCTTCGTCGTCGGTTCTCATGATTTTAAACATATCCTTGTTCATCAACTATTGCCATAAGAATCTTCTCTACATTCTCTTGAATAGATGGATAAGATAATGTGCTAAATGATTCACCATGCTTTTTAATAAACTCGTCCCAGTCTCTCTTTTCTCCGATAGTTAGAGGAATTTTCGCTGGACGTGCCTCTGATGCTTTACGGATGATACCAACTAACTTATCTTCAATAAGACGAGCAGCGGCAGTAAGCGGCGCTTTATCTGGAAAGATTTGCTGACGAATAGAAGTACATCCCTCTTTAACATGAACAAGCCAAAATCCGTTATGCAAGCCTGTATATGCATATGGGTCGTTAACCGGAACAAACTTCTTACCAACTTTGCGGTAAAGGCGTTCGCTTTCTATTTGAGCAGCTTTAGCAGTTACAGAGTCATTTTGAAACTTGTAGCTAAGTTGATTACGAAGGTTTTCACATTCGTTTTTGTAGTATTCTAAGTCTTTATTCTTTTTCATATATCAATAGTTGAGGGCAATAATAAACATCAAAGCAATACACACAATCATAGAAACTGTAAAGTAAATAAGAATGCCAACGTCGTTTTCTTTTTTCATCGAAGATTTCCACCGTAATAGTCAAACACTTTTTCCATAGCGTCCAAAGTTATAATGAGTTCGCCCAATTCGTGACGTTGATAATACTCAAGTTTACTTTTCTTTTTCTTTTTTAGTTTAACTATATCTTCACGAATGTACAAGATACTCTGTTCTAAAGAGGCTCGCGTAATACCGTCAGCTGTATCGGAATCAATTTCTACTTTCATATTATTATTTATGTTATAATGAATCTATCTTTTGTAACTTTTTTGTCGCCATCATTTTTGTTGCAATAATTCTTGTACCTAAAGCACTCGCACATGGAAACTGTTCGCCTTTCTTAAAATTAATTTTGTTAAGTTTAAATGGTTGTAGAACTATATCGCCATTCCAATACGAAGTTTCCATTAAGATATAGCCCATTTTAGAAAGCCGATTACGAAGCTTTGTAAATTCGGGATGGTCTTTAGTACCGAAGGATTCTCCTTTAAAGATAATCCGTTTAAATAAATCACGGAGTTCCATATACTTGTTATCTTCTACCGAAGTAAAGTATTCGTTCTTTAGTCTAAATTGTTTAAGCTGGTTCTTCATATTTAGGAATCTCCGACCAAGGAACATAGTTACGATCAGCTAAAGCGGTCTTGGCATATTCTTTATTCAGAACTTTTAGCCATCCATTCCTACTACCTCCAGATGCGTGTATCTCGCCGGGCTGTCCAGTCATTTCACAAGTACGACCCGAAGCAGTTTCGGCAAAGTGAACAACCCCATCAATAAAATTATAAAATCGATCATTCACTTTTTTAAGATCGGGATACTTTTTAGTCTCTGATAGAAAAATATTTTTTTCGTCAAACTCGTAGCGGTAATAAAATCGAAGCGTACCGTACTTTTCTTTGACCTGAGTGGCGACCACTTGTGGCGGCTCTACCTGAAAGAAATAGTTGTCTTCGCCTCCCATTTTGTATGGCTCGATGCCAAGACGTTTGCCATCTTCTTCATCTATCTCTACACTTGTAGAGTAGGTGTAGGTAAGGGCTTCGCAGAGTGTATCAATAATATCATACCAACCGTCGCCAACATCCAACCCCCAGCACATGCACGTCTCGGTCATAGGCTTGGTGCGATCACCAAAAATTTTTGGATACTTATCAAATAGTTTTTGTTGTAGTTCTGTTTTCATAATTAGTTTGATTGATCAAGCAATTTAGCAAGATCTTTAATAAGTTTTTTCCTGTCCCCATTTGACCATTCAATATATTCATCTAGATCGCCCTTATACCAATCCATAAATGAACGAGTAATGAGTGCGTTGAAGATTTCTTCGGTGGTATATGTTTTAGCTTGTTTCATGTTGTGTATAATGTATTACTTTTATATAATGTCAAGATACAACGTAACTATAACCATTATGGTCTTCGTAAAAATATGCATCGTCGTTATTTACGTCCGGAATTTCAAGTTTATACGAACTTGTCCACACGTTGTGTAGAAATTCCTCTTTATCAACTTTTTTATTTAGAACAAATTCTACTATAGGCGTGGGCGTACCATCAAATGTTCCGTTTTTAAACTTCATTTGGTCAAGACCGTCATCAATGATCTTCCAACTTTTGATTTCGTTTTCAGCATCCTCGAATGCTGGACAAAACTTCATAAACGATTTGATATACTTCGTTGTTCTTTTGTTTTTGGGTAACAACGAATAGTCTGGAATCCAGCCGTCGCCCTTGGTAAAAACAAATGCTATTTTAATTTTCATATACTACTCTTCAATCTTATCAAGAGCACATCTTGCCTCTTCACGAATAGCTTGTGCAAGTTCTTCTACGGTTTTATAATTTTCATTACCATACTTCAATAGATTGCGAAGCATAATGTCAATATCATACAATGCGCTCCAAGCATGATTAGCTTGAACCGCACGCAGATGGTCACTGGCGTCGTCGGGTAAGTTATATTCTAGTATTGCTTTCATATTAGCGATCTCCTTTTAAACAGTTGTCTGGATCAATGCGAGCATAGTTTGGAATACCAAGACCTGTCAAGCCTGTATAAAGAAATGTAACTTCTTTACCAACCCAATCTTTTTTGTTCTTGAGTCTGTCAGCGCCTTGTTCAAACGTGCCCTTGAATGTAGCATCGAACGTTTTACCATTCCATTTGATTGTAGCAGTCTTGGCAGTTCCAGCCCAATTGCCAGTACCTTCAATCAGTTCAACAATAGTTGCTTCTGCGTCATCTTCTGGTTTATACTTCAATAGATTCTTGCTGCGCTTGTTCTCATAAGACGAACCCGAAATACGAATGATAGCACCTTCTTCACCGTCGGCAAGATACTTGTTGTAAATTTCATCTACTTCTTTCATAGATGTAACGCGAGCAGTTTCAACCTTGCGATAATATTTGCTGTATTTAGGAAGTTGGTTGTCAATCCAAGTCTTGCGAATATCATATGTCGCATCTTGATCGAGTTCGTCAAAGTTATATCCATCGTAGATATAAAAGCGAACCATTTCTTCACTTTTCTTTAGCACATCGGATGTGATGCTCTTTGGTTTGTTCTTTCGCACAATGCTAATAAGTTCGTTAAGCTTTTGGCGAAGATCATAGTTATACAATTCCCCATCAAGTACAGCGTCGGGAAATTCTTTGAAGAACTTTTCCAAGTCTTTATTGATATGAGGCACACTCAACCACTCTTCACCTTTACGACTCTTTAGAACAACTCGCCCAGCTTGAAGTGTAGCAACGCAACGCACGCCGTTATATTTGTTTTGAACAAACACACCGGACTTGAAATCAACCTTGTCGATATAATCATCAAAGTCTTTGGCAAGCATTGGTTCAACATAAGCAGTACATTCATCAATTTTATTGATGTTTTCAGTATAACCCGTTTTGAGTTTCTTTTCCCACTTGCTTTGTGCTTCGCTAAGTGCTTGCTCTTCTGGAGTGGTTTGGTTTGCGCGGCCAATGTTCTTGCCTTCACAGACCGTAGGTTCGCTCGTAACAAGTTTTCCGTTTAGTTGTCCAGCAATCACATAAAATGTGTTGCCTTCAACAATAACAGACCATTGTTGAGTAGCACCAGTAGAAGTGCGAGAAAACAGAGTTGGGAAGGATTTCATGTTTAATAGACTGACAAGTTTTTATAAAAAGTCGAGAAGTTTTTATCCAGCGTATTGAATTTCTTTGTTGATACTAGGCGCACCATTCTGTGCGGCCAACTGCTTGATATATTCCGCAATAGCTTGTTCACCAGTAGGAATTTCTTCTTTGGTGATATAGCCTTGTTTAACATAGTGATATATGAAGTCATAAGACCAGAACTCATATTCATCTCTATTACGAGAATATCGGTCACGAATTGAACCAAATTGAAGTTGGCGTCCATCCTTCAAAATAAAGGCGGAAGCAGTTGAGAAACCAAGTGCGTCAAATACGATTTTCATTGAATATAGAGTGACAGTTTTTTATAGAAAGTCAAGAGCAATGTTTGGATACAACTTTCATAAGCATAAGATCGTCTTGTGTGTTAATTATTTTCAATACCGATTTGAGATTCGGTTTGGTTGTTGATATACGAGAATAGTCATTGATCACGACGGCAATGTATTCAATATCGCCAAACGCAAGTGATTCACAGTTTTTGTTGCTATAAAGCATATATGTACTTTTCATTGAATATAGAGTGACACGTTTATATAGAAAGTCAAGAATTGTTTTTATCTTGACGAAAACACCAACTGATATATGCTGGTATCTATGTCACATTCTGTAATCGACAAATATTTTATTATTGACCCGTTCTCCACGGCTTATAAATCGGCATACAATCCCAGTGTTAAATATGAAACAGTCAGTGTATTAGACAAATATCCTATTACTAACAGGGCATATACCAAAATTCTTTATTATAATACATATTCCAATTATAACCTAAACAAATATATAAAATTGTGGCGCGACGTATGGGATAAAGATAAAGTTGAAGTATTTTCGGCAGAACTATCAAGTGCTCGCTATCATAAAGAAAATCACACGAACAATATTACGCTCAGTCTCAAAGATGGTGATGTATACGATCCTTGGTATAGAAACATAACAGAGTTGAAAAGCGAAAAATATGCACACGGTAGTCATAAAGTGTTTGATGAAACTTTTCATGCAAGCGGCACAGAGCAATCTGTGATTTGGCAATATGATACTACAATAGATAAAGTACCGGTAAAAATAATATTATATCAAAATTTTCTTTGCGGCTTTCTTAATAAGAAAAAAATAGAAAATCATTATAAATCAATAAATCCTTTTAGCAAAAAGATTGGAACAAACTACGACTTAGAATATAAAGACATCTAAGCCTGTTCTATTGATATATAATGATTATCGCTAAAGTGTAGGGTATTTACGTCTATTTTCAACGAATGCCCTATAACTTGAACAGTTTGGGCATATACCTCAAATTGTAATAATGGTATATTATGCCCACCCTGATATATTTTTATAATATACTTTCTATCAAACATATACAAAATATATATAAGTTAGGATAGTGTATTCATTGAGCTATCTGGAATATAATAACTGTCCAACTGTTTTAAGTTTATATGAGTCTGATAGTCAAAGATATTCACAACTCCATCTTCTATCACCATATAATGATTACTGTTGGTATCAAGGTTGTAACTAACACTAAGATATTTAGGCTCTATGATGCTGGCACTGACCTGTTGTTTAGATATAAGCTTGTATTTTTCAATATTAGCTTGAAGTTTATAGTGTTCAATCACATCTTTTTTAGAAAGTGCGCCGCCTTCTTTTTGTATAAGAATTTCAGGTATAGCATGAGTGCTGTGGCCAACGATTTGATTTATACCATTGATAGGAGCCAAATATCTCCAATCAGTCCAATTGATTCCACCATATCTTGACGATCCGCCTCTATCCCACCCTGCGGCAAATAGTTCGGCATCTTCATTATATCTAGCCCGTTTTATGTCATGTTGAGCAAAATAGCTCATTACTTCATCAAAGAACTGTAGATCTGTTTGTTCTGGCTTTTGCTCAAACTTGCTAGAATACTCTTTCCATTTTTGATTAGTAAGTCCAGCATGACTGCACACATAACCTTGGGTTATATGATAAACTTTAAAGTGATCTTTGTGCTCGTGTGTAAGCACTTTGTTGATAGCATCATTTTTTTGGTCTGAATATCCACTGCAACGAAAATGATAATTTTGTGGAAATATATATTGGGCATCATGATTGCCGATTATTACATTTGTGTTCGGCTTGCCTAGTATCTTGTCTGTAAGCCATATAGCAGTATCAACTGCGTCTTGGGCAGTGTCGTCGTAGTTATCAAAAAAGTCACCTAACAGCACAAGTTCATCATGCGGCACATTATCTATGATATATTGTGCCCTAACATGTCTATGGTGTATGTCTGAAAGTATAAGTGTCCTATTCATAAAAATAGCATAGGGGGTACCTAAACTTTGTCAAGTATTTATTCTCTTTTTCTGGATATATTTACTGTTGATAAACTCGTCAAATGTTTTGGACGCTTTCTTTTTATTGCAATTGCTGCAACATACTACGAAGTTAGATGCGCTAAATGCCTCACCACCTTCGGATTTTGGTATTATATGATCTACCGTTGCTTGCTCATTTCGCTTATTGGATTTTAGCTTTAGCTTGCTGTTGTTGCAATAATAACAAGTAAGTTTCTTGTGCTTGTCTAGTTCTTTTTCCAAGAACTGTTTACGCACTTTGCTCCAACGGTTACTTTCTATTTGAGTATATAACCGTTGAAGCAATACGAGGTTGGCATAGCTTTGGATATGCACATCCTCTGTGTATACAACATGTTTCATTGCATATATCAGTTGAATTCGGGTAACTTATCATATTTACCATCGTAAATATCTTCCGCTAGTTGCTTACGGGTTGTTGGCGAAGATATTGAATATTTAACATCCGGAGTTTTTGTTTTCCAGACGATATCTAAACAATCCATATGCTTTTCTGGCATGTGTACCATTCGTATTCCATTTGGAGCAAGAATGTTCACAAGCTCTTCAAGTTTCATACCTTTCCACTTGTCTACATTATCAATACCACCGCCTTGTAGCACAGCATTGCGCATCATAAGATAGAAGTCATCTTGGCATAGTTTTACTTTAATATCGTTGTTCATAAAATTTTAGGTCCAAAAGAAACCACGGTTAGTTACAATCCAAGTAAGATACTTTGTGTCCTCACTGTCAATAAGAATTTCTAAACGATTTGTTTCAGCATAATCTGTTTCGTAATCGCCCGTTTGCGTTTCTTCATCTGGAAATGAAGCCCAATATTCGCTGTCAAATTTTGGTCTGCGGTTTTTGATATAGTCATAACAATCTTTGAGTTCAGCCGCGAACTTTGTTTGTGCTTCACCACTACCTTCATAGTCTGTGTGCTCAAAGCATTTTTCACCATCAACAAAATGAACTACCATAGCAAAGTTTATGTCTTTGATTAAAGAAACTTTGTCACACCAACTATCTGGAATTTGTTTCTTTAGCCATTTTTGGCGAGGATTAAGTTTATTACACACCCAATCATAAGCATTGCTTAGTTTGACTTTTAGTGTAAATCCACGTTGACGCAGAAAATATTGCACAGGAAACGTATATTCCAAATATGTTTCTAAACTGTCGCGTTCGGATTTGCGACCAAGTAAAGAGTTGGCACGACTGATAATAGGCTGGTGATACCAAAGCCAAAGAAAAGTGCGCTCGCCGCGAGGCATGTTCATATACTCTTCGGTACTAGATACATGCTTGTATCTGGTAAATGGATTGTTGTCTTCCAACCAATAACAGAAGTTATAATACAAATGACTAAATGTCGTTGTATCTGTTTTTGATGGCATCTTAACCGTGCGGATGCTCTTTTCCAGTAATTGTAGTTTTGGGTCGTCGCTCATTTTATTTTTTAATTTAAAGTTTTTCAGTTTGGCCAACTTCCGTCGAGTTTAGCGTTGGCAAAATCAAGGTCTTCTCTGGTATGCATCCAGTCATTTACAAGTTCGTTCAACAACTCTTTTCCATTTTCATCAAGTTGATTTTCGATGTGTGCAACCAATGGAAACCAATGATTGCAAAGATCGCAACCACACTTCGTTTGTGTTTCATCGGTCCAACGCGGGGCTTTGTCGCCGAGCAATGGACGAATAACAGGAAGAGGTGTGGTTGCATCGTTCATAAGTGATTTACTTTATAAGGGTTGATAAATGTAATGTCCGAATAGTTCTTGGCTACTTCGTTATAGTCATATCGTCCAGACAAGTGTGCAGCATACATTTTTTTAATACCGACATCTTTGCACAATTTATATGCTTCGTCAAGTGTAAAGTGAGTCATGTCATCACGATCCTCGTCGTTTATAAAAGTACAATCCATGATAACATCCTTGCAGCCAGTTAGTTGGTCTGCATCAGGAATGTTATAAGCATCAAGACAATAAGCAAAAAGGTTGGCACGATAAGACTCATTGATAGCATCTTTGGTCAAGCCATTCTTCAACAGTTCTGGAATGTTCTTGCCTAAAAACTCTGGCTTGAGACGGTTGCGGTTCTCATAAATCACATAACCAAGAGTGCTTACACCCTTTTGGTGACTCATGTTAAACGCACGAATATATTGCTTGTTACCAAGGTCAAGTTCAAAGCCAGCCTCGATAGCAACAAATGTTATTTTGTAGCGAAGATAGTTTGCGTTACGACCCATTACAAAGTCAAACAACGCATTAAGATATGTGTTATCTTTTGGATAATAGATAGTTAATGGCTTGTTGTGGTCTTGAGTGTCTTTGTTGCGAGAAATGCCGCGACCGGAGTTTCGGCAACCAACAACAGAAGGCAATCCAAGAGTGTGATCGCCGTGATTGTGACCAATGAAAATTCTCTCTATGTTGGCAAGACTATTGCCAATAGCTGTCGCCGCTCCTTCACCACAATCAAAAAGGATTTTGTGTTGTGGCACATAGCACCAAGAGCTATAAAGCGCCTTGCTAAAAATAGAAATGTTGAGTTCGTTATTCACAAACCCAACATTGATCTAGTTTTTATAGAATGTCAAGAGATTATTTGAATACGATTGATTATACCAATCTTTCAATGCTAATCAAATTGCCGTTGAAACTCGTGGCTATTTGCATTGTAACGCGATAACATCTACTGTTTGTGGTATCGGTTATTACATACACCGATGTATCGCCCGTCCCACCAAAGCTCCAGCCAAACGCCGAGGTGGCGGCTGTTGTTGTATATGCTACAGCGTTTGCCGCCGCGCCGCCCGATGCGGCACCAGTCATAAAAAAATGACCTGCTATATTAGCAGTAAATGAAGTTGATACTGCACCGACACTTAATCCACGATTACCGCTCGTAGTGACTGTGACTTTAAGATTGTCCATAGTAACAAATGTGCCAGCATTAACAAAACCACTAACACGATTGTTTAACAATGTACCTACACCTCCTGCCGCTTGAGTTAAATCAATGTATGCGCCACGGGTTGATCCGCCATCTTCAAAAATTCTAATTCTATCAACATATTGGTCAATAACAACATTACTTCCAGACAAAGTACTGTTTGGAGATTTAGCAAGTTGAATTTCTCCACCTTCATTACCACTTGCGTTTGTTGATATTAAAGTATTTCCACTTACACTACTTGTTACGCTTTCCAATCCAGACAACCTAGAAGAAAATGAACTAGACGAAGTAAGAATTGAATGACTGACATAGTATGTGCTGCCAGAGAATTCTACCGGAATCAATGTGTCCGGTGTCATCGTATCTAATTGTGTCAACTGCCCAATTGTTTTTCCTGTTATCATGATAGTGTGTCCTCGTTTTAGTATTGAAAAAAAACCGGCCCAGCAAAAAAGCTAGGCCGGTTTGTTTTTTGTTTATATTATTCTAATGTAATTTCTTGTGGTGGGATTACGTCACTGTTATAGTAGTAACTAACAGCAGCAAACTTGCCGCCGCCGTATGCTACACTTGACCAATATGCATTGTTGTCTGTCAAACTTCCGGTGGTCCAGTTGTTTCCATCTGTAGAATACATTACATCGTGCGGTTCACCGTCGCTAGATACGGCAACATACTTTCCATTGCCGTAGGTTACAGATTCCCAATCTTTTCTGGTGGTTACTCTGTTTGGTATGTTCCAGTTATATCCATTGGTGGACGACATTGTGTATCCGTCGTTACCTACAGCAACGAATTTATTGTTGCCGTGTGTTACGCTCATCCAAGGGAATTGGTCGGTTTGTACATTGGTCCATGTTTCACCATCATCTTCGGAAATAGCGACCATATACAAGTTTCTTCCATCGCCCAATTGACCGTTGATGTTGTCACCTGCTCCCCACAAGCTACCATCTTTCTTGATGATAAATGTGAAGTGTCCGTCGATTGTTGGTGCAGTAACATAATCAACGTTTGTGGCAACTTGCTTAAATGAGTTGGTGTCGTCGTATGTACCATTACCGAGTTGACCATATTCATTGTCACCTGTTGCCCACAACGATCCAGTAGAATCAATATAGAATGAAGTATATCCACCAGCTTCAATTGAAACTGCACCACTTGCTACTTGAATTGGAGTGTTGATTCTGAAATCATTTGTTCCCATACCAAGTTGACCATAGTTGTTTAGACCGGTTGCCCAAACTGTGCCATCGGACTTTAGATACATTGTGTTAGCTTCACCGCAATGTACTGATACTACGTTCGTGTCAATTTGAGTTGGCGTATTATAGTAGCTATAGTTACCTGTTCCAAGTTGACCGTTTCCGTTGTCACCAGTTACCCACAATGAGCCGGTGGTATCAATATATGCGGTGTGCGAATCGCCAACAGATGCCGAAACAACATTTGTAGCAATTTGTACAGATGATGTTCTTTCATTATTGTCGCCAGTTCCCAATTGTCCGCTATAGTTTTGACCAACTCCCCACAATGTTCCATCACTCTTGATAAATACTCTGTGGTATGTTGCGCAATATACTTCTTCAACAGAACCGGTTTCTACCTTGATTGGAGTATATGCGGTTGCATATTTTGGAAGAGATGTACCAAATTCTCCGTGGTCATTATATCCCATGCCCCACAAAGATTTGTCGGCTTTGTTTACATAAAAACTGCAACGCAGTGAAGCATCGGCGTGTTCAGATCCTGTTGCGATTAGAACTGGACGTGGGATTATATTGTTGTACTGTCCTTGTCCCAACTCTCCGTTTCCGTTATATCCCATACCCCATAATGTGTCGTCGGACTTGATAAATAATGTTTGATTTGCGCCGCAAGAAACATAAGAAGCAGAACCAACAGATCCAGATTCTGGATAAATTTGTTCAAATGTATTTCTCCAATTGTTTTGGTCCGTTGGGTATTGTGCAACAGCAACAAACTTTCCATTGCCGTATGTTACACTTACCCAACTGTTATCAATTGAACTTGTTTTTGTTGCCCATGTAACACCATTGTCTGTGCTGCGCATGATTGCACCATTGTATCCAACAGCAACGAATGAGCTGCTGCCATATGCCACGCTGTAAAAATCATAGTTTAGCGATGCTGTGCGAGGTGTCCATGTTGCACCGTCTGTAGAAGTTGCTACTTTTTCATTTAGATTACCGTCGTCGTTGACGGCAACAAATGTTCCGTTGCCATATGCAACATCGGTATATCTACCAACCGAAATGTCATATGAATGAGTGGTCCAATTTACACCATCAGAAGAAGACCATGATACACCTTCTCCGCCAACAGCAACAAATTTATTATCCCCGTATGCTACTCCGTATGTTACATTGTCATATGGTAATTCGGAACCCTTGGTCCAGTTGATGCCATCGGTAGAATACATTACTCTTCTGTAGTTTTGTTTGCCCAATTGATAATCATTATTTTCTCCTGCACCAAATAGTTGGTTGTTTGATTTCAAGAATAGCGAGTGACCTTCGCCACCGGCAACATAATCAACAGATGATATTCCTAGATTTTGTAGAGTGTATATTTCATCCCCATAATTGAAGAATCCCATTTGACCATCATTGTTGTCTCCAGCGCCCCACAATGTTTTGTCATTTTTGATAACAAACGTGTTATAGTCAGTTGCAAAAATCTTAGATACAGAACTTGCTACTAGCGAGGATGTATAGATATACGAATTAGCATTTCCGATACCAAGTTGGCCATCCCAGTTTGCTCCCATTACATATGCAGAACCACTCTTTAGATATACAGTGTGATATTCTCCAGAAGCAACATCACTTACTCCAGTGTCAATCAATACTGGTGTATAAAAATCATCGTCGCGACCATTTCCAAATTGACCACTTTCACCGTCACCGACGCCATATAGTTCGCCGTTTGACTTCAAGAACAATGTGTGTTCGTATCCACAAACAACTTTAGTTACATCTGATCCAGATATAACTTGATCGAACGTGTCTCGTTGATTAGTTGTATCATCTCCTAACTGACCGCTCCAATTTGCACCAGCGGCCCATAATGTACCGTCACTCTTAACATATGCAGTGTGGGAGTCTCCGCCATCGGCTGAAATAACATTGGTACTAATCAAGATTGGAGAATATTGATCGCTTGTATCACCAGTTCCCAGTTGACCGTCGTTGTTTCTTCCCATTCCCCACAAAGATCCCGATTTGTCAATAAACAATGAGTGATTTCCACCAGCAAAAATGTTTGCCACACTTGATGTGATAAAACTTGCCGACATAGGATCGTTATCATGCCCAAGTCCTAGTTGACCTGCCCAATTTTCCCCAGATCCCCACAAGTTGCCGTTTTCTGTTAGAAACAAACTGAAATAATAGCCAGCGGCAATCTTGGATATGTTTCCAAGAAGTTCAGTTGGAATTTGAATTGCGCTCACACCTTTGTATGTCAAAAGTTCCCAACCATTTTTTGCGTTTCCACTACGCTTGATCCATGTTTCGGCATATTGAGCAAATGTAATGTTTTCTTCTTTGATTGTAGGATACCAAATTTCATTGCGGTAGTTATAAGCAAAAGTTTTTTTGCTGATAGCCAATTGTGTTTTATTGTTTCCTGAAATAAGAAACAATTTATCTCCCACACGAGAGAAAATGCTGTTCACAGGAGCGGCAATAATATTTTCTGGACTAGACTGTATAAGTTGACTTGGAGTATACATAATTTTTATAATATGGTTTATATATTATAAGTATATTGCCAACCCAAGAAACTTACATTTTGATGTCGTCTAATTGATGCTTTATATACCGATTCAATTCAACGATGTCGGCAGTTTCTAATACAACTTCATCACCATATGGTCTACCTGTTCTTAGTATATGCCATATACATTTTAATCTATATGCCCACGATTTTTCTGTTTGATATCCGCGTTGCCAAAATGATATATACCATTGATTATACTCGCTATCTTTTTCAATATGCAACTCGTGAGAATGACACGCGCATGTTAAGTGTAACTCATTATCTTTTTTCATAAATTAATTAGTTATTGAGATACAACACGCCGTCGGGCAATAAAGAAATAACTAACCGATCTTCTCCAACCAACAAAGATATAGAATTATCCGATCCCAAGTCTCGTCCAAGACCATAAACTCTTACAGATTCATATCCTGTTTGTTCAAGCGTGACTGTGTATCCGGCGTTATTTGCATCAAACGCAAATTTTAACGCCGCCAATATTTCAGCGTGCCAATTTCCAGCAGAGATGTTGATTCTAGTTTTCATAAATTATCAATAGTCGCAAGGACCAACTTCAGCCCACCATTCTGGTGGACTTGGTGGAGAAGCGAAGCAGAATTTATCACCGTTGTTGACGTTTTGCACGCTCGGATTATAACATAGGTCCAAATATATATTTGCAAACGTATCCGTAAATTGATATTCAGTACACGACGGAGTTGGCGTTGCCGTTGGTTCCGGAGTTGGCGTTGCCGTTGGTTCCGGAGTTGGTGTTGCTGTCGGCTCAGGTGTTGGCGTTGCCGTTGGTTCCGGAGTTGGTGTTGCTGTCGGCTCAGGTGTTGGCGTTGCCGTTGGTTCCGGAGTTGGTGTTGCTGTCGGCTCAGGTGTTGGCGTTGCCGTAGGAACCGGAGTTGCTGTTGGCAATGGCGTTGGTGTTGCCGTAGGAACCGGAGTCGCTGTTGGCAATGGCGTTGGTGTTGCCGTAGGAACCGGAGTCGGAGTCAACGTAGGAACAGGAGTCGCTGTTGGAACTGGTGTCGGAGTCAACGTAGGAACAGGAGTAGCTGTAGGCTCTGGTGTCGGCGTTGCTGTAGGAGCTGGCGTGTCAGTCGGAACCGGAGTTGGTGTCAACGTAGGAACAGGAGTAGCTGTAGGCTCTGGTGTCGGCGTTGCCGTTGGAGGAATTGGAGTTGCCGTAGGCTCTGGTGTTGGCGTTGCCGTCGGAGCCGGTGTGTCAGTCGGAACTGGTGTTGGCGT
>Ga0247722_10000071_pt1 | contig 62569 bp, 59 predicted proteins | sample MSEWelMarce3H_FC_FD_189094 | JGI IMG/M metagenome (GOLD analysis project Ga0247722, IMG submission 189094) | Subsurface sediment microbial communities from gas well in West Virginia, United States - MSEEL Well Study Marcellus 3H_FC | ecosystem: Environmental > Terrestrial > Deep subsurface >...
ATTTTCAAACCACTGTTGATTTCGGCAAACTAATACGCAACTGACAATTTCTAATTTCCAATAAATATATTTTACAAACGTGTATCCATATTTTGGTGTTTGATATAATGATATACATTCTTCTTCCCATTTAAGAATATTATCTGGGTGCGAATAATATAATGGTTTATAAGCATAAAATGGTTTCCCTTCTTTTGTGTGGAAATAAATAATTTCTCCTTTCATTTTTTCATCCTTAGAAATACATACATTTGTAAATACGTTTCCGTCATCATCTTCATGATCTAACTCATTTGAATCCTGAACGAACTCATTATAGTCAGCGTATTCTGTAAATTTGGTTTCCAAAAAGTCACATTCATTTAATTTACAGACCTCCATTTGGAGTTGCATTTGAATCCAATATTCTTTCTTTGGAATTCCGTCGATTTCACGATTTACTATGTTTTTAATTTCAAGCATTCTTCCGTAACGGTCTGATTTAATATCTACATTTATACCGTCAGGTGACGCACCTAGAAACTTATACGTATCATGTTGGATACAACCAAATTCTTCTACTGTTGTGTCATAGGTATACTCGTAATATTTAACGGATAAAGGTTCGTATTTTTGCCCCCAATGTAGCGTACTGTTCGTATTCACCATAACTATCTCTTTTGTTTCTTCGTCAGACGATTGTTCACCATCAATGTATAATTTTTGATTTAATGGTTGGCATTTTTCATATATTAATTGATTTTGGGTCGTTTGATTTTCAAAAGCTTTATATGCGTTGGAGGCAGTAATTAAATCATGTCGAAATTCATACCATTCTTTGGTCCTTTGTTCTGGTTGCAAAATATGTCTTAAAACATTAATTTGTTTAGTAGCATAATTAAAGTCAGGTTTTTTTAAAATAATTGTATCTGAATATGAACGCGGAGGTAATATATCCTTGAATAAGTCATGTTTTGCTTTTTCAAAAATTTCTTCTAATTCTTCTTCAGCATCTTCGTTATAAAATATATCCGATTCAAATTGCGACTCTAACAATTCTTTTATATTTTCGTCAAATAATTCCTCAAAATCCGGTTCAGACATATATTGTATATTTTCACCAATAAATTCTTCCATTATATGAAGACATGTTTGATAAAATTCTAAGGCTTCGTCGTCATTAAAGAAAGTATTGTTTTCGGGTATAATTTTGTCGGTTATATCTATTAATTCATTCATATTAATAATAGCTCAAATTATTTTTATATTATTTTTATATTGTTGTTTATAAGACCTAATTATTTTATTCAATTTTTTATTCTTTTTCAGAATCAGAATCAGAATCAAGAATGTGTTTTACAGTCCCCTGCTTTTTTTTAGGTGCTAATCCTCTTACTGTAGATACACGTTTGTCTACATTTTTTAAAGTAAAATGATTGGTAGATTTATTATAGTGTAACGCACTAATATGTGTAATTTCACCAGTCTCTTTATTATAAGTAACATCCTTAACTCTTTGTAATTTTTTTCTGTCTAAACAATCCTTAAAAAAATCAATCATGATTTGACATTCATCCGGTGTAAAATTATTGTCAATTGAATATGTTTTTGCGAATAAAATTAACTTCTTTATTTTGGCGGTTTTATCAAGTTTCCCCCAAGGTTCATTTAAATTATTATTTTTTTCGTTTTCCAGAAATTTATCTAAATTTTCTAAATCATTACTGGATGATTTTTGTTCTGTCCATGAAATACCACCAATTAATGTGGATTTGTATTTAACTTCGTTATTGTTCATTTATATTATATTATGTCGAATTAAGTTTAACTCAGTTTTTTATATAATATAATTAAAATCATTTATATTGTAAATAATTTCTATATTGGTTTGTATTATATTATATTTATATCTTACAAATATAAATGGATTATAACGAAAATGAAACAAAAAAAATAATTATTATTGATGACACTACTGAAAAAAATAATAAAAAAAATAAACAAATAACTTATGAAAAAGAAAGAAAACTGCGAGTAGAAACAAAATCTTGGGGGCTAAATGATGACGAATTATCGCATATTACCCAAATAAACACCATAAAAAGTATATTAGATAATTCTTCAGAAAAAAATAAGTATAAATCATTCATAATCACACACATAAAACAAAAAATTAACGGTTACAAACAACAAGACATTTTAAAGAAAAAAATGGATGAACAAAAATTCATTAAATTTGATCATGTTATTCAGCTTTTAAATAATTGTGAAATGAAATGCCATTATTGTTCCCAAGAAATTTATATATTATATGAGATTGTTAGAGAAATGAAACAATGGTCGTTAGATAGAATCAATAACGATATTGGTCACAATGTAGGCAACCTGGTTGTTGCTTGTTTAGATTGTAATTTACACAGAAGAAGAACTAACAAAGATGCATTTATGTTTACCAAGAATTTAGTTATTACGCGCGAAGGAATATAAGTTTATATACTCATTATTTAAAAAAATATATTATTAATAATGAATTATTGGAAATGGAGCAATGGCGAACCATATAATAAAAGCATTCGACAACAACCGAGTTCTAATAAAAATTCGAACAAAGACGCAATCCAAACATCTTTAGACGATGATATTTTTTTTACAATGAATCCAAACTCAATGAAAAATGAAATGATGAGAGAAGATTCAATGAGGGAAGAATTAGATAGTAAATTGGCCGATAGAGAACTGATTTCGCAACGAGGTGTTAATCCATTTTCACAAACAAGTTACGTAAATGATATTACAGCGCGCGATATGTTTTTGAAACCTGTCAACACAACACAGGGAAGAAGTAAACAAACGGAAACAAATATGGATTAAAAAAGAAATCTCCCTCCCTGGGAATCGAACCCAGGTCTTCCACGTGACAGGCGGAAATACTCACCACTATACTAAGAGGGACTATTTAATTGGTGATTATTATGCAATTGTTTATGTATATAAACCCTATTTTATAGAAGTAAACAAATATGACAGAATTTTTTATGTGTATATATTATGAGAAAAACTATAAATAGTGTATTTAGGATACGAACGTCAATTAACAATGATAATATAAAAAAATTAGTAAAATATTATATAGAAAATAAAGAGAAATTACCCTGGGATTTAAAGGATAAACAGATCGGTCAATGGGACGTTAGTAGAGTAACGAATATGAATAGATTGTTTGCTGGTCAAGCAAATTTTAATGAAGCATTAAATGATTGGAATGTCAGTAACGTAACTAATATGAATAGCATGTTTATAAATTGTTATAGTTTTAATAGTCTATTAAATAAATGGGATGTTAGCAGGGTAACTGATATGGGTAGTATGTTTATGAATTGTTTTCATTTTAATCAACCGTTTTTTAACGAAGAGTTAAATAGAAATTGGAATGTTAGTAATGTAACAAATATGGATAGTATGTTTATGAATTGTCAGGTTTTTAATCAAGCGTTAGATAGTTGGAACGTTAGTAATGTTTTAGATATGCGTGAGATGTTTAAATATTGCGCAGAATTTAATCAACCGTTAAATAGTTGGACCATTAATCCGGCAGCACTTACATTTGAAATGTTCACTTCTCCTAGAATGTTGGCAACAAATAGACCAACAATGCCACGAAGAGTAATACAAGAACCAATAGTAACACAAGAACCCATAGTAACACAAGGTCCAATAGTTGACGCATTCCAAATTCATAAGGAAGCAACAAAAATTAAATACGATAAATTAAATGCATTTTTATCCGAAAAAACAGGTAACCCAGTAATACCTAATATTTTAAATTATCCTAATTACATTAAACAGACAATAAACAATTTCATTAATGAAAGTAATGAATCAGAACAAACAAAAGCAGAACAACGAAATGGTCTTCAAGGAATTATGAATAAAAGATTAAATGATTTTAATTACTATAATTTAGATTCTGATGTAAAAAATTCTATTTTTTATAGTTTGAATTATGTGAAACCACAATCACCTATATTTAAAAAAACATATGTTGATACTTTTATTAAGGATTGCCAACAAGCATATGAAGGAAATAATGGAATGACCTGTGTAAAGGGAGCAGTAGAAAGATGCGTATTTTCTTTAATTCCTGCTTGCGTTGCTACTCAAGACAATAATGATTGTAGTACAATTATTCCTTTAATTACAGGTCTTGAAGATTATATATTAGATTGGTTTAAATTACATTCACCAGGTTATTCAACCGGTTCCAGCAGTTCAAGTGAAGAACCTTTTCCAAGCGATCCAAAAGAAAGAAAAGAAAATTTGAGACAATATTTATTAAAAAAATTACCTGGTCAAGAAGTAATGATAGATGAGGCAATAGAAAAATGGGCAGATCATACAGAATATGATGATGATGCTTTTACATATACGAATAAGGGAGGCAGAAGAAGGAAAACGAATAAAAGGAAAACGAATAAAAGGAAAACGAATAAAAGGAAACCTATAAAACGAAGAAATACAAAAAGAAGGAAATAAATAATAAAGAAGTATATAAAATTTATTATTTATTATTAAATGCTTTTAACGCACATGGTGTGCATCAAACGGTTAGTAAAATACACAAAAAATAGATTTATTAATAATACTAATGAATTAGCAACAAACATAGCATTAATTTTCTTATAATGAAGAACAAGAGTGTATACAATAGATATTACGCTAAATACAAAAAGGAATCCAAACATAACAGACAAAATGTAGAAATAACCGCAGTATTCTCTCGACAAGGGTCCAAAGTAATCATTCATAAACTGTTTCATTTATAATATATACTAACAAAATATATTTATAAAATTTATAGTTAAAACAACTTAAATAATTATTTGAAAACTAACACAATGAGCAAATCAGTGTATACAACTCAAAACGACTTATTATTAAAAAATTTAATGGATTTTTATAAAACAGATAACGACGACGGTACGTTTAATTCGAACAATAATTTGGATAAAATGCTTAGAATTATTACTGGTACATCTAAAATATCATTACGAATTGTTGATTGGTTCGCGACAAACTATGCTAAAAAGTTTTACACAATTTATACCATTGAAAAAACGACGGATAATATTACTAGACGTTTCAAGGTTTACGACGACTATAAACTGAAGTTAAAGGCATATTCTAAAAAAAGGTTTGACCCATTTTGTAGATGGGATAGAATAAATATTCCTTATTCAAATGATAAATTTATTGAGACAACCATCGGTCAATTGAATTTTTTTAAATGGGCTTTAGAAAACAAGGTTATTGATTTTGTCGAACAAAATTATGAATTGATTGAAAAAGATATGAATAGTCGAAACAGTACTTCTAAAAGAAAGGAAACAATTGTGCTAGATAATTCAAAGACCAGAAAAAAGAGAGAGGAGCTATCTATTTCGGCAACAAAAAGCATTAAAAAGGAAAAGGTTGAGATTGTCTTGGAATTTAATTAATTTTATTATTATATTTATTTAATTTATAAAATGAATACAATACAAAAACGGTTTTTATTGTTCTTAGTTGGTTGTATTGGTACCAGATCTTTGTTAGTATATATAGCAAAAAACCTAAGTAAACAATATTTATTTTATTTGGGTTGGTTAACTTTAATTCCGGCTATAGGGTTCATGTATATTTTTTTAACAGGTACCAGACAAACCGGAGCAGAGGTATTTGGAGATAAAATTTGGTGGAATGATTTAAGACCACTTCATTCGCTCTTATATTTTGTGTTTTCGTATAATGCTATAATGGGAAACATGCATGCTTGGATTTATTTGTTAGTTGATGTTATAATAGGACTTATATTTTTTTTGACTCATCATTATATGGTTGGTGATTTTGCGAAATTAGTGTAATAAATAAAAACAGTAAAGTATAAAAAGTATATTATTTTTAAAGTTTATTATTTAAAAATAATTTAAAATATAATTTAATGGGTAATACACAATCTATGAAAAAAATAAATTTTGAAGATATGCATACAGTAATAAAAAATCCAGAACAATATTTACTAATAAATACGTTACCAGTTTCAGAACAAAGTTGTTTAATAGTGTATACTGTGGGCGCGAATGACGAGGAAGCCATTATAAATAAATTCATAAAGGAAAATAAAAGCATTCGAATTATTATTTATGGGAAAAATAGCAATGATGAAAGTGTCCAAAAAAAATACCAACAACTATTATCTATAGGGTTTTACAACATTTATGTTTATACAGGGGGACTATTTGAATGGTTATTGTTGCAGGATATTTATGGGAAAGAATTATTTCAAACAACAAAAACAGAATTGGATATTTTAAAATATAAATCACATCAAATGTTGAATCTATCATTATTGGAATATTAAATTTTATTACACGCGACCCCATTTAAGGCCATATTAGATAAGGCATCTGCCCGTTTATTTTCTTCTCTGTAAACATGAGTGAATTCAATATAATCAAAATGAGTTATTAGATCATGTATCTTTTCATAAAACGGACGTAATTTGTCTTTTTTCACCTTATAAACACCATTGAGTTGATTTATAACTAATTGACTATCTCCATATACAGAGAGTTTTGTTATATTTTGCGAAACAGCTTCTTCTAACCCTAGTATTAACGATTGATACTCGGCTTCATTATTCGTACAGTTTACTCCAATATATTTATAATCGCACCAAATTTCTTCGTTATTATTATATAATACTGCTCCTATTCCAGATGGTCCAGGGTTACCTTTACTACATCCATCAAAATGTAATTTATAATTATTTTCCGTACATAAAGGATTACTCGTTTTTTTCCTAAAAATAGGCTCTACATTATTGTTATTCTGTTTAATAGGCGGAAAGAAATTTAAAATAGAATAAGAAGACATTCGTTAAATAATGGTTTAAATATATTTTTATATGTTTGTAATATATAATTGTATATAATGAATATCAATTTTTTAAATACAGTGTTTTCTTTGTTTTTGTTTTTATCGTCTGTAAAATGTGATACAGAGTGCCCGAATGTTATTTTATCTGAAGATAGAAGAGAAAATAAACAATCTTTAAGATTAGTCCAATATAATGTTGAATGGTTGTTTATTGATTATTACTCTGCTATGGATTGCCCTGGTGATGGTTGTACTTGGAAAACGATCGATGATGCCGAAACACATTTATCTTATGTTTCAAAAGTAATAAAAGATTTGAAACCCGATATTATAAATTTGTGTGAGGTTGAAGGTTGTGACGAGTTAAACGCAGTAAAAAATTATTTGGATGATAGTTATGTACCGTATCTTAAAAAAGGAACAGACACATCTACTGGCCAAAATGTAGGCATGTTAACTCGTATTGACCCATTAGTCGATTTGTATCGTAGCGAAGAAAAAATTGCGTATCCTATTAGTGGGACAAAATGTGGCTCAACAACTGCTTCAGGAACAAGTGGCGTTTCAAAACATTATATAACTGAATTCAATTTAGGGGTATACAAAGTGGCGTTAATAGGGGCACATTTATTAGCCATTCCAACTGATCCATCGAGATGCGTTCAACGAGAGGCACAGGCACAAGTTTTACAAAATATCGTTTATGGTTATATAGGGCGTGGATACGAGGTTATTTTAATTGGCGATATGAACGATTATGATGGAGAAATCTTGGATACAAATGATGATAAACCGACATCTAGAGTATTAGATATAATGAAAGGTTTAGATGGGCAAAAGAAAGGAACATATGAACTAACAAATATAGCGGTAAAAATAAAACAAGGAGATCGTTTTACAGATTGGTGGGATTCGGACAACAATTGTAATACAAGTTCTAAAATGGATTATTCAATGATAGACCATATTTTAGTAACAGACAAAGTTTATAGTAATATAGTTAACACTTATATTTATCATGGGTATGATGAATATTGTGGCAAGTGGAATTCAGATCATTATCCTATAGTTGTTGATTTTGAATTTTAGACAAAAAATAAAAGTATATTTCAAGTGAATTATACTTTTATTTATATTTTGTTTTTTATAATTGGTTTTTTATAATTGGTTTTTTATAATTGGTTTTTTATAATCTTTATTGTTTATGAATAAATTCGTCTATTTGATTTAGCCATGTAATCAAAATGTATTCTTGTTCATAAATATCGATATTACCGTTTAATACTAATTTTTCTGTTTTTATGCCTTTTTCAGGGTCTAGAAAATCATTATGACATTTGTGGCAATCTTCCAAATAGGACAATGGTATTAATTCTTCTCCAACACGTGCTCTCTTATGAATTCGGTTATAGCAAATTTGTGGCTCAGTATTGACATAAATTGTATGGTTAAAATCAAAATCGGTTATAAAAGCATCAAACCAATTTAAATAAATTTGGTAACAAACGTCTTCGATTTTGCCTTGTTCATATAACATTTTTGCGAATACATATTTGTCTGTATATAAGCTACGTTCAGTAATAATGATTATATCCATATTTTCATTTGATTTAATAGCATCCTTTAAAATTTTTAGACGAGAAATATAAGCCATAATTTGGAAAGCGAATGAATATTTTTCTTGATTGTCATAGAATTTCTTCAACATGGTATTTCCTTCTTTATCCTTAATTTTCTCCCAATCATCAACGGGTTCTCTTAAAAATATTACATTTTTATTATCTTTGTAATGAGTTCTCAAGCGTTCCAAAAGGGTTGATTTACCAGAACCAATGTTGCCTTCAATAGATACAATTTTAAAATTAGCCATTTTATATTAGTTTATTGATGTTTCTTCTTAAATCATTATTATTTCAATTTTTATTTTTATAATAAATTATATTGTAAAAATAAAATTGATTTTAAATAAACATATAAACAATAAACAAACATAAAGAAAAAAAAGAATATTATAAAATGGACCTGAAACAAAGAAAACTGTCGAAATCTGAATGGGACTCAATTGAAATTCCCGTCTCAAGTAATGAAAATGAAATATTACAATTAATCACTAGTGGATTTTCAAACGTACATATCAAAGTTAATAAAAACGATTCTATCTTTACTTTCTTAAAGATAGAATATAATCACCAGCTTGAAGAATTCTTATACTCAAAATTCTTTGGAGACAAAATAAAAGAACTCGTTAAAGAACACCAAATTGAATTTATTAAATTTGAAGCAGATACTTCATTAAAGAGAACAAGATCTATTGACCAAAGTAAAATTAATAATGAAATTGGTAAAAAAGAAAATATATATTATATAAATATTTCAAGTATTGTTCGTATTAAAAGTGGTGATCAAATTCGTTTAGCTCGTATCAACGGTATTGAACTTAATACAGGAATATATGAATTCATGCTGTTTAATAATCTGGAACAAATGATTAAACACAAAAATATTAATAACAAAAAATGGATGTACTACTATTATACCTTAAATGTCTTGTTAAAAAATAGCGTTGAAAGAGCGAACCGATATATTATTGAAATTATACAGTGTTTTATTGCGAATTATGAAAAAGATATTGAACTGTTATACGTACTGAAAAATGCTGTAGAGTATATTGAAAAAAACACAAGTCTGCTTAAATATAGTGATTTATGTCTCTATGAACATCAAAAAGAAATATACACGATTGTTCGCTCTATTAAACCTAAACTGATATTGTATATTGCTCCAACCGGAACCGGTAAAACATTGACACCCCTAGGATTATCTGAAAAATACAAAGTGATATTTGTTTGCGCTGCTAGACACGTTGGATTAGCTCTAGCTCGGTCTGCTATTTCGATTAATAAGAAAATCGCATTTGCGTTTGGTTGTTCATCTGCTGACGATGTGCGTCTACATTATTTCGCAGCCAAAGAATATACTAAGGATAGGCGCAGCGGACAAATAAGAAAAGTCGATAATTCTGTTGGTGATAAGGTTGAGATTATTATTTGCGACATTCGTTCATATCTTGTGTCGATGTATTATATGCTTGCGTTTAATGATGCTACCAATATTGTAACATATTGGGATGAACCAACAATAACATTGGATTACGCTGAACATGAATTACACTCAATTATCAAAAAAAATTGGAAGGAAAATATAATTCCTAATGTTGTGTTATCGTCTGCTACCTTACCGAAAATGCATGAATTAACATATACGATTGCTGATTTTAAAGAAAAGTTTCCTGATGCGAATATTCATAACATCGTTAGTCACGATTGCCGCAAAACTATTCCATTAGTAGATAATAACGGATATGTAGTTATGCCACATTATCTTTATGAAGATTATAACAAGATTTTACAAGTGGTTGAGCACTGTGAAGACAATTTAACGTTACTTAGGTACTTCGATCTTAAAGAATCGTCTGAGTTTATTTATTATGTTGAAACAAATGGACTAAATAAAAATAGTTCAAAATTCGAACGTAATTTTGCTTCCGTAAATGATATCGATATGAAAAGTATAAAGATACAATATTTAAAAGTATTGAAAAATATTATTCCTAGTTCATGGTCAATAGTCTTTAATTATTTCAAAATTTCAAGAACAAAAAGAGTTCAATCGAATAATACAATTGACGTAAAAGGTAACGCAATTACCAAATCCACTAGTTTTGATAATAATCGTGTTATTTCTGGGGGAGCACAAATTAGTCGTACTAATAGTGTTCAAAATGTACCGCCGGTACCTACAGAAACCCCAGGAAGCAGTGGTGTTTACATTACCACAAAAGACGCGCATACATTAACTGATGGTCCCACTATATTTCTGGCAAATGATTTACAAAAAATAGCTAAATTTTGTATTCAACAAGCAAATATCCCAGCGGTTGTTATGAAAGATATAATGGAAAAGATCGAATTTAATAATGTTATTAATGAAAAGATCTCTCAACTTGAGAGTGAATTGAATTTTGAAGAAGAGAAGCTAACATCTAAACTAACTGGAGGCTCTTCTGATAATTCCAAGGAAGCTAGAGGTCTCCAAAACAAAAAAAAGGATAAATCAAAAATTGCTAGTAGCTTAATAGACAAGACCGATGATAAAAAAATAAGAAAAATGAAAGAGGATATTGGTACTCTTAAAAGTATGATAAAACAAGCATCACTTGATGATTTATTTATACCGAATCGTTTGGCGCATTTGGCTAAATGGGCTCAAGGATTGAATACTTCTAATTCGTTTACCAGTAATATTGACGAGAATATTATTGTTAATATTATGTTGTTAAAAGATGTTGATGACAGTTGGAAAATATTATTGTTGCTGGGTATTGGTGTGTTTACTGAGCATAAAAGCCAAGATTATACAGAAATTATGAAAAAATTGGCTGACCAACAAAAGTTGTATTTGATTATTGCTGATAGCGATTATATTTATGGAACAAATTATCAGTTCTGTCATGGCTATTTGAGTAAAGACCTGGTTTTAACGCAAGAAAAGATTATTCAAGCATTAGGACGCATTGGGCGTAATAATATTCAACAGGAATATAGTGTGCGGTTCAGAGATGATAGTCAAATCACTACTTTGTTCACTAAATTCGCGTCAGAAGATAAACCAGAAGTAATTAATATGAATATATTGTTTAATTGTAAAAATGTGAGTTGGAATGGACATGAATATGTTGAATTAGAGGAAGAATTAGTAATCGATGATTTTGAGGAAGAGGAAGAAGAAGAAAACTAAAAATATAATTTGGGTTGATAAATAGATTATTGTATATATTTTTTTGTTATATATAATATATATGTCTGTTAACGAAAATAATATAGCGCTACAAATATCAGATTTGATGGACATGTTAGTTCCGGACAATTATAATATTCGAAAAGTAATAAATAAAAATAATATGAATATTCAACTAACAGATAGCCTTGAACGTTTAATTAGTAAATACACGTGGGAACGATTCATTGCAGAATACATTGCATCTAAATTATTTTTATTACATTTACCAATCGATGAAGACATCAATATTGAAGATATTGATGACGTGATTGACAGATTTGATGTTGTGGAGACATTTCGAGGAATGTATCCTGCTGCTGAAGTAAATGAAAGAGTTATATCCCTTGTTGAACCAAGTTTAAATAAATTAAAGCTTGCTAAAATTGCACCGGTTAACGCGATTGCTATTCCATCTGGTTCTTCTGTTTTTCAAGGACAAGCAGTTCAAGCTAATTTAATTGGAGATAATGACAATGGATATATAGATGCTACATATAAGCCAGGAAAAAAAAACACATTGCACAAAAGATTAACAAGTATGTTTGGCATGACTTCTAAAAAACCTATAGCGACACCAGTTGGAGGTAAAAGAAAAACAAAGAAAACTAAAAAAGATAAGAAAACCAGAAGACATCGCAAGAAAAGAGTTTAAAATAATATTAATTTTATATTTTATTATATTACATAATAATATATGTCAAATCGAGAACAAATAGTAGTAGAGAAAATTGGTAATTTTTTTATTGAAGCAGAAATAACAGATTTACAAGATCTATCCGGAACCGTACAAGGTATTTTAGATGAATTAAAAAACGGAAATAATATGGAACTGTTCAAAGAACAAACTGGATTAAACGATGATGATATAAAACTAATTACCGCCAAAAGTGATTTTATAAGACCACTAAGAAATTATATACTTGCTAATCAAGATATAGATAGACAAATTAAGACAGGTGGTACTCGTAGAAAACGTCGTTCTAAAAAATCAAGAAAATCAAAGAAGAATACAAGAAGAAAGAAAAGAACTTAATTAGACATTTGTTCAATAACTTCGTTTAATCCAGTGTCAAAATCCGTACAAATTTGCCACCCCAAATCCTTCACCTTTTGATTACTAATATAATATCGTTTGTCATTAAAAGGTCTATCTTCAATATATTTTATCCATTTTTCGAAATCATTGGTTTTCATTATTTTTTGTATTAAAATATTTGCTATTTCCAATACAGTATATTCGGTATTATCATCACTACCGATATTATATACTTCACCAATTTGTCCACGTTCCAATATTAATTTTAAAGCTGAACTAACATCATTCACATGTAAAAAAGCCCTTACGTTTGAACCGTCGCCTTGTATGGTCACTGGTGTTCCTTCTAATAATTGACTAATAAACCTAGGAATTAGTTTCTCAGGATACTGATTCGGTCCATATACATTATTTCCACGTGTTATAATTATAGGCATTTTAAACGAATGATAATATGATTTGGCTATTAATTCGGCTGCCGCTTTTGTTGCAGCATATGGATTTGTTGGACACAGTACTGAACCTTCGTGTTTTTTTTCTTCGTTTTCCGTTAACATTGATTCACCGTAAACCTCGTCCGTTGAAATATGTATAAACCGGTTTATTTTCCCATATTTACGACAAGCTTCTAATAATGTATGGGTTCCAACAACGTTGTCATTTGTATATTGAAGCGCATTATCAAACGAATTTTGGACATGTGATTGTGCTGCAAAATGAATTACGGTGTCAATTTGATATATCTCTAAAATATTGGAAATCAAATCAAAAGAACATAAATTGCCTTTGATTAAATGATACCTAGACGATTTCCTTATATGTTCGTGTATATTATTTTCGGACGCACAGTAATACATCGCATCTAAATTAATAATAGTTACATTTTTATTCTCATTAAAATATGTGTTTACAAAATTTGAACCAATAAAGCCACAACATCCAGTAACTAACAATTTCATTATTAAATTATACAATAATCTATTTATATAAAGATAAATTATAAATATATTATTATGGAAAAAACAGAAGAAGATTATGAAAAAGACATTGAAGAAATCGAAAACATGTTTCCAAACGCGAAATTCTCTGTAGCAATAGAGCTTGAAGATTTAGACGATATTGTTACAGAAGAAACAGATATAGTCGTTAAAAACACTTACGACTGTTATTGTTATAAAAATAAAAGAAACACCGAGTATTTCTATATTAGTGGCAAACATATTACAAATAAATTTATAATTTATAAGCTTATCGAACAAGGATTAGACTTAGATTGTGATCATCGATTTTTAGAAGGGTTTTGTAAATCAAAAGATAGCAATTGTCAGTTTGAAATTGCTACGGGGTCTTAAAAGCTTTGTTTCACACATGTAAATAATGTAGTTTACTCCCCAATTCTTTATAATAATGATTATTATATGGAACCATATTAATTAAAGCCTTTGCTAATGTTTTATCGCTTATTTTTAATTCTCTAATAGCATCATATTTACAAGAAAACTCTTTTACCAGATTATTTTGTAAATCATATTGTCCTATTCCATTTTTATATAACAAAGGTTGTCCGTTTTTTTCTTCAAAATCCTGTATTAATTCTTCTTCACAATTATCATACAAAGTATAATAATGTCCATTTGTTATAGTATTGTTTTTAACTGGATTATCAAGTGCCGATGAACTTTGATATCCATTTAATTGTGATGCCGTTTTTCTATCTAAGTATACATTTAAAATTTTTGTTTTATCGCTATTTAATTTGGATATATAACCTAAACTTTGAACCTTGGTTTCCCTTGTTGGTTTAATATCATGAATAATATTTGCGTCTAAATTTCTTTCAACTAACAACCATCGAAACCCACAATAAATAGTATTTTCTTCAATAGATTTCATAATGCTTGGACGTTTTATGTTTTTATTTTCATTCATCAATTCTGTTACTGATTCGTAAACTTTTACTAATTGAACCGTTTCAGGATTAATTTTTTGAAGCCGAGGGCCCAAGTGTGGCATTTGTTGATTAAATCCAGTGACTATTTTTGTTTCTTTTTCATTTAGATTGCAAAGTATTAGTTGAATAGATGTTTCAAGTGAACTAACTTTGTTGACTAACATTTTGTTAGTTGTTATTAATTCTTTTAATAGTTCATTATCATTATTAATACATTGTCCTGAATTTTTTAATTTTAAATTTTCTATTTCTAACAATAATTCTTTCACTTTATAATTATAACTATCAATATTATCTTCAATAATGTTTAATAAAGCTTTATATGTTAGATTGCTTCCAATTAAAAATAATTCGTTTTCTTTTTCGTGTTCTTGTAAATTAGTAACTTTAGTCGGGTATACAATAGAATGATGATGCAGAAATGATTCAAAATCTTTTGATTTATCAACTTCAAAACAATCTAAAAGTAAAATATGTTTATGCTTTGATTTACATTCATTATATCTTTCGGTTATACCCTTTCTTGATTCACCAATTTTTACAATGTATGTACCATTATCGTAACTCTTTACTTTGATAATATAAATCATATTTCCAATATTAGAGAATTGCTTTAATAAATACATTTCTCTATCTAATTCTTTTTGTTTAATTATTTTATCTTCCATTTCTTTATTTTTAGTGGTTTCAAGTTGCATCATCTGTTGTTTTAATTGTTCGCATTCTTCTTTGGTAATTTCAAACATTATATTTTCAAGTTTAATAAAATAATCATGAACTTCATCTGCTTTTTTAGTTCCTGCCTTCAAACAAAATTTTTTAAAAGTCTCAACATTTAACATAAATATTTCTTTATTGTGACCTCCTTTGGTGTTTGTTGTTTGCTTTACCTCATGGTAAAGCAATAGTTTATAATCTTTATTAATTGTAAAATTTTTCTCTAACATTTGTTTAGCCTTAATTTTTTGACTAAAATCCAACCATTTCCATACATTGTCTAAATCAATTACAAAATCATTTTTGTTATCATACTTCAAATAACAGTAAAAACTTGACAAAAATAATTGCTGTTCATAATTAGTAAAGTATTTTTTTACCTTTTCAACTAATTTTGACTGGTAATTACCAGTTAGTTTAGTGATAGGATTGCTCTCAATCAGGTCTACAATGTCTACGCTCATTTTATAAGTTAATATATGAAAATATATTTAATTTGTTTTTTGCTTTAATAATTAAAAAGGAATAATTAATTATTAAAATATATAAAAAATAATATGAATAAGAACCGCATGATATATGGTGCTTAATTTGAGTAAGCTAAACCCCCCATACCGCTCATAATACGCAACACGTTATAGTTGGTGGCATAAACACGGACCTTAGCGGTCTTGGTGCCTTCAACTGTAGCATTGGACAACACCAATTGAAGTGTGGCATTGTCAATACGAGAGAAGTTGCACGTTCCTGAAGGTTGGTGTTCCTCAGGGCGAAGAGCGAAAGAGTACACGTTAATACCTTCATCAGGGCAACGGGTGTGAGACTGGTAAGGCTGGACCCAAGAGAAGTAAGAACCTTCACGCTCAGAGAAGCGGTCCTGGCCGTTAAGCTGGAGCTTAGCAGTGACGACGGGGTTCTGGCCCCAACAATGGAGGTCCAAAGAGGTCTCGCACAAAACGAAAGTACCAGCATCAGAGACAGTGGAGTTATCGTTGTGGCCGTTAGCAGCCAAATCACGAAGGCTTTCAAGGATGGTAGGATCCAAGTTAGAAACGGCAGGAGAAACGGGAACAGTGGGGCCACCAAAATTTACCTCATTGTTAGGATTTTGGGGACCATGCCAGTATCCGGTGAAGGTATCGGAAATTTCATAATCCAAAGCACCTGCATCACTGAATAGACCACGAGCATCAATGTATGAACGAGAGTCAGCAGCAACGGAAGCGGGACCACCGAAAGCATGGATAGCGTTGGGAAGAGCATCGATGGCATCAGTGTAGTTGAAGGGCTGGGCACCAAGTACCTTGAACAAAAGAGCATCGCACACCAAAGATGAGCAATAATCTACGTTTTGATCGGGCTGGACAACCCAGATAAGCTCCTTAACGGGGTGGTTAAAGTTGAGCTTAATCTTATTACTGGAAGAACCAACAGACTCATCACCAGTGAACTGAAGCTGAGTAATCAAGTATTCGTGAGGGTTCTGGGCGAATCTGCGGCGCTCATCAGTATCCAAGAAGACATAGTCAACGTACAAAGAGGCAGCAACCAAAGATTGATTGTAAGCAATAGCAGCAGGGACGGGGCGACCAGGAGCATACTGGTTAGCAGTGTAGGCAGCAGAAGCGGGGTTCAACATACCAGGGGTGTTAGCAACAGCACCAGAGTTGCAGCTCAATGTGGTAACAGCCCACAAGCACTCATCAATAGGGCGGATATCAAGATTAATCTTGACTTCGTGGTACTGAAGAGCAATCAAAGGAAGGGCCAAACCAGGGTTGGTACAGAACCAAAATTGAAGAGGAACGTACAAAGTGGTCTCAGGAAGAGCATTACGAGGAGCGCAAACTTGACGAGGAGCAATAGAGTCACAAGGACCATCTACCTCAGAGAAAGAAGGATCAGTAATGAAGGTGAGTTGGGTGGTATTACCAATCATCTTGAAATAACCACGTTGTTGTTCGGAAGTCATGGTAAGTTGGTTCCAGATGTGCATCCAGTCACCATATTGACGGTCAATACGTTGACCACCAATCTCGACTTCTACCTGAGCAATAAGTTGCTCACCGGGGAAATCCAACCAACGAGCATAGACACCAGAACCAATATTAGCGGCGAAAGAAGCAATGCCCATAAGTTGGTTAATCTCAGGAAGAGTAACCTGTAAGTATGTGCGGTAAGCCAAATCTCCGTTTCTGCTAATTGTGCACTGTACACGGCGACCGAAATCAGCCTGTCCGTTGAATGTCTGTTCGATAGATTCGATGGCAAAGTTAGTATATCTGCGATAAGTAACCTTCCAAAAGGTAATTTGAGGGTTACCAGTTAGGTAAACATCTTGAGCTCCATAAGCTACGAGTTGCATAAGTCCGCCTCCCATTTTATACATTCCCTAAAGAAAAAAAATTTATAATTTAACTTAATTATATTTTTATTGTTTTTTATAAAAACGCTACATAATTAAGATAATATATTATTAATGTTTATATTGTCCTTCATAAATATGGACAAATATGAGTCGTCATAAACCTCTTTTTTACCTTCATGATATTTTGTGAAAATATAGGAATCGTTTCTTTTTTTTATTGTCCAACCGTTGTCTAAAGCATTGTATAAAAAAACCATTTTTTGGAATTTTGTACTGTCTATTTCTATTTGTTTATTTGCTAATTTTATTTCTATATCCATTACATTACTAAATGAAACAAATTTTTTAATTTTAACTATTTTTATTTTTATTATTTCTTCTATAAAATCTACTATAATGCTTTTCTTCTTTTTCTAAAGTTTGTAAATCTGTTTTTATTATGTCTCCGTCATTATTCAAATAATAAATTGTTTTTATTTTATACCCTTTCTTCTCTGGCAAGTAATTCATTAATTCAATACAATTGTTACATGGTCTACTTGATTGAATATTATTTGTTTTTGATAATCTTATTACCAACAATTCTACATTTTCCAATCTTTTTTGTCCTAGAGGTTTTAATTTTGTTAGTGCGTCCAGTTCAGCATGTATACCGGGTAATATTCCATTTGTGTCTCCCATTTGGTTCATTCCAAAACTCAATATTCTTATTTTTGATCCTTTCCTTTTTAAGATACATGATACATGATTATAATGACCACATATACATGGCATCATTTGCGTATCATTGTAGTTTAACATATCTGTATTCGTATCAAATGGTAAACAAAAACGTTTAATATACATCTTATCTAATAGACTATTCATAATTTTTATTAATTATTATTATTATTATTACATAATAGGGTTTTCAATTTTTTTATATACAATATTTAATCCAATTTTGAGACATTTATTCTAATTTCATTTTTAAAAGTACTTTTTTTATAAAAATAATGAAAGATAAATAATATAATTTAAATAAATTATAAATTAAAACAAGAGCAACATATTTATTATATTAACATTAATGCCAACTTTTAAACCAAAAACTAACAAAAAAATTTGTGTATCAAAAAAATATTCAACTACTTTAGACGGTAAACATAAAGAATTCATTAATGATTTTATTAAAGATGAAAATGATAATATTCCTAGATTAAAAGAAGAACAAAATGATATTAAAAATCTTTTAAAAGATACCAAATTATCTATCGAACATATTATGGAATTTAACGATAGAATTAGAGAAATTAATGAAACCATTAAAGAATTAAAGAGTAAAAAAATCAATTATTTTCTGGATAATTCCAAATTTATTTTTGAATATTTTGAAAACAAAAAAAATATTAACAATAATGATACTATAAAAGGACATACATCTAAAAACCAAATACTTAGAGATCTTTTTAAGGTGAAAAAAGACGCAAACAATACCGAAAATATGGACGAAAACAAAAACATAGTTCAAAAATATTTAAGTAATGTTGATGAAACATTTCTCGATATGAATTCTTTTATAAGAGAAACTGATATATGTCAATATTGTTATAAAGGCGAAATGATCCCTCTTGATGATGAGGGGGTGCTAATTTGTAACATTTGCTCTATTAATATTCCTTATTTAATTGAGAATGAAAAACCTAGTTACAAAGAACCACCCAAAGAAGTTTGTTTCTATGCTTATAAAAAAATAAATCATTTTAAGGAAATTTTAGCTCAGTTTCAGGGTAAAGAAACTACACTTATTCCAGATGAAGTTATCGAACAAATAAATCAACAGATTAAGAAAGAACGAACGAGCGTCGATTTATTGACATATTATAAAACTAAGGAAATCCTTAAAAAACTGGGTTTTAATAAACATTATGAACATATCGCATTTATTAAAAATAAATTGGGCATTAAACCTCCTGTTTTTACGCCTGAATTAGAGGACACATTATGTAATTTATTTATGGAGATTCAAGCTCCATATGCGAAAACATGTCCTGATTATCGTGTTAATTTTTTGAATTATTATTATGTTCTTTTTAAATTCTGTGAATTATTGGGCGAAACACAATATCTAAATGAAATCCCTTTACTAAAAGATAGAGAGAAACTTATTGAACAGGATGAAACCTGGAAAAAAATGTGTATTGAATTGAATTGGGAATTTATACCTACCGTTTAGATTTAACGTTTTTCATTGATTTACGTTTTTTCATTGTTTTACGTTTTCTCTTTCCACCATCTAAATATGATTCATCTACTAAATCTGAAACACGTAATCTTGATCCATTACTAGACGATCCATTACTAGACGATCCATTATTATACGATCCATTATTATACGATCCATTATTAGACGAACCATTTACTAAATCCGAAACACGTAATCTTGATCCATTATTATACGATCCATTACTAGACGATCCATCTACTAAATCCGAAACACGTAATCTTGATCCATTACTAGACGATCCATTATTATACGATCCATTATTATACGATCCATTACTAGACGAACCATTTACTAAATCTGAAACATGTAATGAACGATTACCGGAAGAACTGTTAAATCTTTGCCGAACATTTCGTCCAGATTCATCTTCTTCTCTTTGCCTAACATTTAGTCTCGCATTATCGTTTTCTTGATAATTCATTTGCGCTGTTCCTGGGCTCAATTCGTCGATAACATCTTCAAAACTCTTTCCAGCAGCAACTTCTCTTTCATATTCCTCAATCACCTTATCATCATTTAAACCTAAATCTATAAGTTGTTCTATTTGTGCGTTACTAAAAGACATGTCATTTTTAGGGGCTTCAAACATTTCAACTACTGTTTGATCTAAATTATTTGGCGCCGAATATGCTGCCGGATCTACATGTGTTTCTGGGTCAAAAGCAATCAACAACTCATAAGGTACAGTACCATTTTGTCCGTCTATATACATTTGAGACCAACCTCTGTTTTTTAAGCTGACTATTTGTTGTGGAGTAAAATGAATGTCTTTGTTCCCTAAATACTTACGCGCATCTGAAAAAGATACTCCAGCATCCTGAAACTGCTTAATCACTTCAAGACTAGCATCAGGATAGTTATCCAGTAAAAATTGTTGTAGTCTTGTACTATATGTTGTTGGTAGAGGCGCTCCACCACGTCTAGTTCCTTTTCTATGTCTACGCCTATTTTGCTTTCGAGTTTTTGGCATTTTATATAATATATTTAGATTAAATATATTATGTTAAATTTATGATTTATGATTTATGATTTATGATTTATATCCTTCTACGAGTTTTTCGATTCCCTCCTTTAATTTTTTTCTTCGTTACAGCTTTTGATTCCTTTTGTCTCATTTTTTCTGCTTCTTTTAGTTGTTTCTCTAATTCCTTTTCTCGCTGTTTCTCTAATTCCTTTTCTCGCTTTTCTCGCTGTTTTTCAAATTCTTTGGATTGTTTCGCTAATTCATTAGCAGCCTTCTCTCGTTGTTTTTCAAATTCCTTAGCTGCCTTCTCTCGCTGTTTCGCCAATTCATTCGCTTCTTTTTCTCGCTGTTTCGCCAATTCATTCGCTTCCTTCTCTTGTTTTTTCGCTAATTCTAAAGCACGCTTCTTATTTTCGGCCTCTATTTTCTTATTTTCAGCCTCTATTTTCTTGAATTCGGCATCTCGTGCCTTTTGTGCTTTAATAAACTCCTTGTCTTCTTTTGCCTTTTCTTTTTCCATATTCTTCATGGTTTTAGCATGTTGTTTAGCAGCCAATTTATTTTCGCTCTTTTCTAATTTGGTTTGTTCCTTTTCCATCTTCTTCATAGTTTTATTATGCTCTTTGTCGGCCTTAGCCTTTTCTTTTAATTCAATAGCATCTGTTACAAGTTGTACTTCCCCTCGAATATCTTGTTTTATATTTCGTTCCAACTCTTTATCCTCCAACACATCATCATTCATTTTCAGTTTATTTAAAACACGCACTAACTTCTTTTGATTATTTTGACTGGACTTAACATTCCTTTTTGTTTCTGATAACTTTCCTTTTACCAATTTTGTAAATTTGTTAATCTTTAATTTTAATGTTTTGCTATGTTTTTTTATTTTGTTTGAATCCTTCTTGATTTGTGCATTTAATACTTTCTTCGTTTCTGGATTTTTCTCCTTTTTAAGTATTAATGTGTTTTGTTCAATACGTTGTTCATAACTATCAAGTTTATTTTTAAGTTGTGCAATATCAGGATTATTTGAAACCGCACTATTTATTAAGTTGGTAGTACTTGTCATTGGTTTATTACATTTACTTAGACGACCATATACAGATTCAATGTTATCCATTGAAGTCTGATTATAACCAGTTCGAAACAACATGGGAGCCCGTATATTGTCATCAGATTCAACAAATTCTGCCATAGCAGATTTTTTCAAATCCTTAAAGTCTGCTGCCACTTGTTTATAGTCGGTCAATTCTTGTTTAAATGCGGATTTTGCTTCTTTTAATTTTTCATCTGCTGCCTTTTTATAAGTAGCAACCACCTTTTTACATGCGTTCTTTGCCTTGGCATGTTCATAACTATCACAAAGACCTTTTAACGTATTATATCCTTCAGGAGTTTTAGCCTTAAGAATTGGATTTGCCTTAAGGGATTTTAATTTTTCATCTATTTCTTTACCCATACTTGAATATAATCTACGCGTAGCGCTCTTATTATGACGCAATAATTCTTTGTCGTATACATCGGTTAGTATAGTGGTTATAACCGGCTGTGAAAATTGACGAGCATCTTTTTCACGGTTTAAATAACTAATATGACCTGCTATTTCATCCCTAAATTTATGTAATCCAGCGGTTTTAAAGTAACCATTATCATCCAAATATTGTTCTGAGAACACTTCAAAATTATCAGGCATTTGTTTATTTGGCATTTTGAATAAATTAATTAACTTGACTAATTCCATTGGATCCGTTTGGATAGGCGTAGCTGTCATCAATAATAATTTTACTGAATCTGTACCGGACATAATATATGAATTCATCAAGGATGCGTGAAGTGCTACCATATCAGGTGTTTCAATAGTAGATAAATCCCCTCCACCATATAATTTATGTGCTTCGTCAATTATTAACAATGTTTTACGTAATGGGTCTTCCTTTCCATTGATTTTAACCATCGTTTCATAGATTTGGTTTTTCTTGGAAACAAGATTGCTGAATTGCTTATAAGACATTGGGCGAACTCTCCATGATTTAGACAGTAGTTTCATTCGATCGGCATTTTTTGAAGGAATAACAATACCATTAGTTTCAATTTTCATTTTGATAATTTCATGACATACTTGTTCGAACATATTCTTCCAAATATCGTTTTTAAGTGTAGTTCGTGTCACCCAAAGAATAGTGTATCCTTGCTTTTCAAAAGTCGATGTTGCTGTCGCAATAGCAGTACATGTTTTACCAGTTCCTACAGAATGCCAAAGTAACATACCCTTTAATGGATTATTAGGAGTAAAAAAATTGCTTACGAATGCTTGGGTTGGTGTATAATTCATAATTGTTGCACCTCCTCTTTGTTTAGATCCGCCTGTTTTTGGAACGCAATTGTTCTCCATTATAACTTTATCCCATGCGAATTGAGAGAAATTGTCCCTTACATATTTACGCATTTGTAAAGCATCTAATGGTTTTTCTATAGAGACATCTAATATAGGCATGGATTTTGAAGACATTGATTTTGTCTTTGGAGATATGTTTTTAAAAAAAGAATTGTTTAATTCAGCTGTATTCGACCTAGGACGTTCACTTTTACTGGATACAGATTTACCGCCTCCTCTTAACGAATCACCTTTCTCATCGAACGAAATAGAAAACGAATGAATATTTTGGTTCAATTCATAATCTACCGCATTTTGTATACATACGGTTTCCAATTCATTCATAAAATTCAATAACTTAATATTAATATTCTTCGCTTTGAAATACATTTCAATACCAGTATTAGCGCCCAACCCTTTATCAAACGGTGGTTCCATTTTTAAATCATAAACATATACATAAAGTGGCCATCCTTTTGACGGATGAAAATCGAGACCTTTTTGTCCACATGTTCGCGTCCCTCGTCCAACTACCTGTTTCTGGTCTGCCTGTGTTAATGTGGGCTCAAAAATATGGACGTATTTAATATCAAATAAATCAATTCCCTCTTTGTATCCACCATCCATCAATATAATACGAATGTTTTCGCCATATACATTATCAGGACGCTCATTAAACCGACCCAAAATTTCTTTTTTTGTTACTACGCTAATTGGTTCATCATATACGGATGTGGAGCATAACATATACAAATTATTGTATTTCGTTTTTTCCAATTCTCCGTTAGATAACAACTCGATTTTTCCCCAGTTTTTCTTGCCTATTTTAGGTTCTGCTCTATATCCTAAATTCATACCATCAGCGATTAAAGCACTCGCCAACAATTTTACACCAGCCATTGACGATTTTGAATCCGAAAAAATAAAATGTTTAAATTTCTTCCCGTACTGAGCCATATCCTTAGCGTCTAATTCCTTGATTTTATTCAATAATGTAAGGGTTTTTGGAGACACGAGTTTCAATGTACTAATAAAATCGCGCTTCATATTAGGACGCTTAAGTGTTTCTAAATAATTTTTAACATCAGTATTCGTTTCAATTTCATTTTCTTCACATACCGTTTTAGAAGGAAAATAATCTACAAAATCGTAAAAGTATTTGTAATCAGTTGGAAAGGAAAAATTACTATATTTTCGAATGCAGCTTGGATCATATTGAATATATTTAGACGGTAATGTATTTTCTAACAATTTGGAATTTTCAAGGCGTCTTGCTAACAATCTATTCATTTGTGCTAAATTATCCTTTAATATTTCCGGATTTTCTTGTTCCTTATCGTATTCAAAACTAGCGTCACTGTTTAATTTTATATTTTCTGATTTAGGTGACATCAATGGAGAACTACTCGGTTTAGACACACTTTTAGGACTCGATATAGTGGTCAGTGACGACATAGATCCACGTGACTTCTTACTACTTGATTTCGAAGACATTTTATATATATATATTATATTATATTACCTAATGATAACTGCTATAAAACATAATTTAATATTAGAATATGTTGTATTAGATTATGTTGTATTAATTAACTATTTTACAAACCACCAGGAAACCCCACTAGATTAGCGCCAATACCAAAGCCGGCACCGGAACGTGCTGTCACACCCATCGAAGGTATGTATGTATCCAAAATAGCGAATGTTGCGGCAGCAGTTAGAGCCAACAATGCGATTTCTTCAAGATTTAATGTACGTTTAGGGATGGCGAATGCAGCAATTGCAACCATCAAACCTTCGATTAAATACTTTATAATACGCTTAATTAACTCAGTCATATTAAACATCTTTATATAAAATAAATAGAAAAAAATATTATTAAAGTTAAATCTAATTAAAATACTTAAAGACAAAAAACCTAAATATAGTATAATGACTGATAAAACTAATACCGGTAAAAAATTGGCTTTTGAGCGAAAGAACAGAACGAATGGCACTCCCAACCCTAAATACGTTGACTTGCTGGATGTTGACAAAACTATAGCAGGACAAAATTTTGGTTGTTTTTCTTTTATTTCTCCAGATAAGATTCTTAAACAGAAAGAAATGTTTTTCTTTGAAGAATTCCTAAAGAAGTGGGAGATGAACAAATCTATGGAAAAATTTCATCAATTCTTAAATTTTATTTCCTTTAAATACAAACTAAAGTTCGACGAGGTTACTAAAGACTTAGAAGAGTTTGTAAAAGAAGAACGTGAGACCATTATTAATTCTTCTATTGAAGATGATTATAAAACTTTTTTAGATAAGGAAGAAGAAGAACTTGAAAAAATGTTTAATACCAAACACAACTTCCAAACCTCTGTCAGAGGATTTAAGGCCAGAGGCAATTTTGCTTCACAAGAAGAAGCCGAAATACGTGCTAAGCTTTTACGAGAGGTTGACCCTAACTTTGACGTCTTTGTTGGACCTATTGGAACTTGGCTTCCTTGGGAGCCTGAAGCATACAAGACTGGACGTGTTGAGTATATGGAAGAAGAACTTAACCAACTCGCACAAGAAAAGAAGAAGAATGAAACGATTGCCAAAACCGCATTTGAAAATCGTGTTAAAGAAACGAAGCAGAAGGCGATTGAAGATAATAAAAAGAATGCGGCAAAACACGGTAATTTGGTCACACAAGATATTGACACTGATGGTAATTTAATTGGTGCTGGACAAAACACAACTGAATCCGCATTAAAGGATTCTGATACTATTTCTGCTGCGGATATTCGTTCTGAACTTTTCGATGGAGAAAATATTGTTGTTGGCAAGACGGATTATGGCCAAAGCCAATTGAAGTCTGGACCATTCGCAACTAAGAAACTAGATTAAAAATAAAAAATTGAATAATATCTTTTATTTATTGTTATTATTATTACAATAAATAAAATGGAACCAATTTCTGAAAATTCTAATTATAGTGAAAATATTTGGATAGCTATAACTAAATTAGTATGGAATAGTGATCTTAAATCATTAACACTTAAATGTATGAATGAACCTGGCTTTGAAACCATGTTTGCTAATAGTAATAATTATCCATATTATTGGGCTTTATTGGATAATTATATGTATAAATATTATAATTGTAAACCTGAAAAACCAGACAAGTTTATATTCTTATTGTTATTAACTTATCCTAAAAAATATATTTCAGGTTTAAACAGTTTTCTACAGCTTAGGATTGCTTTTAATGAAATTATAAATCATGGATCATCAAAACTATCTGATTTTACTTGTGTTGGGTATTATTATAGTGATGGTAATAACTGTATATGTAGTCAACCGATTGATAATGTATATGAATTTCATAATAACTTATCAGGGTCTGTATTCAATGTAGGTAGTGTGTGTAACAATAGACATAAGGTTGTTAGTGATAATGATGAAAATTACAAATTAATGAAGCGAGCAGAAAGAGATAGGAGAGAAGAAAATAAGAATGGATTACCTGAGGGATATAAGGAACAACAAAGAATTAAAAAAAAAGAAAACCAATTTATTAGCAATAATATTAATAATAATATTAATAATAATAATACACTTAATCTTTGCTCTATTGCTATATCTAATTCATATATAACTAATTCTATTTGTTATCTATGTAATACCTCAAAATTATTCTCACAAAGTTCGCATGGTGTAAATGGTATATGTTCTTGTATTCCAACAGTTTCTAAAATATCAAAAAAAAAATTATTAAAACAATTATCTATTAAAGTTACTATGATAAATTGTATTAATTGTAATAAAGAAACCAGAAAAATTGATAATAAAAATGATTTATGCTTGATATGTAGAGAAACTAATAAAGTTTCATCCTGTTTACATTGTAGCAATAAATTTACTCAAGATAATCAAGATGATAGCCAGTTTTGTAACAGTTGTAAACCTTTTGTAAAAAAGTGTTTGGATTGTTCAAAAATTATAATGTATTCTGAAAAATATAGAATAAGATGTAACGATTGTTTTAAAAATAAAAAATGTAATGAAATTACACTAGATAGTGTTTGTGAAGAATGTAATGTAACTTTTGACATATTACCTGAACAAAAAGAGTGGAGAAAAATATGTGGTGATTGTTATAAATTGAGTGTATGCAAATGTGAAAAATGTACTTCTTCTGTGAAAATATTAAACGTTAAAAAAGAAGGATCTAATAAGGGTAAAAAATTCTATAAGTGTAATAAATGTTCATTATTTAAATGGATTTAGATATACTACATCTGTTTTAACAAATTATATAATATATTACGAATCATGTACTATATTATACCTCATATGGATTCGCATTTAAAATGCTCTGAATAGCCTCTTCTTTAAAGTTAGTATTCGCATTAAATTGGTTCAGTCTAAATTGTAATAACATTCGCTGTTCTTCTTCATTTATATTTCCTGACTGTTGAAGTATTAATCCATCGACTATTGCCTTTATTGATCTTTTAAATTTTTGAATGAAAAAATTAAGGCTTTCTGGATTCATATCTTCGTATCCTTTTTCATGAATTGGTGAACCTCGTCTTACAGTGTCTCTTAATTGTATAAATTTCAAATAATAATATAGTTTTTCATCTAATATAGCCTCTATATTTGGACACATAAACATCATTTCTTGTTCTAATGTATTATTATACATTTTGAATACTTGTGGATGATCAAAATACGGTCTAACATTTTCACTAATGTTTCCAAAACCAACATCGCATAAGGCTGTGTATCTGCCTGAAGAATTTAAATATGCTATTTTAACTATGTCTTTTCCAAATGTTTTTACGTTTGTATTCGGCAGCTCTAATGATATATTTATAATACCTTCTAAAAACCACTTTATCAAAAAAGATATATGTTCTGCTATATTTCTCATTTTCCAATCATTATATATAATGCTATCATTATGCGTTATTAGTATATCTATGTCATCACTAATATATTTGGATGTATTTTTGATTTCCGATAAAACAAATTGAACTGACTTTCCTCCTTTAAAAATGAAATTATAATCCTGGTCGTTCATTGTATTTGAAATTATACCTAATAATAATAAAATTGTACATAACGCTGTATTTGAATTTACAAAGTCCATTTGTTGCTCTTGTGTTTTTAATTGAAATTCTGGATTTTGCCTTGTGTAATATGCTGGAAACATGCTTTCTACCATTTCACAAGTAGACCAGGCATTTGTTGTAAATCCTTTTCTATAAATAACTTTGTGAATTTCGTCTTGTGATAATAATGCGCGTATTTTTTCCCTTAATGCAAACAGGTCTATACCTTTACTGGAAAACAGCTCTCTCCAAAATCTAGGTGCTACTTCTATATTATAGCCTACCTTCGGCACGTTGATTGGAACTTTTAGTTTTACTACTGTTTGTTCTTGTATTTGTTGAGGTTCTTGTATTTGTTGAGGTTCTTGTATTTGTTGAGGTTCTTGTATTTGTTGAGGTTCTTGTACTTGTATAGGTTCTTGTACTTGTATAGGTTCTTGTACTTGTATTGGTTCTACTTGTACTTGTATAGGTTCTACAACTGGTTCTCTTATTGGTTCTCTTGTTGGTTCTAATTGAGATTGTACTTGTATTTCTGGTTCTCGCATTATTTCATCGAATACTGGCTTTATTTCGTCTGGTAAATTATCTCTGGATAATCCATAACGCGGGTCTAAAAGTATTCTAATATTTTCTAATTGTCTATTTTCTACAGCATGAATGAAAGCATTTTCTTTTCCAGTTAAACTATTGTATGCATTTATATTTCCACCATTTTCATAAAATAATAATAATAATTTACTTTTAATTTCGTTGTTAGTTATGTTGTCCATTATAACAGTTGGAATAGAAACAAAATCTACTACATCTTTAAAAATAGGTCGTCTATTAGCATCGATATTAATTAATGTATTTATCAAAATGTTGTTTTCTTTAAAAAAATTGTTTAGATTTTTTATAAAAGTTTTGATTTGGTTATTACTTTTACTTTTCCAATTAATAAGCGGATACAATAAATCGCAAAATTGTAGTCTAAATGTTTTTAAATCTCTATACTTATCGACTATAACTGGATCACCAGCCCGTTGTTTACGACGTGTATATCTTTTATTTTTGTTCGTTTTTTTCTTTGTTATACGGTTTAGTTTTCTATTATTTTTTTTAGTTACCATAATATAATTATATAAAATAAACTATAATTATATTTTAACCAATAACTCTATAATAATAATCATTATTAAATATTATTTTATTTTTAATACTTCGTGACATTTTTGCTGCTGATATGTTTTCATCTTCTGCTGCCTTTGCTATGGTATCCCATATACATAATACGTGTTCTGTATTACATTCTATTTTTTCAACCTTTTTACCTGTAGACGACGTACTTTTATGTTTGTATTCATCTGTTTTTAATGATATACCATAATAACCTTCATTTGAACCTTGTTCTGTCCAAACTGTAGCTTTTAATGCATATTCACAATCATTTAAATATTCCTTAATATTTTTTAAATCATTTGTATCTGTTAGTTTATTCACCATTTGTTTCCATCGTTGATATTCTGTAAGTAATGATGAATTTAATATTTTACCACTTGGACTAAATTTACACATTTGGAATAAAAAAGTTTCAACATCATTATTTACGCAACGTTTTTTATATTCTGTTTGTTGCAATTTTACACCAATATAACCATTAACTACTTGATTTTTATTTTGAGTTGCAAGTCTTGATGGTTTAAAACGCGTATCTAAGTAAGTTTTAAACAAATGAAATGTGTCTTTTTTTGGTTTTATTTTATTCCAAATGCGATATGCTCCCTCCATATTGGTAGATGATTCTTCGACATCCGTACGAACAATACACATTGTATTAATAAATTCATTAAATTTGTTAGTTTGTTCGTCTTCTGGTATTAGAGGATTTTGATAAACGGATTGGTTTTCTTTTTCGAACAATTTTAATTCATTATGTTGTTTATCTAATTTTTCATTTAATCCATTTATTTCAAGTGCTAGTTTCGTATTAGTTTCATTTTTGACAAATAATTGTTCCTTTAACTCCTGATTTTCCTTCAATAAATCTTCATTTTCTTTTAACAATTTATTAAAATTATCTATGCTATATGTCTTTGAATTAATAATTTCTTTAATATATTTTGTTAGCTGATTTATGGTAAATGTATTTGTGTTATATGCTATTATTTCTGTTTTATTTTTTCCATTTACTTCAATTGAACGTATTTGTTTTTTTATGTTTGAATGAGACTTAATTAAATTTTCAATTTCTACCTTATTTTGAACTTTAAATGCGTCTAATAATATAAAATTGTCATAATTCTTGTTATGGTCAAGAACTCTATTGTGTAAATTATTTGTATGTCCAAATTTAATTAGTTTCTCATTTGAATCATTTGTATTGTCTATTGTTCCAAAATATATGCATTCAGTGTTTACAGGAAACTGATTAATTAACGTTTGTTCTACAGCCTTTTGTTTTTCCTTTTTGGAATTTTGTAATAAATTATCTTTTTGCTCCAATTGAAGTCTTAATTCATCGGTTTCTTCTTCCACAATTTCATGTAAAACATCTTCCATTTTCATATAATATTCGTGGATTTCTCCTGCTTTTTTGGTTTGAGCTTTTAAACATAGTGATTTGAAACATTTTATTGTTAATAATATTGTTTGTTTGTTTTGTCCACCCCATTTTTCATCATTTGAACTTGCTTTGGAATTTCCCAAAGCAAGATTTTTATAATCTATATCTAATTTAAAATGTTTTTCCAATAATCTTCTAGCATCTATTTTTTGTGTAAATCCTAACCATTTCCATATATTATCTAAATCAACTACAAAATCATAGTTTTTATCGTAATTTAAGTAGCAATAAAAACTACTTACAAATAATTGTTGTTCAAAACCAGTAAAATTATCCTTAATTTTATTTATTAATTTGTTATTATACACATTTGACAGTTTAGAGATCGGATTTTTCTCTATGAGTTCTACAATATTTAGTTCTTGCATCTTATAATTAAATATACCATATTGTCTTTAAGTTGTTATTCTTGCTTTTATATTTAAAAAGCAAGAATACGAAACCAAGTTTACCATTTACTCTTTTTAACCGCTATTTTTGGCCCTTGACCACGTTTCTTCACGTTATTCGGATCATATTGCTCGTCTTCATCGTCATTATTTAACTGTTTTGATATTTCCCAGAACTCTTTTGAACCCAACCTGAAGTCATTATGAGCATCTGCCTTGTACCAAAACACCTGATCCTGTAATTTATTGGACTTCGAGTTGTTATTTATCACTAAACACTCGAAATTCTCTGTGCATTGATCCATTACTTGACAAAACGACTCCAATGTGGGAAACATACCCGCATAATTTTCATAAATTCGTTTCCTATTGGCAATATATGGCTCTCTCAAAATAAACACGTAATCGATATTTGTTCGCAGCGTTGGTGGTATGCCTAAAGGATATTGCATTGTGATGAGTAACATGACCTTCCAATGACGTCCATTCATAAAAAGCAATCGCATCATTTTATCACGTGCCCAAGTATTGTCGTACAAACAATCATCTAAAATAACAAAAGTTCTAGGATCAATAGTGCTTCTATTAAATTGTTCCATTTCTTTCTTTATTTGTTTCAATACACCACGCTGTCGTTTTAAAACGTTTTCAATGATAACAGTGTTGTATTCATTGTGAATGAATAATTTAGGTACTAATTTTCCGTAAAAGCCGTTACCCTCTTCTGTACCGGAGATAACAGTACCGATAGGGATGTCTTGATGATAATATAATAAATCTCGAACTAAAAATGATTTACCGGTATCACGACGCCCAATCAAGACAACTACAGGACCTTTAGACTCGTTTGGTTTAAAACTAATACTCTTCATATCAAATCTTTTTAATTCTAAATTCATATACTATTCGATGTGAAAATTAATTTGATAAAATAAACTTATAATTTATTGATTTTTATGAATTATGAATATAATTAGATTTAAATTTATTTAGGAATTAAAATAAGTTAAATATAAAATTTATTTATATTCTATTTAGCTAATGACTATTACCGTAGACTACCAAAAGCGCAAGAATACAAACCTATTCATTAAATTTCAAACGAACAAGGGTACTAAATTAACGAACATCCAAAATTACATGCCTATATATGAACGTTTTTTTTCATTAAACAATACAAATTATAATTCCATTAATTTAAATCATCAACTGTATATTTCCGACATAAAGGATATACATGAAAATGATATTTTCAATGAAAATATCTTCAATTGTAAACTAAAAAATATAACAGATAATGTTCAGTCATTATCTAAAACTGTATTTATAAAAATGGCGCCTCTTTTAGACCCATTCAAGTATATAATAGGTAAATATCCATATAATGACCCAAATTTATTTAATTTACCGTCATTTGATAAAACCATTAATGTACATCCTAAAATTATGGAACAAAATAATTCAGCATATATAGATGGGTTATTCTCATTTTTAACTAGTAAAGTATTACATCAACATAATTTTATACACGGAGTAGATTATTATGGATCATTTTTAGCCATTAAAAATGAATATAAATTGAATATTATTGATGATATAGATTATTTGGTTCAGTCTGATTTTTTCAATAAACAAAAAAATGTATTATTTGATGTTGAAGATTTTTCTCATTTATTAGATGATGAAAAAAAACCGTTAAAACCTTTAAAAATTTCTACTAGTTTAAAATCTAATTCCTCTATTAAATCGATTGACGATTCTATGTTTGAAAATATTTTTGAAAATGACAGTGAACATGTTTCTTTAACAGACATTAAGAATATGGGACTCGATATTGTTGATATAACAAATTCATATGAGGTCGAAAACGACAAAATAAATCAGAAAAAAACCGAAACCTTAAAATCCGGTTCAACATGTTCTTCTAGAACATCTCATACAAACGATAACGATGAAAATGATTTTATGAACAATAAAATGAATTACGACGATGAAGAGATGGAAGAAGAAAATATTGATGAAGAAAATATTGATGAAGAAAATATTGATGAAGAAAAAATGGATGAAGAAAACATGGATGAAGCAGAAAACATGGTTGAAGCAGAAAACATGGATGTAGAAGAAAACATGGATGTAGAAGAAGAAGAAGATGAATATGAAGATGTTGACAGTGATGACGAAAAAGAAGAAAAACTTATTTTAACATTTCATAAATTTCCAGTGCAAGTGATTTGTATGGAACAATGTGAGGATACATTTGATAATTTAATTATTAATGGAACATTAACAAATGATGAATGGTTTTCAGCATTAATGCAAATAATAATGATTCTTATATCATATCAAAAAATGTTTTCGTTTACACACAACGACTTACATACAAACAATATAATGTATATACCAACTAACAAAAAATTTATATATTACACTTATAAAAAAAAAACATATAAGGTGCCTACTTTTGGTAAAGTGTATAAAATAATAGACTTTGGTCGTGCGATTTATAAATTTAACGGAAACATATTTTGTAGTGATAGTTTTCAAATAGGAGGAGACGCTGCGACACAATATAATACAGAGCCATATTTTAACGACAAAAAACCTAGATTAGAGCCTAATTTTAGTTTTGATCTTTGTCGTTTAGCTTGTTCTATATTTGATTATGTGGTGGATGATTTAGAATTAATAAAAAACTTAGATAGTTGTTCTCCAATAATAAAACTAATTGTTGAATGGTGTATGGATGATAACGGAATCAATGTTTTATATAAAAATAATGGTGCTGAAAGGTATCCTGATTTTAAATTGTATAAAATGATCGCAAGACATGTTCATAAACATACTCCTAATGCGCAACTCGATAGACCAGAATTTAGTAATTTTATTATTTTAAATAAAAATGTTTCGAAGGGTGAACAAATCATAAATATCGATGAATTACCTTGTTATTGTTAAACGTTTATTTATTATAATTTTATTTATCATATATAATTATAAATAAAATGTCAAATTTTGGATTTATTATTACGAGACATGTTAATTCGTTTAATACTAACAAATATTGGAATCAAAGTATAAAACTAATAAGAACGTTTTATCCTTTAAAACAAATCGTTATTATAGATGATAATAGCAATCAAGAATTTTTGAAGGCTGATTTTGACTATAAAAATGTAACTGTAATTCAATCAGAGTATCATGGTAGAGGAGAATTGTTACCGTATGTATATTATTTAAAATATAAATGGTTTCCGAATGCTGTTATATTACATGATAGTGTATTTGTTCATAGACGTATACCATTTGAATTATTTAATTTACCTGTAATGCCTTTATGGCACCACACATATGATAAAGAAAATATTCATAATATTTTACGTATAACAACAGCATTAACTAATAAATATAAGTTAATACCAAAATTAACTGGGTCTGAAATTAATATTCTTGGTTTAAATAAAATTAGGAACGAAAACTTTAATTTATGTTTTGGTTGTCAAGCATATATTAAACTAAATTTCTTAGAATTATTACAAAAAAAATATAATATAACTAATCTAGTGAATGTTGTACATAATAGGAAAGACCGTTGTTCTTTAGAACGTATATTAGGATTATTATTTTGCGAAGAATACCCAAATCTGCTAAAAAGCAAATCTATATTTGGTGATATAATAACAAAAAACAAAAACTTTAGGTATAATTATGACCATTATACTTCAGATTTAACAAATGGAAAAATAATATATCCATTTGTTAAAGTTTGGACTGGTCGTTAAAGTTTGGACTGGTCGCTAAAGTTATGGACTGGTCGCTAAAGTTATGGACTAGTCGCTAAAGTTATGGACTGACCACTAAAGTTAAAACGGTGGGTTATCTGTAAATGCCATAGGTGTACCTGAGGCAATTGTTTCTTTTATTGCTGGTTCAACTTGTCCTAAAATAAAATTACCAATTACTACACTAAAATATACAACTAATGAATCTCTAATTAAAAATTTCAATGGTTTTGGCTCTTTATCAACGTATCTCATTTCTAAAAATTTAATTATAAAAAATATTACAGACATGATCGCAGCTACAAAAAATATATTGTCCATCTTACAATATATTTTTACAATTCAACCACGTAAAAAACGCAATTATTATGCTAAAATCTCTATATCTTCCAATAATATATCGTTTTTCAATTTGTCTAGTGGTTGGTCAATTATATTCATATCTAAACCGTCTAATGATATATCTTCATTTGAAATAGTTAATTTTTCATCATCATCTTCCTCTTCCATTTTTCTTTTAATATTTCTTAATGTACTAATTTCTTCTAGTCTCTCTATATTTTTAGGAGCAGTAACAAATTCTTCTTTACCATGTTTATTCATAACAGTGTCTACGTCATTAAATTTTATGTTTTCTTTTATTTTTTCCTTATTTTCTCCTCCTTCAATTATTGCTTGAGTTTCTACCTGCTCAATTGGTTTTTCAATAATTTGTTCTTTAATTTCTTCTACAACATCTTCCTCAACAGTTTCATCCATGTAAGCCTTTAATATGCTTTCAACAGGGATACTGTCTCTAACAGCGTTCAATATACATTCCTGAACTATAATTTCTAATTCTCTGGTATGTTTTTGAATTTGAAGAGGAGCAATATTGATTTCGAATAGATAAACATTTTTATATACCTTTCTAGCTACATTAACATATGCTTTATGAATAAAATCATCTAATTTAGGTATATTAATATCTATTTTCTTTTGTTTTTGTCCTACACGCATAGCAGTTAGTAGTTTTAATTGGATAATATGAATACAAGTAACCAATTCTTCTAAATATGAACACCCACTTTTTTCAATAATTCTTTTTCGCTCTGTTTCAATAATTGTTGAATTCCATTTTGGAATTCGAGCAATAAAATTTTGGAACGTCATTAAGTATTTGTCTAGCTCCCCATTTTCCCTACATAATTTATAGGATTCATCAAAAATAGATTTGAATCCTTCAAGAATTAAAGGAGTTAAAATCGTCAATAAACGAGCACCCCATTCATTCTTTGATTCATGCAACGAACTAACGTTAAAATCGTCCATATTGTAAAATATAAATTTTAAATTTTTATTTTTTAAACTAATTATCACTATAATGTAATAAAATTTTTATCGTGATAAACCAATATATACAAAACGTTACGGTTAATGCTTATAAATTATATTTATAAAAATGAGTTAAGATTTTCAGTCACAAAATCAAAATAAAAAGTCCGGGTCGTTTTCGATTTTGGACATTTTAAAAATGTCCATTTTGAGAAAACCGAAAAAAGTTTTGAAAAAACGTTTTGAAAAAAGTGAGTTGTGACGAAAATGCTCTAAAATCCGTTTTTTTGCGAAATAATTTGTTAGCATAAAAAAATAACATATTTTATAAAAAATAATTTAGGCGTTTTTTGTGTCAGTATATATATACTGACAAATGACTGACGTTTTTACGCCAAAAAACGCCGAAAAATATTATTGTGAAATTTGTGACTTTAAATGCTTTAAATCAAGTGATTGGGACCGACACCTTTTGACACGCAAACATTTGAATACTGACAAAATACTGACAAATACTGCCGATTTTACGCCAAAAAACGCCGCTGCATTTCATTGTGATTGTGGACGAATTTATAAACATAGACAGAGCTTATTCAATCATAAAAAAAAATGCCATATGTTTAATAAAACACAATTTATTTTAGATGTCATAAAAAAAGATGAATTAGTAAAGGAATTTCTTATAGAACAAAACAAACAATTGTCAGAACAGAATAAAACCTTAATAGAACAAAATACAAAACTATTTCAAATCGCACAAACTAACACAAGCAATACAATTAATAATAATTATAATAAGTTTAATATAAATGTGTTTTTAAATGAACAATGCAAAGATGCGTTAAATATAAAGGATTTTGTGAATTCATTGGTTTTAGGTGTGAAAGACTTGGAACAAACTGCGAAGTTAGGTTATGTTGAAGGGATATCTAAAATTTTCATAGATGGGTTAAATCAATTAAATATTTATAAAAGACCGCTTCATTGTAATGATAAAAAAAGGGAAATATTCTATATAAAAGACGACGACAAATGGGTAAAAGAAACTGATAATAAGGATAAAATAACTAATGCCATAAAGCATATCGCAAATAAAAACATTAAACAAATTAGTAACTGGCAAAAAGAAAATCCGGAATATATGGACCCTCAATCTAAACAAAATGATAAATATATGAAAATGTTATGTGAAGTTATGTCAGGTTCAACAAAAGAAGAACAACAACGAAATTATAATAAAATCATAAAAAATGTATCAAAGGAGGTTTCTATAAAAGACATTAATTAAGGTAATATATTATAAAATATTTTTAGTATATTATATTACATAAAAGATATATTTTCCAAATCAATAGTTTTATCTAAAAATGTGAAATTAATAACAAATGATAATAACAATTTTTCGTTACGAAATTCCTTTCTTACTTTGTTAAAAGCGACCAATAATTCATACCGTTTTTTTTCATCTAATTCGATAATTTTTTCTTCAAGTAAATCAATAATGTCCAATGCGTTATATGCCTTTTCATATAATTTTGTAACAAATTTTAATAATTCGGTTTCACTCATTTTTGGAGTTACAGTTTTTTCTAATTGTTTTTTTAACCAACTACTCCTTTGAGTTTTTATAGTTGTTAGTTTAAATGTTTGTTCTATATTATATTTGTAAAGATTAATTGGATTACCATTGTATTCTGGCTCAGAAATATATAATTCACAGAAACGAGACAAAATAGGTCTTAGCAATTTATACTTATCTTCAACAATAATAAAAAAACGAGTGTTATGACTGAACAACTCTATACATCGTCTTAGAGCTGATTGTGCGTCCATTGTTAGTTTATCACCATTTAATAAGACTATACTTTTAAAAGTTCCGCCTCCATTTGAATTAATATGTGTTTTCGCAAAGAATTTTAATTCGTCTCTAATGAATTTAATTCCCTTTCCGTGTGCGCAATTCACGTACATCACGAAATCCTTTATTTTATCTTTATTTCCATCATAAATCAATGAAATAAAATCGTTTACAATTGTGCTTTTTCCGGTTCCACTAGGACCATTAAAAATAATATTGGGTATTTTGTGGATATCATTGAAGTATTTTAATTTATCTTTTATGTTTTGATGAATATTTAGTGTCATTTTTTTAGATTATTTATATTAATGTAGTGTTTTTATATATTAATATAACGCATTTATTATTTTATTAGTATTCTATTATTTATACCGCACTTGATAAACTATGAGTGTACGGATTTTCTTTAAATGCATTTAATAGGTCTCCAGAAATGCGATTATTATCCACATTTTCATTATAATATTGTGGTGTGTTCGTTTTTCCGTATGTCTGTACTGATGGACCATTACGTATCGTTGCTTGTGGTGCCCATAATCTATTATTTTCACGGTCCGCATCCAATTTAGACATAGTGACATTTATTTGGGAATTGAAATGCTTAGCATTTCCTTGATTTGTTCTTGACACAACAACCCTTTCCTTTATATCATTATTCGTTTGTCTATAAACAGCATCATATTGTCTCAAACCATGTTTAGACGACATGCCCATAAATTGATCATGATTTACCGTATCACGTTGATTCGCAATTGCCTGTTGTTCTGTAACAGCATATGCCGCATTATGACTTTGGTTACCAATATAGGAGTTAGGTTGATATAACGTAGTTTCTTTTACGGTTACATCTGGTACATCACAATTATCTAAAACATAGTTTCCTGGTACTTCACCACCAACGTTACCAAATATTCGCATATTTGAAGTATATTCTTCCTTTTTGGATGGGCGTAGTATATCCATAATGGGAGCAATCGCGGCACCAATAGCACTAGTAAAACCTGAACCAAATGTTTGTGGTTGTTGATTTATAGCTCGGTTATTTGTATAATTTATATGACTATTTAGATTTTGTTCTAAATCGTGATGTGCTCCAGTTCCCTTTGTTTTAGAAGGTCCTACTTCAAAACTGTCTAATTGTTGTCTTTTAGACTCTTCATGTTTCTTTGGAACATAACTAGCTGTCTTAAGGGTAGAATTAGGTGTTCCATGTTGAAATTTAGTAGTTTCATTTCGGTTAGAAGTTTTTTGTATCTCTTCAGAAACAAATCTATTTGCCTTTTCAGCACCAGTTGTGGTTAACCAACGGTCTTGAGAATTAACAAAAAATGTATCTGGTCTATATTTTTCCACTTTTCCTTCAATACCAACATTCTTAATTGCTGATGCAGCTGGACCCTGAAGATTATCTAAAGTATATTCCTGTTTTGGGTTAGTAGATATACGCATCTCATCAACTGTTTTTGGTAACCATTTATCACGTGCTTCCATTCCTGAATTAAAACCTTGACTACCTTCAGCACTATATCCTTTATCTAAACCAGGACCTACACGGATTGACTCAAATGGCTTAACCATATTATTTCTGTTCACTGGGTTTTGCCTAGATTGATAAAAATCACTCATATCAGGCATACCATATGTCCATTGAACGTTGTCTTGGGGTTTAAAAAGTGGTGCTTGTTCTATTTTCTTAATGGTTTGAGAACCGTTTCCTACATAATTGTCTAAAATGGTTTCAGCATTATTATTATTATATATTTGTCCTTTTGGTTTTCCTCCATTAAACGGTTGCATATTGTTATGAATGAATTCCTTTGAAGACATGTAATCACCTGATAATGAATAAATTTGTGGAATGTTACTGCTAACAGGGTCTCCAGCACGTTGCTTTTGTTGATAAGCATTTTGATTGAAATACTTATCGGTAGCAGCATTTGGATTAGGATATTCTTGTACAGTATCTACAAGTTCTTTATTGTTCATAATGGGATAATTTTGAGGAGGTACATTTGTATTTGGCAAATAATTGCTGAACCTAGAATCATTGGTGGACGTTTGTAAATTAGTTCTTATACCCATATTGTTAAAGTTTTCTTTTGGCTTTGAATTATCTTTTTTGGAGTTGTTAGTATTTTGATTTGAAATAACATACATTCCTCCTAATGCTACTAATGGTATCGCTAATTCCATATTATATATATACTTTAAAAAAAACTACAATAAATACACTTTTTAATTTTTAAAAAGTATATAAAAGGCTAAACAACATTTTTTCACATTTATTTTATTTGTTAAAAACAGGTGCTGTATAAAACTGATTATTTTGAGGTATACAATTATACGGTCTCTTAAAATTATCTTTCTCTAAAATTCTTGTACTTGTGTAATTTTGAAAAGACATTTCTGTATGTGCTTGTGGATTATTTGGTAAAATATATGCGTGATTTTGCTGTAAATCTCTTGCCGTCCAAGCAGGCATAATAACCCTAGACTGTTCAGTTGTTAAAGTATCGCAAACAGGATAATCTATGGGAGAGGCATGTACTGTTTGTTTTTTATATTTATTTTTATCTAAACAATCTCTATTTAAATTTCTATCTATGCCTAAAAGTGAACTTTGGATATCTACAGAATGGGTCCATAAATTACCTCCCCATTTTTGAGGAATAATTTGCGGATCTAACATAAAACACGGTTTATCACCATTGCCTGGCGTATCTAAATACCAGCGTTCCTGGTCGGTTTGTTGTTGTAATTGTTTACTTATTCTTGCTGGGTCATCATGAAATCTGGTAAATGCCATTTATATTATATTAATATTATTTTTAAGCAATAGTAGCACCAATCTGACTTATTACATACCATGTACTTTGTCCAGTGCTCCACACTAACTGTACTGATGTACCGCTTGATGGTAATGTAATAGTTGTGCATAGTGCTCCTAGATATACTAAACTGCTAGTAGTGAAGGTTATAGTAATACTGCTACCTGGAACTGGTGTAGCATTAATATAAAATTGTTGAAATTGGTCTGTTGTCCCAGGAAGAACATCTATTGTAGATGTGAGAAATACGATTGATTGATTTGAAATAGGCCCTGGAGGTCCTGGCGCTCCTGTCGCACCCCTACATCCACATCCTGTCGCACCACGTATGCCAGTAGCGCCCTGAGGACCAGTTGATCCGTATGGTCCAATTGGGCCACCGTTACCCTGAGGTCCTTGTGGACCAACAATTCCTCGGCATTTATTATCACAACGTCTAGCTCCTAAATAATTAGAAAAGTTATTATACATTAATATATAATAACATTTATTTTTTAGGTGTAGTATATAATTCTTCTTTCTCTGAATTAAACGTTTGTATGTAATCCGAATTTTATTTATCGAACTTGTTGTACTGTTAAAATTATAGGCGGTATAGTTGGTCCATAAGTATTAACAGCAGAAAATATTATTACATTTGTATTAGTAGCAGTCCAAGTCACTCTAAATGTTTGGTTTATAGCTGTAGTAGTAATAAACCAATTCCAGGCAGCAACTAGAGGGCTACCTCCTCCACTAGTGTGTAATCTGGTATTTGAATTAGGAACAGTAACATTATTTTCTTCAAGCCATATAAAAATGTTTTCATTATTTGGACCCTCTAATTGTGCCGAAAATTGTATATTATATGTTCCAGGATTAGCAATTACAATTGTATCGTTATTCGCACCTGATATTGTAACCTGATTATTACCTGCTCCATTTACAAATAAATTTTTAAAATATGTTGTATTTCCAATAGCACTAATACTTTGAGTTGCTGAGGTTGAAGTAAATGACGCATAATATCCTAGTCCTCCTGATAATCCGGTCGCTCCCTGTATTCCGGTCGCTCCCTGTATTCCGGTCACTCCTTGTATTCCGGTCGCTCCCTGTATTCCGGTTGCACCTTGTATTCCGGTCGCTCCTTGTATTCCGGTCGCTCCTTGTATTCCGGTCGCTCCTTGTGCTCCCCCAGCAGGCCCTGGTGGTCCGGTCGCGCCCCTACAACCACATCCTGTCGCACCACGTATGCCAGTAGCGCCCTGAGGACCAGTTGATCCGTATGGTCCAATTGGGCCACCGTTACCCTGAGGTCCTTGTGGGCCAACAATTCCTCGGCATTTATTATCGCAACGTCTAGCTCCTAAATAATTAGAAAAGTTATTATACATGAATATATAATAACATTTTTTTTTATTTATAATATATAACAAAATTTTATATTTATATAGATGGCAAAGGCACTAAGGCGAGACGAATACTGCCTAAACTAGCAACATCATACTTGACAACCAAAGGTAAATCATTCTCTAAATATATTTCAATTTGTGAACATAAATTGGTACATTTAATAAAATAACCAAGATTCTTTAATGAGAATTCGCCTTGAATCACCTTTGATGAGTCTGGTTTCATAGTAAATTCCATAGAACCATCAGATTCGGCACGGTGAATTTCAGCAGAAGCAAATTGCCCTTGACATTTAAATATAAGTTCATTGCCAACTGATTTAATTTCTAACTTATCAGAAATACAAGACAAATCACGAATAATTTTTTGAAAATCAACTGATGGTAAATTAATAATAGAAGAAAATGTTACATTAGGTACTTCCAATTCATCTTGTTCAGGCTCGATTAACCTGAGTTTTTGTGTTTTACATTGTTTAATATCCCCATTTTCGAATTTTAAAGCTAAATGTGAAACAACGCCATCAAAATAATCGGTATTTTCAATGTACATAGTTAAAGTATCGTCATTATCAATAGAATTAATAAGTTTAAATAAATGAAGCATATTTACGCCAATAATAATTTTTTCTTTTTTACATTCATAGAACTGAAAATTAGATGCTGCCAAATAAAGATGAACTAAAATAGTGTGTGATTTATCCATATTAATAATTTTAATGCCATCCGGTTGAAAAGAAATATTTGTTTCCAAAAGAATATCTTTCAAGGCAGTCATTAAAGTACGAAATGGAGCAATTTGTATTGTTTTAATAGTTAAAACGTTATTATCTGTAGAATTATGTTTATTAGTAAATTGTGACATTATAATAATAAAAATGAACGTATATTCTTTAAATACTTATGCTTCTAAAATATAATAATTTTTATTAATTATATTAATTAAATAGACACTGTAATAAATATTATATATAAAAAATATTAAATATATAAAAAATATACTTAAACACTAAAAAAAATGAATTATAATGGAGTACATAAAACAGATGGAAATCAATATAAGCGAATTATTTGAAAAATACAAACACGATGAATATATGTTTAATCGGTTACATACTCATTTGGAAAATTTACCGACTGTGTTAGAACAAGAAAACAAAAGACACGAAGAGCGTGTTTTAAGAATAAATGAACTAAATACAGAACAAGAAAATTTTTACAAAGTATTTTTAAGCAAACATCGGTATTACTATATGCCTTATAATAATATATATTATGAGTATGATGGTAAAACATATAAGATTGTTAAAGATGACGATATTCATCATAATTTATTATCAACCATTACAGATGAAGGAAAACTGATACAATGGAAACATAAAACGAAGCAAAATATAATAAAACAAATAAAAGATAGGAGTTTATTTAAGACAACACCGGAAACATTTACCATTCAAAATGTTTTAAAATTTTTACAAACGATTTTTGAAACTAAAACAGAGGCTAAATATTTTCTTACAGTTATTGGAGATTGTATATTAAAAAAAAACGTAGATAATTTGTTGTTTTTTGTTAGTTCAAATGTGAAAAAATTAGTAACATTAATCGATTCTATAGCATATGTAACTACTGGAAACTCAATTATGACCAATTTTATCACAAAGTATCACGATAATCATAAAATAAGTTTATATCGCTTAATCAATACAAATGATTTAAATTTGGATATAGTGAAGGATTCCTTAAATAATATTGGTATAGATCTTCTTTGTGTTGCTTCTCATTATTCTGAATGTTATACAAATTCCGATAATTATTTGAATACAAAAGCAGATGAAAATATAAAAAAACACATATTACATTTTGTTTTAAATCCGACTGATAAAGTTCTGGATGATTTTATATGTCAATGTATTGAAACGGTAACTGTAGAAACGAATATAACATGGAAAAATATGCATTATATATGGAAATTATATTTAAACAGTATAAATGTGCCCAATATGATTTATTCTACCCAATTACAACAATTTTTATCAAGTAGACTGGAAAATAATAATGATAATGGGAATCTTACATTTACACATGTAACCAGCAAATATCTACCAAATGTAAGTTCATTTTTATCCTTTTGGGATAAACATATTAGCGTTTCAAATGATAGTAATTTTGATGATGAATACGAATTAGATGAATTTATTACCTTATACAAAACTACAGAACAAAATGGGCAAATCAATGAATCTACTATGATTAAAATGATTTGTCATTATTTTTCACCACAAGTTGAAGTAATTGATAATAAATATATAACTAATATCAAATGTAATTTATGGTCTAAACAAGATGATATTGATGAGTTTTTAGAACATCATAAGAGTCAAGTAATCGATAAAGAACCAACTACTTTAGAGTTACAGTTAATATCTTTTGATGATTTATATCAAGGTTATAAAACATATTTTAAATCAAGAGGTATTTTAGAGCAAAAAAATTTGCCAATTGTATCAAAACATTTTTTCGAAAAATATGTAACAAATAAACTAACCAATTTTATAACCTTTGATAAGTTTGTTAGTTCATTATGGTTACAACATTAGGTAGATATGTACATTAAATAAATTACTGTATTATATAATTTATTTAAATGATTTATGCGCCTAAAGCACGATTCATAGGATCATTTATATCCATTGGGGCCAAATGTGTATTTTTAACGGTTCCACCACGCATTTTTCTTCTTCTGCCGCCGACTAAAGCACGATCCAAAGGAGAGAATTGTTGCGCTTCAACATCCTTAATCATATAAGAACCGTTTACGTCGGCAGGGTACAATCCACTACCATATGCCGAACCACCGCGCATTTTTCTTCTTTTTTTACCACCAACTAAAGCACGAGTTAAAGGTGTTTCGGCTTGAGCTACAACATCCTTAATCATATAAGAATCATTTGCGCCAGCAGGGCTTAACTCACCCATTCCTGAGCCACCGCGTAGAGCAGCAATACGAGGAATATTAGAAAAGAATTCTACGGGCGTGGAACCTGGTGGACCTGGTGGTGGTGCATTATATGTCGTTGATGAACCATTACCGCTTACAGTCACCGAACCACCACCACCTCTCTTACCCTTACGATTCTTTCTAGAGCCAATCTTAACGAAACCAAATTTACCCTTTTTAGTGCCGTAACCATGCTTTAAAAGTCGGTTTTCCTTTTTAGCAGTATTATGTTTCGCTTTAGAAACAATACGTCCAGATTTATTCATCATCAAATGAGTGCGAGTAAGTCCGCCTGAAGTTTTTTTAGCAGTTCCATGCCAAACTTGTGCACGTGAACCAATTGTAAGCATTTTCTCAGTCATTATAATATAACTAAAGAAAAATAATTATTGTCTAAAATAAAATTACCAATTATTTTTTATACGCGTGGTTCTAGAATTTATTCACTGTTCTAGAATTTATTCACTGTTCTAGAATTTATTCACTGTTCTAGAATTTATTCACTGTTCTAGAATTTATTCACTGTTCTAGAATTTATTTCTAGGTGGCTTAAGAGATCCACCTGGTTGACCTTCCCACCCCCCAAGATAATTTATATTTACGGGTCTATTAAAATTGCCAAAAGTTGTTTTTCCTCCTAAAGTTCCTGTTAATATTTGCGAAATGCGCATATTTTCCGTTTGTGATGGGTCGTTATATCCTTGCTTAATTAAATTAGATCGTGTCTGTAGGCAACCTAAAGAACACTGGTCTTCTTCTTTAGTTATGTTATAAAATTGCTTTAATATTTGCCTATTAATATATAACCGTAAATTCGCTTTATTTCCAGGGGTAAATCTATAATTGTTGTAACTGGACATACTATATTAAAATTATAAAAATAAAATATAAAAAAATATAAAATAAAATTGAAATAATTTAAATAAAATACCATATTTTACATAACATAAAATACAAAATGAGTGATAACGCTTTATACTTTGACGTGCAACAGAAGACTGATAAACAACATATTCTGGATAACCCAGATACGTATATCGGTTCTGTTGAAAATGTTGATTCGAATATGTGGATTATGAATGAAACAAATGATAAAATTATCGAAAAAAATATTAGTTATATTCCCGGTCTATTCAAATTATTTGATGAGGGTATTGTTAATTGTAGAGATCATGTTGTAAGAATGCAATCAAAAATCGAACAAAATATCGATAACTCTGTTCCAGTCACTTATATCGATATAACTATTCAAGAAGATGGCAGCATTGTTATGATTAACGATGGAAACGGTATTGATGTAGTTCAGCATCCAGAATATAAAACATGGGTTCCAGAGTTGATTTTCGGTCATTTGAGAACATCGACAAATTACAATAAAGAAGAGAAAAAGATTGTTGGTGGTAAAAACGGTTTCGGTTTCAAATTGGTTCTAATTTGGTCTACATATGGGCAAATTGAAACAGTAGATCATATCCGTGGACTCAAATACACCCAAGAATTCAAAGATAACTTAGATACTATTTGTAGCCCAAAAATTACAAAAGCTTCTAAAGCGAAACCCTATACAAAAATTACGTTTAAACCTGATTATCAGAGACTAGGTATTAATGGTCTAACACCAGACTTAATTTCTTTGCTTAAAAAGCGTGTATATGATATTTCAGCAATTACCGATAAAACAATTAAGGTGAAATATAATTCCGCTCTTATTCCTACTAAAAACTTCGAACAATACATAAATTTATATATTGGCGAAAAAGGACTAGCACCAAGAGTGTATGAAGAGGCAAATGATCGTTGGGAGTATGCGGTTGCTCTAACACCAACAAATGAATTTATACAAGTATCATTTGTAAATGGAATTTATACTTCTAAAGGCGGAAAACATGTAGAATATATTTTAAATCAAATTACAAAAAAATTAGGAGAATATATTGAAAAAAAGAAAAAGGTAAAGGTAAATCCCAATAGCATAAAAGAGCAGTTAATTTTGTTCTTAAGATGCGATATTGAAAATCCAGCATTCGATAGTCAAACGAAGGATTTTATGAATACACCTTCTTCCAAGTTTGGTTCTAAATGCGATGTCTCGGATAAATTTATTGAGAAGGTCGCAAAAATGGGTGTAATGGACGCAGCATTACAAATAACTGAAGTAAAAGACAATAAGGCTGCGAAAAAGACGGATGGTACAAAGAGCAAATCTATAAGAGGAATTCCTAAATTAGATGATGCGAATTGGGCTGGAACTGACAAATCAAAAGATTGTATGATTATCTTTTGTGAGGGAGATTCAGCAAAAACCGGTGTTATTTCTGGGTTATCATCTGAAGATAGAAACACGATTGGTGTTTATCCTTTAAAGGGAAAGGTTATGAACGTTAGAGGAGAAGCAGCAAAGAAAGTTTCAGAAAATAAGGAAATAACAGAAATTAAGAAAATACTAGGTCTAGAAACTGGAAAGGAATATACAAATATTGAAGAAGTTAATGCGAACTTAAGATATAGCAAAGTTGTGTTTATGACAGATCAGGATTTAGATGGTTCGCATATAAAAGGTTTGTGTATTAATTTATTTCAAAATGAATGGTCAAGTTTAACACGGATTCCAGGATTTATTGGATTTATGAATACACCAATTTTAAAAGCCAAAAAAGGATTACAAGAGCTAAAATTCTATAATGAAGGCGAATATGAAGAATGGAAGAGTTCTAATCCTGATGGAGCAAAAGGTTGGAATATAAAATATTACAAAGGATTAGGTACTTCGACCAAGACAGAATTTCGCGAATATTTTGAAGAAAAGAAATTTGTAGGATTCGAACATACAGGACAAACGAGTGACGATGCGATAGATATGGTTTTCAATAAGAAACGGGCAGATGACAGAAAAACGTGGTTAGAAACTGTATATAACAGAGATAGTTTTGCCGACACTAGAAAAAAGATGATTCCTTATGAAGAATTTATTAACAAAGAACTTATTCATTTCTCTAAATATGATTGTGACCGAAGTATTCCAAATTTAATGGATGGTCTGAAAATAAGTTTAAGAAAAATATTATATAGCTCGTTTAAAAAACGACTGACTACTGAAATTAAAGTAGCACAATTTTCGGGTTATGTTTCAGAACATTCGTGTTATCATCATGGTGAAGAAAGCTTGAATAAAGCGATTGTAGGAATGGCTCAGAATTTTATAGGTTCAAACAATATTAATTTACTGTTTCCATCAGGACAATTCGGTTCAAGAATTAAGGGAGGTCAAGATGCGAGTAGTCCAAGATATATCTTCACCAGATTGGAAAAAATAACGAGAATATTATTCCCAGAGCAAGATGACAATATTTTGAAATATTTAAATGATGATGGTACACCTGTTGAACCACAGTTTTATGTTCCAATTATTCCTATGGTTCTAGTAAACGGTTCAAAGGGTATTGGTACTGGTTTCAGCACTGAAATCATGTGTTATAATCCAGTACAAATTATTACATATATAAAAAATAAGCTACAAAATATTGTAAATTATTCAAATGAGTTCTTACCTTATTATGAAGGTTTTACTGGGTCAATAACAAAGCTAAGCGACAATAAATTTCTATTCAAAGGTACATATGAAAGGATTGAAACCGATAAAATAAAAGTAACTGAACTACCGGTTGGATATTGGACGGAAGATTTTAAAGAATTGCTAAATGATTTACAAAACGATAAGGACAAAGAGGGTAAGAAAATAGTGCCATTTGTAAAAGACGTTTATGAAAATTATACAGATACAACTGTAGATTTTGTAATTACATTTTCGAAAGGAAAGATTGACGAGTTGGAAAAGGCATCAGGTGATTATGGTTGTAATGGGCTAGAAAAATTATTAAAATTATATAGCACTAGTTCGACTACAAATATGAACTTGTTTAACGCAGAGGATAAATTAACGAAATATGACAGTATTGCTTCAATCATTGATGATTATTTTGGTATTCGTCTTGGATATTACAATGATAGAAAAATGAACTTGATTGAAAATCTAGAAAGAGAGTTACTTATATTATCCAACAAAGTGAGATATATCCAAGAAGTACTAGCAGGCACTATTGATTTAAGAAAGAAAAAGAAACAAGAGATTACAAATTTATTAAAAGGTAAAAAATATGATATGATGGATGAAGATGATGAATACAAATATTTGATAAGAATGCCAATGGATTCAGTATCAGAGGAAAACGTAGAAAAATTAGTGGCAGAGCATAGTAGTAAAAGTGCGGAGCTAATATGTATTAAGAACACAACGATCCAGCAAATGTGGTTAAAAGAATTGGATATTCTTGAAAATGAGTATAAAGAATATCAAAAAGAAAGAGCATTGGCTCAACAAGGAGATGTTAAGACGACAAAGAAGAAGACTGTCGCAAAGAAAACAGTTAAAAAGAATGTAAATATAGTAATGGAAGAGTAGTAATGAAAGAGTAGTAGTTAGACTAGTGTTTAGGGTTCTAGAATTTGTGTATATATTTTTTTCTTAAAACCATTTAGGCATTAAATAATTGTTTTTATCTCGTTGTCCTTCCATAATAGGTGCGGCTAATGGTACTGCTAAAGTACTAACATCATATAAATATTTCATGTATCCTTGTGCTTCAGAATAAACATGATGGACACAATAATCTAGTACAATTTGATTTAATTGTGAAATTTGTCCTGTTACGTTTTGTGTTTGGTTGGCAGCATGCTGTAAAAATACACTTCTCATAATGATTTTTAAGGCATCACAATCTTGTAGTCCGACGTTATATTTACCGTTTGATTTGTTATATACTCCTGCTCTAATACCGTTCTGAATCATTTGGATATTTTCTTTTGAAAAGTAAGCTTTAGATAATGCGGTTTCGTCCCATTGACCAATTGTTGGGTCCCTAAAAGTAACACATTGATTAGCAGGAATTTTATCATACATTGCGAATAAATTAGATAAATTAGGGGGTTGTGTTTTATTAATTATATCAACTCTTCCATTAGAACTTTTGGAATTATTCAAACTTTTAGCATTATTCATATTATACTATAACCATAAAAAAAATACAACTATAAAAAAATATTTATTTTATATATAAACAATGAATTTTCAAAAAATAATATTGACTATAGCAACAATTGTTTTGATACTTTTGTTAGTAGTAATAGGGTTTACTTTATCTAAATCAGACGCTTCTGAATCTTGGCCACCTATTGTGGGCGAATGTCCAGATTATTGGATTGATTTGTCTGGTAACGGAGAAGCGTGTTTTAATTCACATAAATTAGGAAAATGTAATTTGCCAGGAGACGGTAATGATAATAACAATACAATGAATTTTAATCAATCACCATTTAATACAGAAACAGGTGTTTGTTCTAAATATAAATGGGCAAAAAATTGTCAAGTGACTTGGGATGGAATAACATCTGGTGTATCTAACCCATGTGATACGTCAACGACACCATCTTAAAATATTAAATAGAACATAAATAAAAAAAATCATAATTAGTATGCTTGTTTATTACTAAATTAGGATTCGTTAATTATAGGTTTATCAATTATAGGTTTCTTTTTGTAAATACATTCAATATTTATTTTCGGAAGATTACGAACAAACATATATGTAAAAATGCGGTGCATTATTATATACAAAAATAATATATTTTATAACATTATATGTATAATTTATAATTTTATAAATATAATTTATTTGTTTAAAACATAAAAAGATGATAACCTAGTATATTAATGGAAAACATAAATTTGAATAAGTTATTAAATAGAGATGATGAAGTAAATAGTATAAAGCAGTTTTTAATAGATTTTGAAAAAAACAGAAATGTTTTAACTACAAAAAAAGGTATGTATATTTATGGAGAACCTGGTACAGGTAAAAGTATATTCGTACAAAATATTCTCAAAGAAATGAATTATGATATAATAAAATATGATGCTGGAGACATAAGAAATAAATCAATTATTGATACAATTACACAACATAATATGGCAGATAAAAATATAATGAGTATGTACTATAAAAAAATTCAGCGGATTGTAATTATTATGGATGAAATAGATGGTATGAATAATGGAGACAAAGGTGGAATCAATTCTCTAATAAAATTAATAAGACCAAAAAAGACAAAGGCACAACGTCTTGAAGAAATAACTATGAATCCGATTATATGTATTGGTAATTATCACATAGATAAGAAAATTAAAGAATTAATGAAGGTATGTCAAGTAGTTGAATTAAAAACGCCTACAAAAATACAAGTAACTAACATACTGAATAATATTCTTCCTAATGTGGAAGAAGATATTAAATTAAATATAATACGGTTTATTCAAGGAGATTTAAGAAAATTAACCACCATTTATGAAATGTACAAGAAGAATAATAGTATAATTAATTCAGATACGATGAATACTGTTTTTTTAATGAAGTCGTACAATGATGATACTAGACATATAACAAAAAAATTAATCAACAATCATTTTCAAATGGAAGACCATTTAACGATAATGAATGAAACAGACAGAACTATTGTTGGATTATTATGGCATGAAAATATAATTGATGTTTTGGAAAAAATGAAAAAGGAAAATTCGATACCATTTTATTTAAAAATTTTGGATAATATGTGTTTCGCAGATTATATTGATAGAATCACATTTCAAAAACAAATATGGCAATTTAATGAAATGAGCTCATTAATAAAAACATTTAAAAATAACAAGATATATCACGAAACCTTTTCAAAAAAAGAAAAGTTCAATCCAGCAGAAGTGAGATTTACAAAGGTATTAACAAAATATTCAACAGAATATAATAATTCATTATTTATACAAAATTTATGCCAAGAGTTATCGATGGATATGAATGATATGTTTGCCTTCTTTTTAGACCTAAAAAATAAGCACACGGATACAGAAATTATAGCATTGATGGAAAACTACGATATAACAAAATTGGATATAAATAGAATATATAGATATTTGGACATTTATACAAATGAAAATATTAGCGAACCTGACACTGTGTCAGTATGTGAAGAATAAGTATTTTACCAAGACATTGTATAAAATATACAGTTCATCGGATTAAACATAATATCATTATCTGTCTCCCAAATAATGTTACTATCTGGAAATGACATTTGCAATTTATCTATTATTTTAGTACTAATGAGAACCTTTTCCGTTATTATTTCTGTTTCTGTCATGTCTCTAAGAATATCACCAAGTACTCTATTGTCATGTTCACTAATACCATTATTAAATAATACCGATTTTATATGTAACTTATGTTTTTCTGTATTATTGACATCACATAATATTGTAAATTGCAATTCAGTGTTGCCAATTTTTGCTTGATGTAAAGCACCGTTATATATATTTTCATATTCATTATCAATAAAATATTGACGTAATTTGTATTTTTCTTTTTCAAACATACCACGTAGTTGATATTTTGTGTAAACCAAATGTTTATCTCCAAATACACCTAATAAATATGTTAACAACAAAACAAACATCATTTTTGTATTACATTACATTTATAATAAATGAAATCAATTTTTATTATAAATGTTTTGATTAAAAAAATATTTAATCACTGTCTGGAAGCACCGCATATGTATATGGTCGTTGATCTTCATATATTACTTATAATAAATGAGTTTTTATTTACAGTCTTCTAAAAATGTTATACTCATAGATATAGTTATATCTACATTAAGTTTTTCATTAGGACATAACATTGCAAATTTTGATTCATCCTTAGCAATCTTTGATTGATGTAAAACGCCATTATATATATGTTCTAATTCCTTATCAAACAAATGCCTCCTATGTTTTCCAAACATTCCGCGTATTTTATATTTTGTGTAATCAAAGCTTTTATCTCCAAATACACTTAATAAATATGTTAACAACAAAACAAATAGCATTTTTTATTAAATTATATTTATAATAAATAAAATCAATTTTTTATTATAAATGTTTTACACCTTTTTCTATGCTTCGCTCAAACGCAGATATTAAAAAAATTGAAATAAAATACATAAATATAAAACAATTATATCTTTATAAAATGACTATTTATGAAAAAAACTTATCTGAACCTTGGTTTTCTCTAATTAAATTAAGGATTAAAAAGGTAGAAGGTAGATTAAATAAAGGAGATTTTGCAAATATGAATATAGGTGATGTTATCTTATTTACAAATAATGAGTTAGGGTTTGAACGTAAATTTACAATTGAAATCAAACATATATCATATTATGATAATTTTCAAACATATTTAGAAAACGAGACATTAGAAAAGTGTCTTCCTGGTATAGATAATATTGAAGATGGATTAAATGTTTATTATAAATATTATAAAAAAAGTGATGAATTAGAATATAAAATAAAAGCATTTACATTTTAATTTGTGTATTTGAGAAAAAGGTGTAAATAATAATACATTTTTATTTAAGGTTGTTAATCCATTTTTCCATAATTTGATAATCAATTGGATCTTTGTTTTTACATATTGTAATAAAGGTATTACTATTTTTTGTCTCAATAAATCCAGAACCGAAAATAAACGATCCAGATTGTAAAGCAGGAGCACATACCTCCACATAATATTTACTTTCAATATTATTAATTGTAATAATTTTAGACGAATTAATTACTATATGTGTTAATTTTATAAATCTTGACATGATATAAGATATTATATATTTATTGTTTATATTGTTTATATAAATAATATTAGGATATTTTGTATTTACTCGCTAACAGTAACAGTATATTTTTTTAGAGCGTTCGCATGTTTTAAATTCCATTCTTCCTTTAGTTTATCATCTACAGCAGTAAAATGGTGATTTTCATATTGTTCAGGTGAGTCATAAAACAATACTAGGGGGACATTTCTGCCATTATTACCACTAGCTGAACTAACTTTGAAAAATAAATCCTCGTCTGAACTACCAATGACGAAACGTGTTCTTTCACCAGTTACAGCATTCCTAATTCTATCCCCTTGTTGACCTGAACCGTAATTTTCAATATATACCTTGCCGTAATATTTACCGTTCGTCCATACTTTATTTACAAAAATACTGTACTTTTCGTAATTTTTATTGTTAATACGATTATCAATACTATTCATAGCATTAAAACGGGAAAATTTATAGGTCTCATTTTCAATTGGCTGTTCGAACTGTTCGTTATCGTAATAGGGCATTTTGCTATAATATTATATGTAATAATGCTTTATATTGTTTTACCAATTAAATCATTTTTCCTAGTTTATAATCAGAAATCTCTAACGTAAGGCTTTTAACCTTTTTTAATAGTTCGTTAATAATTATATTTTTGTCGGCTAGTTTTTTCTCATATTCAATTCGAATCGCATCATTATTTATATTCGTATTCGTATTCGTATTTTGTAGATTTCTATAGTATTCGGCACGCCTTTTATTCAATTCGTCTTCTCTTATTTTTAACTGCTTCATTAACTCTGGTTTATTCTCAGGTCTTCCAGGTTCATAATTTTCTAATGCTTTGTTCATATCACACGTATAAAACTGTTTTAACACTTGGTCTTTTATAAAATCATCAATTTTGAATCGAGATGGACTAATTTTACATTCTTGAGGATTTTCCAATAATTTTTCTTTATTTAATGAGTTATGCTTATGCGATAAAACCAAAATTGTTTTTAATGTATCTAATTGAATTAAAGGAATTGTATACCCTTTTGTGAAAACATTTTCTTCAGCAAACGTTTTTTCATCCTCATATCTTGTTATGTTTAATAATTCCTTTTTAAAAGCAAATGTTGCTGCTGTAGCATGATTTTCTTTATATGGTCCACACTGAAAAATACTATTTTTCGAATCAAAAAATATATGCATCTCAGAAGAACCAGCTAACAAATACTTAGGATTATTCTGAAGTGTTTCAACCGCATGAGATATTCTGTCAGACGGATAATAATCATCATCATCCATATAAATAATAATATCCCCTGAACACTTAGTATGCATATAATTTCTTTTTTTACCTAAATACATTCTTTCTTCACAGTAAAAATACTTTACTTGTGGAATATCCTTGACCAAATCTCTAATAGGGTCAGTTCCATCATCAATAATAATCCATTCAATTCTATCCTTTGGATAAGTTTGTTGTTCAAAGCATTTTATCATAAAAGGAATAAACGGTCTTCTATTGAATGTTGGAGTACATATACTAACAAATGGTAACATTTTTTTGGTAACATTTTTTTTATTTTTCCCACCCATAATTATAATTATAATTAATTACTTCTAATTATGTTTAATATTTAAACCAACCTTATATTATATTTTTTTGTAGAATGTGTTTTTTTATTTTTCCCTCCTCCTGTTTGTACTTCTCCAGGTAGTGCTTCAGTAGATTGTATAATTGGAATTTTCGGACACATATTATTTGGTTTAACGGACATTTCCTTCATAACAGATGCCTGTTTAATTTTATTGGCAATATTAGCAGTAAACCCGTTTGTATTTACTTCTGGAATATCTAAATTATATAACCCTGTATAATAAGCAAACAATATCGCAACAGCAATGCCAATTAGATAAGCGTATCCTAAATAGTTAACTCCGTTTGAAACTAAACTAGCCGTACAAAGCATGAAAAACATTATTTTTTTATAAACAAAGTTGTCTATTATAAAATTCCATACATTTTTCGTTTCATTTGACGACTGTATTTTATAAGTTGCGTATAATGGTGATAATAAAGCATAAATTGTTGTAATCATTGGCATAATTAGTAATAAAATAAAACAGATTATAGCCCAAAAGAAAAATAACAGTAATTTCGTGCTAAAAAACGATATATTTTTGGTTTCTTCCCAGAAACCCTGTTTCCCCTTTTCTTCTGATTCATTTCTAAATAATTCTTGTATATGCACAAAATAATAAAAAACAGTTAAACAGTAATTGAAGAAATACATAACCATAAAAATAAGTATTCCAAATAACCCGTATAAAATCATAATAACTGGTTCAGGTAGATAATTTAACTTAAAAAATATACTGTTTATTGCATAAAAATTGGCAGATATTATGGAATCATATACTTTTGAAAAAAATAACGGTCCGTTTGAAAATAATCCTTCAGGTTTTGCGTATTTTTTTAGTGTACATAAAAAACTGCCATTAAAACTATCTAAATACTCTTTGGAATTAAAAATAGCTTTTTGTGAAATAATATTTTTATTGTCAGCAAATATACCTTGTCGTATAATATTTATGTCAATTGGAATTTCTTCAACGATCCTAGAAAAGCCGGTATATGGTTCTAATTCTATATTATCAGGTAAAATATTGGATTGAGCCACTTTAGCAGTATATAACCCAAGCCCTCCTATTAAAAAAGTAGACAACCCTATTGTAATTATGATACTAGATATATAGTTCTTTATAAACCCTTTAAAATCGGGTAATTTTGATTCAGTGTTTCCTTTTTTTTCGTCAATCGCATTATCATTATTAGTTTCTGTTGTAGTAGACATTAGATATAATAAATATATATTAAATTCTAAGAATAAAAATATATAATTCTTTTACAAAGTCACAAAACAAAAATATAATAATATTATATACTATTATGAACTACAAATCAATAATATTTTATATACTGTGTTTTATAATAATAATATCATTTCGTAAAATACTATACTTCGATAACCCAACAATAAAAGAAGGCTTAACTGACTTTGAAAGATATTCATATAGTATAATACCTTATCTAAAAGATTCTAGGATAAATTATAATGATGAAAATTCACCATTATATAGTCATACAGTTGACCTTCCCATAAATAATCCAGTCAGTTGTAAAAATTTTTGTGGTCCAAAATCCCAGTGTGCTATAACTAGAGAACAATGTACTTCTGACGTAGATTGTCAAGGTTGTAATCCAACAAATAACAATGATTTTGCCAATATGACAGTTGAACCATACGATGCTACTGGAAAATTAGGTCAGAACATGGGTTTACAATATAGTCCATTAACAACCGGATATAATAATCATGTTGCTAATTTTGAAGAGGTTTATCCAGGTTCAAAGGACGCCCAAATTAAACAAGTTTATCAAGGTGTAGATTTATGGACAAAATCATTTAATAAAGGATTGGAACTATACAATAAAAAACAAGATGTGCGTGATAAGTATAATCAAGTATTAATTGATAACACTATCGGTAAAATGCCTTATTATAAATCGAGTTATCCAACTACAATAACAGCTACTGGTCAATTTTATAATACAATCGCACCAGCGGCGAATTCGACATTGTCCTAATATTTTTATTTTTAGGTAGCATACATTAATCCGACATTGCCTCCAATAAAGTTAACAACATTAATACGTTCTTCAAATAAGTGTAAGTCAAAATTATAATCATAAATTCGCCAAGTTGGTTTGTTTATACCGATGATATTGCCTGTTTCAGGGTCACAAATAGTCAAACTTTGTGCTAATGGGTCTAATGGTGGTATAATGGTTGTAAATTCCAATTCAATTTGATTAAATCTGCTCATATTTATTGCGCCAGAAGGTTGTAAATCGGCATTATTTGAATGGATACTATAATTATAACAATATAATCCATCAGGTGCATTTCCAGTAGTCCGTGTATATTTTTCTACATAATCAAATATACCAGCCGACTGTATATTTTCTCTGTACGCACCATCTAATAAAATACCCATAGCCACTAAAATATTTTTATCATTTTGAGGATTATATATCGGACTAATTAATAAACCGGTTAAGTTACCATCTGGGTTAACACCAGGACCAATGAGAACGGGGATTAAATTACCACCTTGAGAACGATAAATAGTATAGCTTCCGGATGTTGGCGCTTGAATAACATTTATAGGTAAATAATTATATGGCCAATTTGTATAGTTTGACCATTCGTTTCTTAAATTAGAGTCACTTCTTTGGAAATAAAAGAGCCAATTCGATACCATTCCTAATGAATCCAATGTTACTCTATTAGGACCTGTTACATTCGGATATATATTTTCATGAACTTGTTTAATCAAATATTTTTGTTCCTGTAAAGCAAATAAACGTTCTTCTTCATTGGATAAAAAACAATAAGTACAATTTAGATGTATATCTGAATTCCACAAACCTCTTTGGTCCGCATAGGAAGTAATACCAACACATACATCTGGCGGTGGTTGTACGAAACGATAAAACTGCATATACCAAGAATTAAAATTAGGGGCAATATATGGATAATTATTGGTTGCATCAAACACGTCACGAATAACAAACAGTTGATTAATCGGTCTAAATGTAACATTTATATGTAACTCGTTGTATTGTAATGAAGTTAATGGAAATGCCATTTGAGATTTAAGTCCAAACCAATTGTTTAAAGGAATATATAAATTTCTCCCTCTAATGGATGGTTCTGGACCAACGAGATCACCTGTATAATAAGCATTCGGATATGAGTTAATACGTGAGTTAGAATTTGCTGGGTTGTTTAAATCAGGTATATTCCCGATCATCTTGTCAAATAATGCTTTTTTAGTATCACTAAAATCCCTTTGAACAGATGCTAACAAATAATCACCAGAGTATTCTTGCAATGTATAATTACCACAAGTAATAGATATTTTCGCTATCATTTTTGCGCCAAGATTTTCAATCCATTTGAATTCATATGGTGCCCATTGTTCGATATTACCTAAACCTTGTGCTGTGGTTTCATCTGTTACTTGTTGTGGTGGAAGAATTGGACTCCAAATATTAGGCATAGCAACTGATAGATAACAGTCCATCAGTAAATCGGCATAACGGGGTATTTTAAATGTAAATGTAGATTCTTCTGAAAGACGCAATGTTTTTGATCCTTCATAATCAACACGGAACTTTTGAAGACCAAAATTAGTATATTGATGATATGTTGATTTAAAAAAAGATTTACTAGGGTTGCCATTTAGAACAATATTTTGTTGTCCCAAACTAACAAGATTCATTAAACCTCCGGGCATGTTTTTTTATATTATAACAATATATTTAATTCTTTATTCGTATATATAGTTTAAAAGCAGAATAAAACAAAAATAAAACAAAATTTAGGATAAATTCTTAATACAATAATTTATTATTATTTATTATAGTATTATAATAGTATTATGGAAGAACCTACAAAAAACGCAGGACAAATTGTGAATGAAACAATTAATAATGCTTTTAAATCAGTAAAAGAAATGAAAGAATCAACCCTTATATTGCTAATTGTAGTTGTTACATTATTAATTATATTAATAGCAATTGCATATTATTTTTATTATAGTTTTTTAAGAAAACGCGAATGTACTGCTATGGATACTATTTATGGAGAAGTAAATACAAAAATACGGTCAGTCGATACTGGGTTAGAAGATTTTGGTTATACATTTAAGGACTATTATATTAAATCCGCATATAATTGTTGTAGTGGTGGAAATTATAAAAACGATTATGTTGATACTTGTATATTGAAAGATGTATTGAAACAAGGAGTCAGAGGACTCGATTTTGAAATATTTTCTATAAACGACCAGCCGGTTGTTGCTACGTCTACAAGCGATAGTTATTACATTAAAGAGACTTTTAATTATATTAATTTTGCTGATATTATGGCCATTATTCGTGATTATGCTTTTGCCAGTTCTACTTGTCCTAATCCATTTGATCCTATAATAATTCATCTTCGAATTAAAAGTACAAACCAAGAAATGTATAAGAACTTTGCCGAAATATTTAAAAACGGTGGATTCAATACATTAATGTTGGATGATTCTTATAGTTACGAATGCCACGGAACTAATATGGGGAACGTGAAATTAAAAGATATAATGGGAAAAATTGTTTTAATTGTAGATAGGAGCAATACATCATTCTTAGAATGTCCTGAATTTTATGAATATGTAAATATGACCAGTAATTCTGTTTTTATGCGGGCATTACATTATTATGACATTAAATATACACCAGACATGAATGAACTAATTGAATTTAACAAACAAAACATGACAATTGGTATGCCTGATAAAGGGTCTAACCCTGATAATCCTAGTTCTATAATTATGAGAGAAATGGGTTGTCAACTTTTAGGAATGAGATATCCATTGATAGATACAAATATTGAAGAAAATAATATATTTTTTGATGAAAGTGGATACGCATTTGTTTTAAAACCAGAGAATTTACGCTATATTCCAGTTACTATTGATTTACCCCCGCCACAAAACCCTGAATTATCATATGCCACAAGAACGGTTCAATCAGATTTTTATAAATTTGATGTTTAGGATTATATACATAGTTTATTCACATTCATATGATATATTTTATATAATTATTATATGAAAGACATTTGCGACAAAAAGATGAAATTTGAAGATTGTGAATTAGCTATATTAAGAACTGCTGTTGACAACGCAGATGAAAAACAAAGCAGACAAGTTGCGAATTCTCCAGAGGTTAAACATATAATTGGGATTTTGGAAAATTTTTTAAGAAAAAAACATTTAGTGTGTTACGGAGGGATTTCGATTAACTCAGTTCTACCAAAACAAGACCAATTCTATGACAAAAATATTGAAATACCTGATTATGATTTTTACAGCCCAAATGCTTTGAAGGATGCTAAAGAACTTGTTGATATTTATGTTGAAAAAGGGTTTCAAGAGGTTGAAGCCAAATCAGGTCAACATCATGGAACATATAAGGTATATGTTAATTTTATTCCCGTGGCAGACATTACTCAAATACCAAAAGAGTTGTTTAAGGCAATAAAAAATGAGGCAATTAAGATAGCGGGAATACTACATTCTCCGCCTAATCTACTTCGTATGGGAATGTATTTAGAATTATCACGTCCAGACGGCGATGTGTCAAGATGGGAAAAGGTTTTAAAACGTTTAACTCTTTTGAATAAACATTATCCTCTTATAGGAAAACAATGTGCTACAATTAATTTTCAAAGACAAATGTCAGAAGAAAAACAGTCAGACATAATTTACGATAATGTTCAACATACTCTAATTGACCAAGGAGTTGTATTTTTTGGTGGATATGCATTATCAATGTATTCGCATTATATGCCAAAAAATTTACAACACAGACTACAAAAAATACCCGATTTTGATGTTCTCTCAGAAGATCCGATTCTTACTGCGCAAATTGTTAAAGAAAGATTAGGAGATATTGACGTAAAAAATGTTAAGATAATTAAAAGACCAGGAGTTGGTGAAATTATAGCTCCTCACTATGAAATAAGTGTTGGAAATGACACTATTGCCTTTATATATCAACCATTGGCGTGTCACAGTTACAATATTGTTAAAGAGGGAGGTTACGATGTTAAGATCGCAACGATTGATACAATGCTTAGTTTTTGGTTAGCATTTTTATATTCTAATAGACCATATTATGATAAGGACCGTATATTATGTATGGCGAATTATTTATTTGAGGTACAAGAAAAAAACAGATTAGCACAGAAAGGGTTATTAAAGCGTTTTAGTATTAACTGTTTGGGTCATCAAGAAACAGTGGAAGAAATGAGAGCTGAAAAGGCGGAAAAATTCACAGAATTAAAAGGTAAGAAAAATGATCCTGAGTATGAAGAATGGTTTTTACGTTACAGACCATTAGATGGAAAGAATCTAGTAAATAGCAATAGCAATAGCAATAGCAATAGCAATAGCAATAGCAATAGCAATAGCAAAATTGGAAAAACAATAAGCAATAAAAAGAAGAAAAGAAAAAATAAAACAATAAAACGCAAGGGACTGTTCTTTTAATTATCTTAACATTTT
>Ga0247722_10000072_pt1 | contig 62542 bp, 61 predicted proteins | sample MSEWelMarce3H_FC_FD_189094 | JGI IMG/M metagenome (GOLD analysis project Ga0247722, IMG submission 189094) | Subsurface sediment microbial communities from gas well in West Virginia, United States - MSEEL Well Study Marcellus 3H_FC | ecosystem: Environmental > Terrestrial > Deep subsurface >...
TGATAACTGATAACTGATAACTGATAACTGATAACTGATAACTGATAACTGATAACTGATAACTGATTTACAGCACTGGCAACTCGACCTGTTCAAAAATTTGTTCTCTTTCTTCGCTTGTTTCGGCCAAAATAGCCGCTTCTACCCTTGCGCGTGTTAAATGTGGCGCAAAACCCTGCATAAAATCAAACATAAAACTGCGTAACCACATACCTTTTCTAAACGCAATTTTAGTGGTACTTGATGCAAATAAATGACTCACATCTAAAGCAACTAAGTCGGTATCTACCTGTGGCTCATAGGCCATGTGTGCGACAATGCCTACGCCCATGCCTAACTTGACGTAAGTTTTAATCACGTCAGCATCCGTGGCGGTAAATACCACTTTGGGGCTTAAACCTTTTTGACTAAAAGCCTCGTCAAGCTGTGAGCGTCCTGTAAAACCAAAGACATAAGTGACAAGCGGGTAATTGGCAATCGCTTCCAAGGTTAATTTAGGTAACAACACTAAAGGATGATTTTTTGGGACAACCACCGAACGATTCCACCGATAACAGGGTAATAAAATCAAATTATTAAAATGTTCCATCGCTTCGGTGGCAATCGCAAAATCGACTAAACCCGAAGAAGCCATTTGCGCGATTTGTTGTGGTGTCCCTTGTTGCAAATGCAAACTCACCTCGGGATAACGTTGTCTAAATCGCTCAATCACAGGTGGCAGCCGATAACGCGCTTGGGTATGCGTGGTGGCAATTGCTAATTTACCACTATAAGGGTTACTGTATTCTTCACCAACTTGTTTGATATTTTCTACTTGCCTGAGCATTTCGTGGGCAATTTTTAACACTTCTTGCCCTGCTGGCGTAATTTGGGTAAGGTGTTTGCCACTGCGGGTAAAAATTTCTACGCCCAACTCGTCTTCTAATAAACGAATTTGTTTACTGACACCTGGTTGGGAAGTAAATAAATTTTGTGCGGCAATCGAAATGTTAAGCTGATTGGCCGCTACTTCACAAATATAACGTAACTGCTGTAACTTCATTTTTTGGCCTTTTGGGACTTACGCGGTTATCGCTTATTTATTCACATTTCAGGCGTTTCTAACGCCTTTATGCTCACAAAACGCACTAATTGCGGTACAATGCGTAAGTCATAATATATCATTAAGTTATAAGCATATAACAAAAAGATTATATAGTCATATAAAAATTACACTACATTACGCCCTTATTTTTCTCTCTGATGTCTTTAGCATGTTGACTGACTTTCATTTTATTATTGCTGGCGCAATCGTTGGCTTTTGCGTGGGGGTAACGGGTGTAGGTGGTGGTTCACTGATGACCCCTATTTTAATTAGTTTTTTAAAAATTGAACCACATATTGCCATTGGGACGGATTTACTTTACGCCGCAATTTCTAAATTTTGTGGTTCGTTAGTTCATGCCAAAAAACTTAATATTGTTTGGCCTATCGTGTTTTGGTTAGCGTTAGGTAGTATTCCTGCTTCTTTAGGCACAACATGGGTATTAGAACAATTTTTAGGTGGCGCAAAAGAATACAAAAAACTGCTGACCATTGTTTTGGGTGCGATGTTGGTGGTGACAGGCACGTCTATTGTATTTAGGCACAAAATTGAAGCCTTTTTTAATCGTCATCAACATGATGTGGCAGGTGAAGCCCTCAGTGCTGATGAACATAGCCAAGTGATTATTAAGCATAAAGGCTGGATTGTGTTGATGGGTGTGGTTTTAGGGATTTTTGTTACCTTGTCGTCAGTAGGTGCAGGTGCATTTGGCATCATGGCTTTGGTATTGTTGTTTCCTAAATTACCGATGATTCGGATTATTGGTTCAGATGTGGCTCATGCTGTGTTATTAACTTTAGTAGCAGGTTTAAGCCACATGAAAGCAGGCAATGTGGATACGCATTTGTTAATGATGTTATTGATTGGTTCGATTCCTGCGATTATTGCAGGTACGCTACTGAGTTCTCGGTTGCCTGAGCGGGCTATTCGGCGAGTATTGGGCGTGACCTTAATGTTATTAGGTACTAACTTTATTGTGAATCCTGTTAAAGAAAAACCGCCTGTAGTCACGCCAGCTGTTGCGGTTGTTGTAGCAACGAGGGAATAAAATATGGCTAAATTTAGAATTGCTTTGGGTATTTTTTTATTATTACTGTCGCCTGCCATGATTTATATTGGCCTAGATAGCCAAGAAAACGGCATAAATTTGGCCGACCTCAATGGCACTCGTGGGGCAGCTATGTTTGATTTATTGGGAATGTGGGGAATGGCATTAGTACTGTTTGGCGTTGGCGTTTCGGAAGTGCTGACAGGTAAAAAGTTATTAAAAAATAAAGAGGATTAGTTAGAAATCCTCCCTAGCCCTCCTTTATAAAGGGAGGGTACAAGTTTGATTTATTTAAAATACGCGTTATCGCGTTGGCTATGGTCGGTGCTATCGGTCACCCGTTGTAATTCGGGAATGTTCGCTTTGAGTGTAGTTTCTACGCCTTGTTTTAAGGTCATATCTACCGCCGAACACCCTTGACAACCGCCACCAAATTTAAGTACGGCGGTTAAACCTTCTTTTTCGTCTTCATACACTTCTAACAAACTGACATTACCATTATGCGCGGCTAATCCAGGATTGATTTCGCTAAATAGAACATGATTGATGCGTTCTTCTAAGCTACTGCCCTCGCCCAATTGTGGCACTTTGGACTTAGGTGCTTTAAAGGTTAATTGACCACCAAAACGGTCTTTGTTGTAGTCAATCACTGCGTCTTCTAAATAGGGTGCGCTTTTAAATTCAATAAAGGCATCAAAACCCTCTTGCGGCAAACGAATATCATCAATTTGTTCTTCGCCGCGTGTGCAATACGCCATACAACATTCGGCTTTAGGTGTGCCTGCATTTTCAACAAAAATACGCACCGCAATGCCTTCACTGTTTTGTTTGGCCAATAAATCGCGTAAGTAAGATTGTGCCGTCTCGGTGATGTTGATATTTAAATTGCTCATAACTTTCTCGTGGATAGCTCGTGAATAAACAGTCTTTGCGTGATTATACCTTATTTTTATAATATCCTACTATCACAGTCGGGATTAGTCATGCGCCGCACAATAGTTTTATGCTAACTCACGACATTTTTGTTAAAATAACCCTCCACGTTTTTTGTTAATGATACCTACGCCATGACTTCTTCTCGCACCGACCTATTAAAAGCCGCCCTCCAACAACGCATTTTGATTATTGATGGTGCGATGGGAACAATGATTCAACGGCATAAACTGCAAGAAGAAGACTATCGCGGCACACGTTTTGCCGATTGGCCACATGATGTTAAAGGCAATAACGATTTATTGGTTTTAACTCAACCTCACATTATTGCAGGCATTCACGATGCTTACTGTGCGGCGGGTGCTGATATTTTAGAAACCAACTCCTTTAACTCAACGGTAGTATCGCAAGCTGACTATCACATGGAAGCCTTAGTTTCGGAACTTAATGAACAAGCCGCTCGTGTGGCGCGTGAAGTTGCCGACAAATGGACAGCCAAAACGCCCGAAAAACCCCGCTTTGTGGCAGGTGTACTCGGCCCTACTTCGCGGACTTGCTCTATTTCACCCGATGTTAATAATCCTGCTTTTAGAAACGTCAATTTTGATGAGTTAGTCACCAATTATTTGCAAGCTACTGAAGGCTTAGTCGCTGGCGGTGCTGATATTTTATTGATAGAAACGGTGTTTGATACGCTCAACTGTAAAGCGGCTATTTTTGCGGTACAAGAATTTTTTAAGCGTTCAGGCAAAACCTTGCCTGTGATGATTTCAGGCACAATTACCGATGCTTCTGGCCGTACTTTATCGGGACAAACCGCCGAAGCGTTTTGGAACTCGGTGCGTCATGGCAATTTATTAAGTATTGGTTTTAACTGTGCTTTGGGTGCAGACGCTATGCGCCCTTACATTAAAGAAATTAGCGAAAAAGCCAATACCTTTGTTAGCGCACATCCCAACGCAGGCTTACCCAATGCCTTTGGTGAATATGACGAAACGCCTGAACAAACGGCGGCAATGGTCGGTGAATTTGCTCAAAGTGGTTTAGTCAACATTGTCGGAGGCTGTTGTGGCACGACACCTGAGCATATCGCTGCCATTTATAACACAGTAAAAGACTTGCCACCGCGCCAAGTACCAGAGATTGCCCCTGCCTGCCGTTTATCAGGTTTAGAGCCGTTTAACATCACCGCTGATTCATTGTTTGTGAATGTGGGTGAACGTACCAATGTGACTGGCTCAAAAAAATTCGCGCGTTTGATTCGTGAACAAAACTACGCCGAAGCCTTAGATATTGCCCGCCAACAAGTGGAAGGCGGCGCACAAATTATTGACATCAACATGGATGAAGGCATGTTGGACTCACAAGGCGCGATGGTGACATTTTTAAATATGGTTGCCTCTGAACCTGATATTTCGCGTGTACCGATTATGGTTGACTCCTCTAAATGGGAGATTATTGAAGCAGGTTTAAAATGTGTACAAGGCAAACCCGTTGTTAACTCGATTTCCTTAAAAGAAGGTCATGCCGAATTTGTCGAAAAAGCCCGTTTGTGCCGTCAATATGGTGCAGCGATTATTGTCATGGCTTTTGATGAGCAAGGCCAAGCCGACACCGCCACGCGCAAACGTGAAATTTGCGAACGCTCTTACCGTGTGTTGGTGGATGAAGTGGGCTTTCCTGCTGAAGACATTATTTTTGACCCGAACATTTTTGCCGTTGCCACTGGCATCGAAGAACACAATAACTATGCCGTTGATTTTATTGAAGCGACAGGCTGGATTAAGAAAAACTTACCCCATGCGATGATTTCGGGCGGCGTGTCTAACGTCTCGTTCTCGTTCCGTGGTAATGAGCCTGTCCGTGAAGCGATTCATGCCGTGTTTTTATATCACTGTATTAAACAAGGCATGACGATGGGTATCGTTAATGCTGGCCAATTAGCGATTTATGATGATATTCCTACTGAGTTAAAAGACACGGTTGAAGATGTGATTCTTAACCGTAATCAAGGCAATAGTGGTAACGAAGCCACTGAAAAACTGTTAGCGATTGCCGACAAATACCGCGAACATGGCAAAACTGGCGATAACATAGCCCCTGAAACCTTAGAATGGCGACATCAATCGGTAGCTAAACGGTTGGAATATGCACTGGTCAAAGGCATTACCACCTACATTAACGAAGATACCGAAGAAGCCCGTTTACAATCTGCCCGCCCCTTAGATGTGATTGAAGGGCCACTCATGGCAGGCATGAATGTCGTGGGTGATTTGTTTGGTGCAGGCAAAATGTTTTTGCCACAAGTTGTTAAATCGGCACGGGTAATGAAACAAGCCGTAGCTTGGCTTAACCCGTACATCGAAGCAGAAAAAACCGTTGGTCAAACCAAAGGCAAAATCTTAATGGCCACCGTTAAAGGTGACGTTCATGACATTGGCAAAAACATCGTTGGCGTGGTGCTTGGCTGTAACGGCTATGACATTGTTGATATGGGCGTGATGGTGCCTTGCGAAAAGATTTTAGAAACCGCCATTCGGGAAAAAGTCGATATTATTGGTTTGTCGGGTTTGATTACCCCAAGTTTGGACGAAATGGTCTATGTTGCGCGAGAAATGCAGCGTCAAGGCTTTAAAATTCCGTTAATGATTGGCGGCGCGACCACCTCTAAAGCCCATACGGCGGTAAAAATTGACCCGCAATATCATAATGATGGCGTGGTGTATGTCACTGATGCTTCACGCGCTGTTGGTGTGGCAACATCCCTACTCTCACCTGAAATGAAGCCCGTCTTTTTGGCTGAACGTAAAGCCGAATATCAAGAGGTGCGTGAACGCCATGCCAATCGTCAACCCAAAGCAGCAAAGCTCAGCTATGCACAATCTATTGCCGAAAAATTTAGTTTAGATTGGGATAATTACACCCCGCCTAAACCGAAAAAATTGGGCGTAGAGGTATTAAAAGACTATTCACTCGAAGAAGTCCGCAAGTACATTGACTGGACACCGTTTTTTATTACATGGAGTTTGGCAGGTAAGTTTCCAGCGATTTTAAAAGATGAAGTCGTTGGCGTAGAAGCGACACGTTTATATGCTGATGCTCAAGCCATGCTCGATAAATTGATTGGCGAAAAGCTCTTAACCGCTAATGGTGTCATTGGCTTTTGGCCAGCAGCTCAGGTCAATGATGACGATGTAGAGGTGTATGCCGATGAATCGCGGCAAACCGTGATTCACACCTTGCATCATTTACGGCAACAAAGCGATAAAGTCAGTGGTAAACCTAATTATTCACTCGCCGATTTTATTGCCCCCAAAGCCAGTACCGCCCACGACTATATCGGCGGTTTTGCAGTAACGACTGGTTTAGGCGCGGAACAACTCGCCAAAGCCTATCGTGAAGCAGGTGATGACTATAACGCGATTATGGTACAAGCCCTTGCTGACCGTTTGGCCGAAGCCTTTGCCGAGCATTTGCATGAACGGGTGCGTAAAGAGTTTTGGGGTTATCAGCCCGATGAACAATTGGATAATGACGCGCTGATTAAAGAAAAATATGTCGGTATTCGTCCTGCACCGGGTTACCCTGCTTGTCCTGAGCATAGCGAAAAAGCGACCTTGTTTGCCTTATTGGATGCCGAGAACAATACAGGTATTACGCTAACCGAACATTACGCCATGTGGCCTGCGGCGGCAGTGAGTGGCTTTTATTATTCTTTACCACAAAGCACTTATTTTAATGTGGGTAAAATTGATAAAGACCAAGTACAAAGCTATGCACAACGTAAAGGCTGGGATATGTTAAAGGCGGAAAAATGGCTGAGTCCAAATTTGGGCTATGAGCCGAGTTAAGGCGTGCATCAATTATCATACTGGGTTGTGTACTCAACCCAGTTAATCAAACTTAATAATGACAATGTGGAAGAAATCATCAACATACAAGCCTCGCCTCAAATAATACCTTGCCCACAAAAAGAACTTACACATGTCCAAACCGTCAATAGTAAACCCGCCCTGCCCTAAACAAAACGGCATTCTAGCCGCCCTGCCCGCCAAAGATTATGAACGCATCTTGCCTGAGCTTCAGCTCGTGGAAATGCCCTTAAACTGGACAATGTCCGAATCGGGCGACCACGTCAATTATCTACACTTTCCGACCTCTGGCATTGTCTCGCTGATGTATGCCTTAGAAGATGGCTCTACCAGCGAAACAGCACTTGTCGGTAACGAAGGCTTAGTAGGTATTTCTATTTTTATGGGTGGCGAAAGTATGCCCACCAGCACCGAAGTACAAAGTGCAGGTCAGGCTTATCGACTCAGTCGCAAAGTGATGAAACATGAATTTGCACTAGGCGGACAATTACAGCACTTGGCTCTACTTTTTACCCAAGCAATGATTTCTCAAACCTCACAAACGGCGGTATGTAACCAACACCACTCACTAGACCAGCAAATGTGCCGATGGCTATTGATGAGTATGGACAGGCTGAATAGTAATACCTTACTGATTACTCAAGAGGCATTGAGCAATTTGTTGGGTGTACGCCGTGAAAGCGTGACCCAAACCATGGGGCAATTGCTCAAAGATGGTTTAATTACTCGCGCTCGTGGTCGGATTACTGTCATAGACCGCCCTAAACTTGAGCTACGCGTGTGTGAGTGTTATGGCGTAGTTAGAAATGAATATGAAAGGTTGTTGCCGAACAGGATGAAGTAAGAGTGAGGGTATTTTGGGCTGCTTGTACTCGTTTATATGTGGCAACAAATATCGTCTGCTTGTGGCTATTGATTATGCTTGATAGCTAATGTTTAGATGTTTTATCTTATCGGCACGTATGCTAAGTACGACAAAATAGATGCGCAGACTGTTTAATGAATATTTCCCTATTGGCTTATCCAATCCTATCTAAGCTATTCGCTTTAGGATAGAGCAACAGAAACTGCGTAGGCTGTGGCTTTAGCCAAGCAATCTCATCCATATAAAACTTTAATAAAACAAAAAATCGTTGAAAACAAGAAATTAAGCGGGGAAAAATGCCCTGCCTACTTGCTGTCAGGCTTATGTTCATTAGGTTTAAGGCTGCCTTTATGTAGATTAGACGTCAGTCCCCATAATGCATTTCTAGGAATTGTCGTATAAGATTAAGTTGAGGCTGTAAAAAACTCTTTTTGAAATTTTTGGTGTGAGCACCATGGAAATTCGATCTCACAAAATCGTGTATAACGCACGATCTCTACGTTAGGGAGAGGGTTCTACCCTCTAAATTTTCAAGAAAAGCACCTTAACGAGGTTTTTCTAAAGCCTCGTTAGGCAATCTCAAGATAAAGGACGCGTTTATGTATTTAATTGTATATGTAAGTTCTGCAGTAAATAAACTCTCTAATTCTGAGCTAGTTCAGTTACTAGAAACATGTCGTCGGAATAACGCTGAACTCAATATTACAGGCATGCTGCTCTATAAGGATGGTAATTTTATTCAAGCAGTAGAAGGAGAAAAAGCCATTGTGAAAAATATCATGCAGAAAGTTATAAAAGATAATCGTCATAAAGATTTTACAATAATATTCGAAGATGAAATTTCAGAAAGAGATTTTCCAGATTGGTCTATGGGGTTTTACAATTTAGGTTTAGAAAGTGCTGAGAATCTTCAAGGATATAGTAATTATATTGATTTTTCACCAACTGAAGATGATTTGCGTTCGGATAAATCAATAGCAATATACCTGTTGAATATATTCAAGAAAACTGTACGTTAATAATTATTATCGATAGAATCTTATTTGTATTTTGGTATGTTCAGAGTTTTGTAGAGTGCATACCACGCACCATTATCTTTAAAACCGTGTTTATCAAAACTCACCCCACCCTTCCCCTCACTGCATTAGCCCTACCCTGACACCATACTTGCCCCCTTGCATCAATCGTCAAACGCAAACGCAAACGCACCGCCTCTTTAAACGCTTGCAACTCATCAACAGGCAATGCCACTAAAGTTGAGCCTAAACTCGGGGCTTGTAACACAATCGCCCAATACTCATCAAAATCACTAAACGTACGCTCAACAACAATTTCATAGGTTTCAACACCTTGCAACCCTGCTTGCAGCCATAAGTCGTGCAATACTTGCCGATTTGCCGCATTAGGACTCGGCGGTAAAGGTGCGCTAATGCCTCGCGATTTTAACTCCAAACGCAACACCTCATAAGGAAAACCGCCACCCAACAAGTCCCAACCATAAGCCGTAACAACACCACCAGAGCGCACTACCCGAACCATCTCCGCCACCCCTTGAGCAGGGTCAGGCACAAAAAATATCACTAAAGGCATCACCGCCACATCAAAACTATTGTCAGCATATGGCAAACTCATGGCATCGCCTTGCTCAAAGTGGGCAGTGTGTAAACGAGTACGCGCATAGTCTAATTGTGCGGCTGAGGGGTCAATACCATGTATATTGTGAGGGGCGCAACGCTCGGCAATCATTTGAGTAAATGCACCGTTACCACAACCGACATCAAGCCATTGTTGATTGGGAGTTAGGGCTAACCAATCTAAAAAAGCGTTACCCGCAAGTTGACTCCATACGCCCATATAACGTTCGTAGGCTGCGCCGTCAGTGAATTGGATTTGATTGGTGGTCATGGGCGTGTTTCCTTTGTTGTTGGCTTTTGGGTTTCCTGCGTCAACCCAAGCTATCGCCATGCAAATACTAACATCACCCACAAACAAACCATTATTATCTTGCTAGAAAAACTCGTAACAGAATATAACTAACCTGAGTTTGGTTTAAGAAGCCCCTATCTTATTGTTTTAATTAAGATAAAAATATAGCAATGAATAGTTCCCCTCCTCGGAGGGGTTAGGGGTGGGTTAAAACAGTCAATTAAGCTCAGGTTTTATGACTAACACACCCCTAAATCCCCTCTCAAGAGGGGACTTCATACCCCTTGCTTAAACGCTTATCTCCAACTCAGGTTAAATCACTCATCCGTCATCGCGCATTCATAATTACTTGGCTCAAGTTTGCAACGCACATTTTTGAGCAAACGCATCATTTGTTTATCGTAATGCCCTTCTTTAGTCATTTGAATCCGTGCAGTACGCATCATCGCCACATAACCCGGTTTATCCGCTTCGGGCAAATCCATCCAAAACTTAGACGGAATGTCATTTTCTGTCTCTAACACAAACTGATAAGCGGGGGCTAATTGTCCCGAAATAAACTCCCGAATCAGTGGCCCTAAGCCATCAGGAAACTTGTTTTGATACATCATTAACACACCCGTCACCTGCAATAACGGGAACTTAATAATTGCCCCACGCGCATTGCCTTGAGCATCCGTCATACCACGATACAACTCTAAAGGCTCAAACGCTAAAGCAGGCGCGGCCATAATCTCCACTTGGCCATTGTTAAACTTACCACCGACATTAGAAAAATCGACAGACACAGGTTGTGCGCCAATGTTTTGCACCATTTTGGCTTGCGATTTATCAAAATCAAATACCGCAACTTTTTTACCTGCCGCTTTAGAAATGGTATTAATTTTACGGTCATTGACCATAATATAGGCCGCTCCCATTGGGATAATGCCAACAATCTCGTAATTTTGGCTCACCATATATTTATTCATTTCGGGTTTGGCCAATATCCCTAACACCTCATTGAGTTGTTTATAGGATAAAATCGCCCCAATCGCATCCAAACTCCCCACAAACTGATTATATTGCCGTGCGCGGATATTACTCATGGCAATCCCATCACACTGGCCTACTTTAAAATCTTCGGCGGCCACACGCTCATCGTTATAAATGTTAAATTTCACATCCGTACTGACTTTACGTTTTAATTTGCTTGAGGCCAAGTCAATACGCATATTAGTTGGGGAGGTCATGGTTACGTTAAAATCAATACCAATGTCTTTGGCAATCGCGGTATATTTGGGCAACTCCGAGATATTACTACGCACATATTGAAAGGTTTTGCCTTGTATGCCACCTGGTGCAAACATACATAAAGTGACGTTTTTAGGAATTTTGTCCCAAGTAGCAGGTTTATCTAAAAAGGCTTGTACTCGGCTTAAAATTGAACCCGCCACCACTGGCTTAGTGCTGGCTGTAGGCGCGGCGGTAGCAATACTTGCAGCCATTAACGCCGAAGCGGCAATACAATACTTACTTTTGTTGTTCATGGTGTTATGCCCCGTCAATTGATGTATTCAATGTAATCGGTGAACAATGGATAAAATAGTGACAATCATCATATCTATAGGCTGTTAATGTTTAAAAACTCTTACTCAAGATTGGTATTACTTTTTACCATTGGCTTATTATCGGCTTGTGTGGCAACGCCACCCGCTACCAAGCCCACACCTCAACCGACTCATTCTACGCCTGTCTTACTCCCCGACATCAAAACTAGCTCCGAAACGACTCCCCCCGAAACCGTATCATCTACAAACATGAGTCCCCTAGTCACAACACCACCAACCGCAGCTATTCCTGTAGTGCCGCCAAGCATTGAGCAAGCGCGAGTCTTACTCCAACAATTATTACCTGCCAACATTAAAGAGCGTGATGCGTGGCGTAACGACATATTAAGTGCGTTTACTGGCCTTAAAATTCCTTATGAAGCGCAATATTTTTGTGCGGCGATTGCCACCATTGAGCAAGAATCAAGCTGGCAAAGTGACCCAACGGTCGCCAATTTAGACCAAATCGTCTGGAAAGAAATCGCAAAACGTGCCGATAAATATCATATCCCGATGTTTGCCGTTAAATTAGCGTTGTTAAAACCCTCACCTGATGGCCGTAGTTATAGTGCGCGGATTGATGCACTCAAAACCGAAAAACAAATGAATGCTTTGTTTGAAGATATGGTTGCCGATGCCAGTAAAATTGGTTTGCCTTTTGCCATGAAAAATCCGATTCGTACAGGTGGGCCAATGCAAGTGAGTATTGATTTTGCCCAAAACCATGTCAAAGCATGGCCTTATCCTTATAGTTATAAAGGCAGTATTCGCCAAGAAGTTTTTACGCGCCGTGGTGGTTTATATTTTGGCATTGCCAACTTATTACAATATCGGGTGAATTACCCACAGATGAAATATCGTTTTGCCGACTTTAATGCTGGGCGTTACAGCAGTCGTAATGCCGCTTTTCAGGCGGCTGTGAGTATATTAAGCAAAAAGAAATTGGTGTTAGATGGTGATTTATTGGTTTATACCAGCAACAAAACCAGTAGCAGTCAACAACAACTGATTAAACTTGCGCCACGTTTAGGTTTATCAGCCAAAGCGATTGAGCGTGATTTGCAATTGGAAAAAAGCGAGGCTTTTTATCAAACTGCTTTATTTAAAAAGGTGTTTGACTTAGCCAATCAACAAACAGGCAAAAATTTGCCACAACAAATCATGCCCCAAATCAAATTAGTTAGCCCCAAAATTACCCGTAAACTCACGACTCAATGGTTTGCAGAACGGGTAAATGGGCGTTATCAAACGTGTATGAATAGACAAAAGTAAGCGACTCCCCTGCCCTCATTTAGGAGAGGGTTATCTGTGTTGCCCCCTTTCCTACCTCTACCTTGATAAGGGCTAGGAGCTATTTATTTTTTCTTTGTTGATAATCCGCCAAACCTTTTGCTGCTTGTTTACGAATGGCATTTTGCACTAATGGTGTCCAACCTAATAAACGTCCTTTAAGTCCTAATGCTTGACTAGACCAACGCCACAGGTCAAAGGTGTCGGTATGGGTGGCTATTTTGCCATCTCTAAAAGTAAAACGTGCATGAATATCATTGACCACAGTATTTCCTGTTTGTGAGAAGGTATAGGTTGCCACCCAATGGGCTTCGCCACTATGGTCATCGGCTTGTACACCATCAAATACCAAAGAAAAATTTTGCGCTTTTTCGGTGAGCATTCGCCACATATCGCCCACTTGTTGGCCGCGTAAACCAATAAACGCTGCATCGCTAAATTGTGCATCGTCTGTATAACTAGCGGCCATCACTTCGGCATTACGTTGTTGAAATGCTTGATAAAACTTTTCAATTAATTGCTGGTTTTGTTGCGCGCTCATAGAAACCACCTCTGTTGTTTGAATTGTTTGTGTAGCTATGAATGTTTTTTAATTAGAATTGACGCGATTGCTAATCTCTTCCATCGTCATTGCCGTTAACAAACCTTTTTTTAAGCCCGAAATCGTAATAGCCATCTCTTTACGCAAATACGGTACACGATACATCCACGGAAAAAACACATCACGCGCCACTGCCGCCACTTGGTTGTCTGACTGATATAAAGGCGTAAGTTGACGACTTAACCATTGATAAAAATGCGTCGATGAGGCTCGAAGCTGATGATAACTTTGCCAAACGTCTGCTAAGTTGTGATGTTGATTAAAGGCTTGACCCAATGCCCACGCATCAAGCAAGGCCATATTAGCTCCCTGCCCTAATTGTGGACTCATGGCATGAGCGGCATCACCAATCACCACAATTCGTCCTTGGGCAAAACGGCGCAACACCACATCACGATAATTCGCCGCAAACCATTGTTCGGGCTGATGAATCACCGTCTCTAACCACTCAGCGGCAACAGGCCAATGTTGATGCACTTGTGCCAACCATGCTTCACGCGCTCCTTTGCCTTGCATCCAATTGGCCAACTGACGAGTGGGTAAACTCCAAAATATACTTGATAGATATTGCTTAGGTTGGCTTGGCATCGCACCTGTCGGCAAAATTCCCATCATGGTTGATGAGCGATAATAAAATTGGTGCAAAATTTGCCGATTGAGCGTTAAACATTCAGGCACAATCGTCCATGCTGCACCCCACGGATAGGGTTTATCGAGTGCTACCCAAGCGGCTGGCCGTAACTGACTACGCGCTCCATTCGCTACCACCACGACATCAAAAGCCTCATCTAATTGGCCTGCTTTATCATGGCCATATAATCGGGCTTGCTGGCCATCATCAACAATTTTTTCGATATCAGTTGCCATACGCCATGTAATATGTGCTGACAATGGCTGTGCTTTAAGTGCTTCTACCAACACATGGCATAAAGTCGCACGATGAATACCCAAGCCATACAAGCCTGCACCTGCTTGTTGATAATGACTATTAACCAACAATTGACCACTAGGCAATTGTCCTTCTAAACCCGTCACTTTTGCCCCTAGTGTTAAAGCGTGGCCTAACACCCCCAAATGAGCAAATACCGCCAAGCCCGCAGGTTGTAACAACAAACCTGCACCAACTGGCGCAAGCTGCTCTACCGACTCAAATAAGCTAATCTGATGACCTTGACGTGCTAATACAATCGCGGCGGCCAAACCTGCCGTCCCTGCACCAATAATAGCGATTTTTTTAGGTTGAGAAGACGCATCCATTCACACAGTTCCGAGTTATGCGTTGATAAGACTAATACGAAACTTAGGTATGAATATGCCTGCAACGCCACGCAACATGCCTTTAGAAATATCTAGCCAATCAAAATAATCACGCCACAACACAATTTGGCCATTTTGCACTCGAAACGTACCACAGACCCAAAAAGCAACATGTAACGAGCCAACTTTTAACACATCGGTACGCTCGGTCATTACCACATCATCTTTGGCGGCAATACTGTGAATTTCGACATCAAAACCTGTGCCACGGCGCAATAAAATTTCAAACAAATGTGCGACTTTTTGACCACCCACAATCGTGGGTAACGAAACGTTGGTGTACTGTAAATCGGGCGCAAGCAAAGCAGCAATTTTGTCGTGGTCTTTGGCTTGTAACGCCAATAAGAAGTCATTTACTACCAGTTCTGCCTGTTGATGATTCATGGTATTACCTTTTTAAGACTGTAAAAATGTGTTCAGATAAACTCTTTGCGTTCTAATTCAGCAGCAACGCGTGCGCTATAAATTTTGAGTATCGAAGAAGCAAATTCGGTTTGAGTTAAAGGTTGACGAAACAAAACAAATATCTGTCCCATTGCCTGTCCCTTAGAGTCAACAATACGCCGACCAATATACGCTTCTGCCCCCAAAGCAACCAACCCATTCGCTTCTGGATAATGTTTTTTCACTTCTGAAGTAACAACACATTCTGGATTTAACTCACTGAGTTGCTCACACGGGGTACCCGCCATAGGAATGTCAAAATTATCAATTAATTGACCATCAACTACCGCTGCAACAGTACGGGTATAGTCAAGATGTGGAGCTTGTAAATGGGTAATAATTCCCACCTGTGCGCCTAAAGCTTCAGTCATAGTCAACACTAGCTTTTGCAAAAATGCACTACCTGTGGCTAGAGATACCCCTTCCGCAATTTTATAAACCGCCTCCAAAATACGTTGATTCTCTTGTTTTATGCGCAAACTGTTAATAGTAAATGCCAAGTTCTCGGCAAGCATTTGCAACAATAACACTTCTTCATCAGTCACTTTAAAGACATTATCCGAAGCAATGGTTAAATTACCAAATACCTGATTTTGATTTAACAAAGGCAAGGCAATACCACCACGAAAGCCTTTTTGATGCGCCACACTTCGGAGGCTAGTTGCAACACGACTATAATCAACATCTTGGCAAATCACCGTTTTTGCAGTACGAATACATTCCCCCGTTGGACTTTTACTTCTTTCATCACCCTCTGCCCATGTGATAACTATTTCAGACAGCAATTCTGTATGCTCACCCGCACAAGCAACTGGCTTAATCGTCTTTTGGGTATCATGTTGAGCATAACCCACCCACGCCATACGATAACCACCCACTTCTACCACTAAACGACAAATATCATTTAATAGTTGAGTTTCATCTTCAGCGCGCAACAAAACATGATGACAGACATTTTTCACTCTTAAAGCACGTTCTGCGGCTCTACGCTCAGTGACATCATGTCCTGCTGGCACTAAATATGAGACCTTACCTTTGCTGTCAAACACAGGATGAAGTGAAAAATCAGTGGTCTTTATACAACCATTAACATCTTCAAATTGCGCATCAAAACGTGATGACACTCCCCGTGCCGCCTTCACAATCGCCTCACGCAATTGCTGACGAGACTCAACCGAGTACAGCCACCACGGTGTATCCACAAATAATTTTCCTAAAACATCTTTTCTTTCTAAACCAACGGCATCTAAAGCAGTACGATTGGCATAAGTTAGAATACCATCAACAGTGATTGTACCAATAAAAAATGCCGAGCTTAAACCATCCATGACTTCACGCAGCCGTACTGATGCTTTGTCAACACGCGCTAACTCGTTGCGATAATAACCAGTTAAGGCCATTGTTTTTTCCTCAAACCATTAGAGACTGTTCAACATGATACAACCTTAGCTGTCATCACGCGTTAAAACTTCAAGTAACTCAATCTCAAAACTTAAATTCGCATTAGGCTTGATATGTGCGCCTATTTGCCTCTCGCCGTAAGCCAAATGTGCAGGTACAAATAATTTACGTTTACCACCCACTTTCATCCCCATTAAACCCATATCCCAGCCTTTAATCACTCGCCCTGTACCAATTACACATTGAAAAGGCTGATGACGCTGATAGGAAGAATCAAACACTGTTCCATCTTCTAAATAACCCGTGTATTGAGTCGTAATTAAAGCCCCTTTAACAACTGCCTTACCCTCACCCAAGACCATATCTTCAATCTGTAATTCATTATTGGCCACGTTATTTACCTCTCATTTTAAACATTATAGGACTTACGCGATTATCGCTGATTTGCTCACGCCCTCACTATCCCTGATGGAGAGGGTGAAAACGCACTTGTTTCGACTTCGCTCAACACAAGAATTGCAGTGCAATACATAAGTCCTGAATTTTGTCCGACAACTCTGCCCTTTTTATTATTTTTTTGGGTAGAATCAACGGTTCTATTTTTATCGTATTTTATCGAAGCCATGAAAAGCCAGCTCCAAACTTTATTAGATACCGCCGTTGAGTCCTTGCAACAACAACAGATTATTCCGAGTGATTGGGTTAATAAAAGCACTTTGGAACGCACCCGAGACAATACACACGGCGACTGGGCAAGTAATTTAGCAATGGTAGCGGCCAAAGCCTCAGGTTTAAAACCCCGCGATTTAGCGCAACAGATTGTAGCAGCGTTGCCACAAAACGATATTATCATCAAAGTTGATATTGCAGGGCCGGGATTTATTAACTTTTATTTACCCGCACAAGCCGAATTTGCGGTGATTGAGCAAATTTTGCAGCAAAAACTATGCTTTGGTAAAAGTAATTTTGCTCAACAACAAAAAGTACAAGTTGAGTTTGTCTCGGCCAATCCTACTTCTTCGTTACATGTGGGTCATGGACGTGGTGCCGCTTATGGCATGACCGTTGCCAGTTTATTAGAAGCGATTGGTTATCAAGTTGAACGTGAATACTATGTCAATGATGCAGGTCGGCAAATGGCTATTTTAGCCACTAGCACTTTTTTACGTTATCTTGAATTAAATGGGGCTAAATTTAAATTTCCCTCTAATGGTTATAAAGGCGATTATATTTTTGATATCGCCAAAACGGTCATTGCTACACAAAGCACAACATGGCAACAAGATATTGAGGCGGTATTTGCCAATGTACCTGCCGATGAAGTTAAAAATGAAGCTGGCGAAGTGATTAGCGGCGATAAAGAAGCCCATATTGATGGATTGATTGAAAATAGCCGTCAATTATTAGGTGATGCAGGCTATGAAGTATTTTTCCGCGCCGCGCTTGATAGCATTTTAGATGATATCAAAGATGACTTGGCAGGCTTTGGCGTAACGTATCAGCAATGGTTTTCCGAAAAAACTTTAGCTGATGATGGCTCGATTGATAAAGTGGTTAAACGCTTACAAGATAATGGTTTTATTTATGAAAAAGGTGGGGCTTTATGGTTTAAGTCCACCGATTTTGGTGATGAAAAAGACCGTGTGGTAGTCCGCGATAATGGCCAAGCCACTTATTTTGCTTCGGATATTGCTTATCATCTTAATAAATATGAGCGTGGCCTCGACAAAATTGTCAACATTTGGGGTGCAGACCATCATGGTTATATTCCTCGTGTTAAAGCAGCAATCACTGCGCTAGGCTTAGATGCCAACAAATTAGATGTATTATTAGTTCAATTTGTCACCTTATGGCGCGGTGAACAACAAGTACAAATGTCTTCACGTTCTGGTCAATTTGTCACCTTGCGTGAATTGCGTGAAGAAGTCGGTAATGATGCGGCACGTTTTTATTATGTCTCGCGTAAAAGCGAACAACACATTGATTTTGATTTAGATTTAGCCAAGTCTCAAAGCAAAGATAATGCGGTGTATTATATTCAATATGCCCATGCACGGATTTGTCGGGTATTTGAAAAGCTCCAAGAGCGCGGCTTGAGTTTTACGATTGACGAAGGGCTACACGCTTTATCGGCCTTAAATGCTGAAGTTGAACGTGAATTGGTTAAAAAGTTGGCGGCGTATCCAGAAACAGTACATCAAGCGGCTGTTGCTTATGAACCGCACCAATTGTCGAATTATTTAAAAGACTTAGCCAGTCAATTTCATGGCTGGTACAATGACCATATTGTCTTACATGATGACGCACAAATTCGTCATGCACGATTATTATTAAGTCTTGCGGTTAAACAAGTCATTGCCAATGGTTTAGGCTTATTGGGCGTTCAAGCCCCCGAAAAAATGTAAGAGACGACCTATTGTGTTTAAGTACGGCAAAAAGAAACCACAAGGCGCAACACGTCACGTTGCTAAAGCCACCACCACGACACCTACCAGTCAAGGTTTAGTACCGAGTTGGTTATTAGTGGGTTTTGGTATTTCGGTGGGTCTTTTTGTCGCTTCGGGTTTGTATTGGTGGCAACCGTGGCAACCTGTTGCCCCAAAAGCCACAACAGTTAATGCCAACACGCCCGACAGCCCAAACCCAAACGAAGAAAATGCAAAGTTTGTTTTTTATGATTTGTTACCTAGCCAAGAAGTATTAACCACCACGCCAGCCAGCGAAACACCGCCCGCTGCGAATACGACTGCCAAAACAGTAGAACCAGTCAACAAACCCGAAATAGACAATAAAGCCCTAGAGCAAGCCAAGCAAAAAAGTGAAGCCGAGAAACAAGCCAAACTTGACAAAATTCGTGTCGAGAAAGAGCGTTTAGCCAAAGAAAAGATATTGGCCAAACAACAAGCCGAGGAAGAAAAAGCGGCTAAAGCTAAAGAAACTAGCCCTAACAAAAATGCCCGTTATACCTTACAAGCAGGCTCATTTAAAAGTTTAGCCGATGCTGACCGCCGCCGAGCAAGCGTGATGATGTCGGGCTTACCTGTTAAAGTACAAAAAGTGACCATTAAACAAGGCGAAGAATGGTATAGAGTGGTGGTTGGCCCCTTTACAGGTGAAGACAACGCCAAAGAAGCGCGACAAACTCTACAAGCCGAAGGTGTTGATAGTTTAATGGTTAAAAATAAATAGGCGTAATCACCCGCCCTTAACGAGAATAACGATGGATTGGTTATTTGCTGATGGTGTTGCACCATTCACCCTTGCCCTATTGCTCATGTTCGGCTTGGGTATTCTTGAAATAGTGAGTTTAATGCTAGGCGCAAGTTTTGCGTCTCATCATTTACCCGATGTCCATCACCCTGATGTTCATCTTGATATTGATGCCAGTCATGGCATGGATAGCCTTTTAAACTGGTTACATATTGGCCGCGCTCCCCTTCTGATTTTATTAGTATTTTTTTTACTTGGCTTTGGGCTGAGCGGCATCTTATTACAACAACTCAGCTTACAGCTACTTGGCACCTTTAGTCATGCTGCTTTAGTCGCTATACCGAGCTTAATGATTGGTCTCACACACATGAATTGGGGTGGGCGTTTTGTTAATCGTTATTTACCCAAAGACGAAACTCAATCCATCTCTCGTGAACATTTTATTGGCCAAACTGTGACCATTACCGTCGGTGAATCGCGTATCAATGACCCTGCCGAAGCCAAATTTACCGACTCTTTTGGTCAAGTGCATTATGTAATGGTTGAACCAGATGATGACAGTTTTTACCTAAAACAAGGCGAGCAAGCCCTGATTATTCGTCAAGAAGGCTCTATTTATCGCGTTGTACCTAACATTAATTACTTACTAACTAAAACACGGAGTCATTGACAATGAATATGAGTAATTTGATTTCTTATTTAGTTTTATGCGGCATTATTTTATTTGCCTTTGTGATTGTTGGGGTCATTATTGCCCGCTTATATCGTCGTTCAACCAAAGAGCAAAGTTTTGTCCGTACAGGTTTTGGCGGCCAAGCGGTGATTATGAACGGCGGTGCATTAGTCTTACCTGTCTTACACGAAATCATTTGGGTCAACATGAATACTTTACGTTTAGAAGTTAAACGTGAAAAACAAGAGTCCTTAATTACCAAAGATAAAATGCGTGTTGACGTAGGTGTTGAATTTTATGTGCGTGTTAATCCTACCGAAGAAGCCATTGCCGCTGCCGCGCAAACGTTGGGAGCAAGAACGCTCAATGCCAACGAATTACGCACTTTAATTGAAGGCAAGTTTGTCGCGGCATTACGTGCTTGTGCTGCACAAATGGATATGGCAGAAATGCACGAACATCGCTCACGTTTTGTACAAAGTGTACAGTCTATTGTGGTTGAAGATTTAGCTAAAAATGGTTTAGAGCTTGAAAGCTCCTCTCTCACTCACTTTAATCAAACAAAAGTCGAATACTTTGACCCACAAAATGCCTTTGATGCCGAAGGTTTAACCCGCTTAACCGAGCAAACCGAAAACCGCCGCAAAGAACGTAATAATATTGAGCAAGAAACAGCCGTTTCTATTGCCATGAAAAACCTAGAAGCCAATAAACAACAGCTTGATATTTCGCAACAAAACGAATTTGCACAACTTGAACAACAACGCGAAATTGAAACCCGTAAAGCACAACAAGCCTCCGAAATTGCTGCTCAACAAGCCGACAGACAACGCGAATCACAACAAGCGCAAATTTCTGCTAAACAGCAAACCGATACCTCACGTATTTCGGCTGAGCGCATGATTAAAGAACAAGAAGTTGAAGCTGAGCGTAAAGTCACGATTGCTAAAATTGAAAAAGATAAAGCCATTCAAATTGCCCAACAAGCGACTAACATCGAAATTGCCAGTAAGAGTCGTGATGAGTCGGTGGCTAAAGCCGAAGCTGACCAAGCGCGTGCAGAGGCCGTAAAAGCCGAAGAATCAGTTGTCACCTCGCGTCAACTAGCGGTAGCAGAGCGTGAAAAGTCGATTCAATTGGTAGAAGCGCGTAAAAAAGCCGAGCAAGAAGCGATTGGCATTACCGTTGCTGCCGAAGCCGAACGTGATGCCGCTAAAGCTAAAGCCGAGTCTTTACAAACACAAGCGACTGCCGAAGCTGAGGCAGATAGAATTCGAGCCGAAGGGATTAGAGCGAAGTATGCGGCTGAAGCCGATGGTAAACGCATGATTAACGAGGCCGATAACACACTATCGCCTGAGTTAATTGCTATGCAAGTTAAGATGTTACTTATCAAAGAATTGCCAAAGATTATTGAGCAATCGGTTAAACCATTAGAGCAAATTGAAGGCATTAAAATTATTCAAATTGAAGGGCTTAATGGTGCAAATGGAAGCTCAACAATTAACGGCGAAAGCACAGCCGTTAATAATGGCAATTTAAGCGAACAAGTGGTTGCTAGTGCCTTACGTTATCGCGCTCAAGCTCCGTTAATTGATCAGTTGATGCAAGAAGTCGGTTTGGCGGGGGTTAGTACGCAGGGATTGGTGCAAAGTTTGATGAATAGTGTTCAGCCAAAAGCTGAGTAGGCTTCGACTTTTCGACAAGGTTCAGCTACCGCGAGAGCGTACTCTGAGCTTATCGAATGCCACCTCACAATCCTATCTGCCCCGCCACCACCACAATTTCCACCTTCCATTCAGGATTCGCCAAAGCCGCTTGCACACAAGCACGCGGCGGCGCAAAACCTTGAGTCAGCCACGCATCCCAAACTTTATTCATGCCTGCATAATCGTTCATGTCTTGCAAATAAATAGTCACACTCAATAAATGACTTTTACTACTGCCTGCCTGAGCCAACAAATCATCAATCATCGCCAATACTTGTGCGGTTTGACCTTGAATATCCAAAGTTGCATCATCTGGTACTTGCCCTGCCAAATACACCACCCCATTAAAAATCGCCGCCTCACTATAACGGCTTGCCACATGTAGGCGTTGAATTGTGGTCATTTTCTCTCCTCATCACTCAATAAAATTAGGACTTACGCGGTTATCGCTTATTTGTTCACATTTCAGGCACTTCCAATGCCTTTATGTTCACAAAACGCGCTAATTGCGGTGCAATGCGTAAGTCCTGAAAATATATCCGCCAAACTGCACACAAAATCGGCATAAACCACGCCATTCCCCTTATACATACATTGAAATCTCAACAACAGCCCCTATCTTTGTAAGATTATTTTTTATTTTGCTAGGAACAGCTATGACTACCATCGTCTGTGTGCGCCGTCATAATAGTGTCGCTTTAGGAGGAGATGGCCAAGTCTCCCTCGGTAATACCGTCATCAAAGGCACCGCACGCAAAGTTCGCCGCCTCTATCATAATCAAGTCTTAGCAGGTTTTGCAGGTGGCACAGCCGATGCTTTTACCTTATTTGACCATTTTGAAGCCAAACTCGAAAAACATGGTGGTAATTTAGTGCGTTCTGCGGTTGAACTGGCCAAAGATTGGCGTACCGACCGTACCCTACGCCGTTTGGAAGCGATGTTAATTGTTGCGGACAAAACCTCGTCTTTTATTATTACAGGCACAGGTGATGTGTTAGAACCCGAACACGGCGTATTAGCGATTGGTTCAGGCGGTAATTATGCACTGGCAGCCGCACGCGCTTTAAGTGACAACACCGAATTAGATGCCGAAGCGATTGCCAAAAAAAGTTTACAAATTGCAGGCGACATTTGTGTGTATAGTAATCACAATCACATTATTGAAGTGCTAAAGTTTTAAGGAAGCCAACATGAGTACCATGACCCCGCGTGAAATTGTCCACGAACTCGACCGTCACATTGTTGGCCAAGATGCCGCTAAACGCGCTGTGGCTTTAGCACTACGCAATCGCTGGCGGCGGATGCAATTAAACGAAAACCAACGCCACGAAATTACCCCCAAAAACATTTTAATGATTGGCCCAACAGGGGTTGGTAAAACCGAGATTGCGCGCCGTTTAGCCAAATTAGCCAATGCCCCATTTTTAAAAGTCGAAGCCACCAAATTTACCGAAGTAGGTTATGTAGGGCGTGATGTAGAAACGATTATTCGTGACTTAATGGAAGTGGCGATTAAAAACGAACGTTTGTCGGCAATGGAAAAAACCGCTTATCGTGCCGAAGAAGCTGCCGAAGAACGGATTTTGGATGCCCTACTCCGTCCTGCGCGTACAGGTGGTGATTGGGATAAAGACAGCGTAGCAACTAGCGAAAAAACCGACTCTGCCACCCGTCAACTGTTTAGACGCAAACTACAAGCAGGTGAACTAGACGACCGCGAAATTGAAATTGAACTCAGTCAAGGTTCTGTAGGTGTGGACATTATGGCTCCACCCGGCATGGAGGACATGGCCAGTCAATTACAAGGTATGTTTAGCAGTCTTAACAAAGAACGTAAGGCCAATAAACGTATTAAAATCAAAGAAGCCAAACAACGTCTTAAAGAAGAAGAAGCCAGTCGTTTGATTAATGAAGATGACATTAAATCTAAAGCCTTAGAATCGGTTGAGCAAAATGGTATTGTCTTTTTAGACGAAATTGACAAAGTCTGTCGGCGTGGCGAATCACATAGTGGCGGTGATGTCTCGCGTGAAGGTGTACAACGTGACTTATTGCCCCTCATTGAAGGCTGTACCGTCAATACCAAATACGGCATGGTTAAAACCGACCATATTTTATTTATTGCTTCGGGTGCATTTCATTTAGCCAAACCTTCGGATTTGATTCCTGAATTACAAGGCCGTTTACCAATTCGTGTCGAATTAAATGCCCTTACGCCTTCTGATTTTGAGCGCATTTTAACCGAGCCGCATTTTTCTTTGACCGAACAATACAAAGCACTGTTAAATACCGAGGGCTTGCGTATTGAGTTTAGCCCTGATTGTATTCAGCGTTTGGCGGAAATGGCTTTTGAGGTCAATGAACGTACCGAAAACATTGGCGCACGGCGTTTACACACGGTTTTAGAACGACTTTTAGAAGAAATTTCTTATAACGCAGGTGATTTGGGCAGTGAGCGGCAAGGTGATGTGTTAATTTTGACCTCGGAAGATGTCAATAAACAATTAGGCAATTTGGTACAAGATGAAGACCTAAGCCGTTTTATTTTATAAGCAATTGACTTAGGTTTAGGTTTTTTGAGCTTTCTTTGCTAAAATTGCCAACATAGGGGCTTATTTTAGCCCCAAGCTCATCATGTCTGTCTCATAGGATATTTGCCATGTCACGTTTTTCCGTCCCACTCAAAGACAGTTTAGAAACAACCCTAGAGCGTGTCAAAACTACTATTATTAGTAAAGGTGGCACATTTGCAGGTGATACTCTAACAGGTCAGTTTTCGGGCAATACGCCTGTTGGCATGGTCAAAGGCCGATACACCGTCAATGGTGGTGCGATTGATATTGTCATCACCGACAAGCCATTTATTGCACCGATGGCGATTATCGAAGACCGTGTCCGCAATTATTTTGCTTAAATCTCTTTAGTCACACAGAGAATTTATGATGAATGTTGAGCATTCCCTAGATACCGCTATTCCTCATCACGCCCAAGGTTCTATAACCATGACCAGAGAAGCTATTAACACTACCGAAGGCATTCTCCGTTATGATTTAGCGCGTTATCGTGCATGGCGTTGTCACACTGACCCCCAATTTAAAGAATGGTTTAATGCCGTACAAAAGTGGCAAGTAGAGCGTTTAACCCGTACTCATGCTCATTTATTATTGGATGAGCGTTATCAAGCCGTCACCAACTTCTTTTTGACCGATATGTACGGTGGCTTAGATTTAAGCTCTTTAGCCAACGAAATTGAACGCGCCCTACCCACCACCACCCGTTTATTACCCGATTCCGTGATGCGTACTGCTGCGGTTGCTTTGGAACTAAACGCGATTACTGGTGAGTTAGACGAGCAAGTGACTGGTTATTTATTTGAACATTTAGCCGTGACAGAATTAACCGAAGACAATATGGCCGAAGCCTATCGTCATACAGGCAACCGAGAATTACGTGAGCGACAAATGGTGTTGGCGCGTGAACTGGGTATGGGTTTGGATAAATATGTGCGTAATCGGATTATTTATGCCACCTTTAAAATTGCCAGCAAACCTTTACACATGGCGGGTTTAGGCGCGCTATATGACTTTTTAGATAGAGGTTTTGCCGCGATGCGTCCAATGGGGTCGGCACAGGAGTTTTTGGATATGTTTATCAGCAAGGAAGAAGAAATTATGAATAAACTTTACAATAACGAGCCTAATCCGTATCAAGTTTAAGCTATCGCTTCGACTCCGCTCAGCCAACACTAAAACCTCTCCTGAGCGGAGCCAAAGAGGCATTGTTCCAATAAAAACTTGCTTATCTTGCGCCAAGCACCGACAATCAGCCTATCTTATTCAGCTATCTACTCATACTGTTATGTCTAAACCTCAAGACGAAAGCACCACCCATTTTGGTTATCAAACGGTTCGTAAAGACGAAAAAGTGCAAAAAGTTGCCGAAGTTTTTCACTCGGTTGCCGCCAAATACGATTTAATGAACGATTTAATGTCAATGGGCATTCACCGTTTATGGAAACGTTTTACCATTACCTTATCAGGTGTACGCCGTGGTCAGCAGGTACTTGATATTGCAGGTGGAACAGGCGATTTAGCGCGCGTTTTTGCCCGTGAAGTGGGCGCAAATGGTCGTGTCGTTTTGGCCGATATTAACGACTCCATGCTTAAAGTGGGTCGTGACAAGTTGATTGATGGCGGTTACACAGGCGTGGAATATGTACAAGCCAATGCCGAATGTTTGCCTTTTGCCGATAACAGCTTTGATATTATTACCATTGCTTTTGGTTTGCGTAACGTCACCGATAAAGATGCCGCCTTACGCTCCATGTATCGGGTGTTAAAACCTAATGGCCGCTTGTTGGTATTAGAGTTTTCTAAACCGATTTATGAGCCACTGTCTAAAGTCTATGATGCCTATTCGTTTAGCGTTTTACCTGCGATGGGACAAATGATTACCCAAGATGCCGAGAGCTATCGTTATTTAGCCGAGTCTATTCGGATGCACCCCGACCAAGACACGCTCAAAGGCATGATGCAAAATGCGGGTTTTATCAGTTGTGATTATCATAACTTAACAGGTGGTATAGTGGCTTTGCATCGAGGTTATAAATAATGCTTTTACCCACTGTCTTGGCATTAGCTGCGTTTGAAGACTTACTCAACAAAGCCCTCGACTTAGACCCCGCCACACGCCAACAACTTAATCAGCAAATGGGGCGTAGTCTGTTAGTTAATGTGCAGTTTCCGCATTTAAGCATATTGGTTTTTTTTGATGAAGCTAAAGTACGTCTCACACCTGCCGAAGACCATCTCAGTCACGAAGCAACGGCTACGGTCACAGCCAGTAGTTTTAATTTGCTCAAACAAGCACTGCAACGCGCTGAAATTTTAAATCAAAGCGGCTTACATATTGAAGGCGATATTTTGTTTTTGCAGACCTTGCACAACATTGGTTTACAACTGGATATAGATTGGGAATCTGGCCTAAGCCAATTACTGGGCGATGTGACTGCACAGCAGATTGGTCAAGGACTACGTAGTTTATTTGGTTTTGCCAAACAAGCGGCACAAAGTTTTTTACAACACAGTGGCGACTTTTTGCGCGAAGAATCACAGCTTTTACCCATAAAATGGCAAGTTGATGATTTTATTGAAGAAGTACAAGAGCTACGGATTGATATAGAACGTTTTGAAGCGCGGATTACCATGCTGCAACAACAGTTTACATCCACTCACCCCAACCCTCTCCCTAATGGGGACGAAACGGCAACATAGCTAAGGAATTATAGGATGCTTCAACATCTGCCTCGCTTATTAGAAATCTGGCGTATTTGTGCGGCTTATCGTTTAGATACCTTGATTCCCGCAGATGCCCCAATTCCTGTGTCAATCAAAATCGCTTTATTGTTGTTTAGATTACATCCTGCATGGTGGTCAAATCCTGTATTAAGTACTTATGATGACGGTGAGCGTTTACGTTTAGCTTTGCAAGATTTAGGTGTACTGTTTATTAAATTAGGTCAATTATTATCCACTCGTGCCGATTTATTGCCGCCTAACGTGATTGCCGAACTGAGTAAATTACAAGACCGTGTACCACCTTTTGCCAATGATATTGCGCTGACTATCGTTGGCCAAGAATTACAAGCTCCCATTGATAGTGTGTTTAGTCGTTTTGATGAAACACCGCTTGCTGCTGCTTCTATTGCTCAAGTACATACTGCCGCCCTGCTTGATGGCCGTGAAGTGATTGTTAAAATTACTCGCCCCCATTTAACGCAAGCGATTCAAGAAGATTTTGCGCTACTCAAAACCGCCGCTTTATGGTTAGAAGCGCGTGCTATCGCTTTTTCGGCGTTACATTTGCATCATATTGTGTGTGATTATGAGCAAGTATTACTCAGCGAAGTGGATTTATTACAAGAAGCTGCCAATACCACACGCATGAGAAACAACTTTCCTCATTCGCCATTAATTTATGTTCCCGAAGTCCATCATCGTTTATGTACTTCCAATATGATGGTTGCTGAACGTATTTATGGTGTGCCTATTTCGGACCGAGAAAGTTTTGCTCAAGCAGGCGTTGACTTAAAAGTCTTAGCTGAAAAAGGCTTAACGATTTTTTTTACTCAAGTGTTTAATCACAACTTTTTTCATGCCGATATGCACCCTGGTAATATCTTTGTTGATATTTCTAAACCCGAAAATCCGCGTTATATTGCCTTAGATTGTGCCATTATGGGCGAGTTAAGCGACAGCGACCATTTAACGGTGGCACGTTTGATGATGTCGGTAATGCAACATGACTTTATGCAATTGATTCAAGTCGCCTCACAAGCAGGTTGGATTCCTCCTTCCACCGACATCCCTGCTCTGACTCGTGAAATGCGCCGTTTACTCACACCCATGTTACAAAAACCATTAGCTGAGTTAGATTTTGCTCCTTTGCTGATGAGTATTTTAGAAGTAGCGCGGCGTTATCATTTAGAAATTCCGCCACAATTGGTGTTATTACTCAAAACCTTAGTTCATGTCGAAGGTTTAGGCCGTGACTTGTACCCTGCTTTAGATATTTGGTCTTTGGGTAAACCTTTGTTGGGTCAATGGCTTAGCAGCCGTTTAAACCCGACAGAGTCACTCAAAAAACTGGGACAGCAAGCACCCACGATGCTTTTAGGTTTAGCCGAATTACCTAATCTTGTTTATGACAGTTTGCGCGGTCTCAAGCAAAATAACGCATGGCAAGAAAAACAATGGCGTGAATTACAAAACCTACATTACCAATTGGCACAAAGTCGCCGTCAAGATTGGTTGGCGTTTTTAGCCGTTTTAACGGGTACGGCAGGCGTGAGCAGTTTTGATGGTCTATTTGCTTTCTTGTGTGCGGGATTGGTTGCTTTGGCTGTCATTTGGCGTGTGGTGGTATAAAGTGAGAATATATTTGGATACCTGTTGCCTGAATCGTCCTTTTGATAATCAAGCAGATGCTCGGATTCATCTTGAAACAGAAGCTATCAGAACAATTTTAGATTTATGTGAACAAGGCCAATGGGAGTTATTACATAGCGAAGTCCTCGCACTGGAGATTTGCCAAACACCTAATTTACTAAGGCAAAAATACATCACACTATTGCTTGCACCTGCAATAATGACCATACAGCTCACAGATATCATCATCGATCGTGCTAAACTATTTGAAAGTCTCGGGATAAAAGCATTCGATGCATTACATATGGCCTGTGCTATAACAAACGCTGATGTTTTACTTACTGTGGATGACAAGTTTCTAAAAAAAGCTCAATCTATTGATACTCATCCGCTAAGAGTTGCACATCCCTTACGATGGCTGGAGGAAACACTCTATGATTTCTACTCATGATAAAACTGACCAACAAATTCAAATGGCTGGTTTAGATGTATTACAAAAAGAACTAGGTACACATGGCCTATTACGCTTTTTACAACAATTTGAGCGTGGTCAAGGCAACTATACGTACGAGCGACAACAAACGCCACAAACAGAAACCGTTGATTCATTGGTCACTCAAATCATGCAACGCCGTTTAAACCAAAACTCTTCACATTGACTATTATGACTTTTCTCGACTCCGTAAAATTTGATGACGATGGCCTTATTCCTGCCATTGCCCAAGATGCCCAAACAGGTCGCATTTTAATGGTTGCATGGATGAACCGTGAAGCCTTACAACTGACCGCACAAACTAAACGTGGTGTGTATTGGTCACGCTCACGCCAAAAACTGTGGCATAAAGGTGAAGAATCAGGTCATATACAACTTGTTAAAGAAATTCGTTTAGACTGTGATGCCGATGTGATTACCTTACAAATTGAACAATTAGGTGGTATTGCTTGCCATACAGGGCGCGAATCGTGTTTTTATCGTAAACTAGACGATAATTTACAATGGCAAATTATTGACCCTATACTTAAAGACCCACACGCAATTTATGAGCATCCAAAACATGAGCATTGATGTGTTAGCGCAACTAGATAACATTTTAGCCCAACGTAAACAAGCCACTGCTGATGCCTCTTATGTGGCCAGTCTTTACAAAAAAGGGCTAAATAAAATTTTGGAAAAAGTGGGTGAAGAAGCAACAGAAACCATTATTGCCGCCAAAGATGCTACTCTATCAGGCAACACCGATGATTTAATTTATGAAACGGCTGATTTGTGGTTTCATACGCTTGTCATGTTAGGGCATTTTAATGTTCCGTCCCAAGCCATCTTAGACGAATTGGCGCGGCGTTTGCACACATCGGGTCACGCCGAAAAAGCGGCACGTCAGCCAACAGCATAGCTTCTAGAAGCTTATACTGTTTAGCGGTTATCACTTATTTATTATTGAGGTACAACATTATGGCAGGTTTATCACTTAGTCACTTGCTGATTATGTTAGTCGTGGTCGTGTTATTATTTGGCACATCCAAACTTAAAAACTTGGGTAAAGATTTAGGTGGCGCAATTAAAGGCTTTAAAGACTCCATGAAAGATGGCGAACAAGCCGCAAGCACCACCCCACCACAGCAGCCAACCCAACAAATCAGCCAAAACGCGCCGATTGACAGCACCGCCACTCCCGTCAACTCTGTTAAAAAAGATAACGTCTAATGTTTGATGTGGGTTTTAGTGAATTGATTTTGCTGGGCATTGTTGCCCTCGTGGTACTTGGCCCCGAAAAGCTGCCCCATGCTGCGCGCATGGCGGGAGCATGGCTGGGTAAAATTAGACGTACCGTGATTGACATTCAGGCCGAGATTGAAAAAGAAGTATCAGCCGCCGAACTCAAACAACGCATGAATGACGAAATCGAACGTCTAAAAGCAGCAAGCAACCCGATTCAAGAAGAAATCAAAGCCATCGAAAATACCATTCACGGGCATATCAATGAAGTCACTTCCAGCATTGATGCCGCACCTGCGTATTTGGCACAACAACAAGCTGAACTCAATCTGCACAATGAGCCTGAACCTGCACCCGTGATCGTAGCCGACAGTATTGCACCATCAGATACCGTGCTTGATGATAAAATACCCGTTGCTAAAGTCAATTTAATCAAATCTAAGTGAGCCAAACTTTGGACGTTAAGCAAGACGAAATGCCATTAGTGGCACATCTTATTGAGCTACGCACCCGCTTAATGCACATGATTGGTGCAACATTACTGATTTTTTTTGCATTGGTCGCCTTTAGGAACGATTTATACACCTTACTCGCAGCGCCTTTACGCAGTTTATTGCCTGTAGGTAGCAGTATGGTGGCTACTGATATTACCTCATCATTTTTAGCCCCCTTTAAACTCACTTTTTTTGTCGCTTTTTTTGTAGCAATTCCTTATGTGTTATATCAATTATGGGCATTCATTGCCCCTGCTTTGTATAAACACGAAAAACGTCTTGCTATTCCTTTGTTAGTATCAAGTGTGGTTTTATTTTATGTCGGAATTTCATTTGCTTATTTTGTCACACTAGGCCCTGTATTAAAGTTTTTTGTCAGTGTTGCGCCTGAAAATGTCAATTTTATGACCGACATTAATTCTTATTTAGACTTTTGTATTAAGTTTTTTTTGGTGTTTGGTTTTACCTTTGAAATTCCTGTGGTGGTGTTAATTTTAGTGATGGCGGGCATTATTAGCACCGAAAGTTTGGCCGAAAAACGCCGTTATATTATTGTCGGTTGTTTTGGCATTTCTATGTTTGTCACGCCACCCGATGCACTATCAATGACCGTGTTAGCGGTATTGATGTGGATGTTGTTTGAAGTGGGTTTGTTTTTTGGTAAGTTTTTAGAAAAGAAAGAGCTGGACTGACACACCACTCTGTAACAAGTACGTTTTATACATATTTAATCTTCAATACATAATAGGACTTACGCAGTTATCGCTGATTTGTTCATAAAACGCGCTAGTTTCGGCAAAATGCGTCAGTCCTAATTATCTACGAACCTGTTAAGAAAAACGCAACTCCGCTGACTCATTGTTTTGATTTATCGGCGCACGTTGCACAATAGGTGGCGTTTTTTGACGCGCTTGCCATAAATCATAACTTGCTTGCATCTGCAACCATAAATCAGCTCGACCACCATTTTCTACGCCCAACCATGCTTCAATGCGTAAAGCCATTTCTGGGGAAATACCCGCTGCACCATGAAGTACTCGTGACAACGCTGCCCGAGATACACCTAATTGCTTCGCTGCTGCTGTCACCGTCAACCCCAAAGTGGGTAAAATATCTTCGCGTAATGTTTCTGCTGGATAGGGAGGATTAAACATGTGATTCATTTTAGTATCTCTCAGTGATAATCTTGATAATCAACTAGCACAGCGTTTTCACCTTCAAAATAAAAAGTGAGTCGCCAATTACCATTAACAGACACAGCGTAATGCCCCTCAATCGTTTGATTTTTAGGATTTTTGCCTGTCAATTTATGTAATTTCCAACCTGCTAGATTCATATCTTGGGCATGACTCGCTTGATTTAATTGATGAAGCTGACGCGACAATTTGCTTTTGTGTGCTACTTGTATCCCTGCCGCATTGCCTGTCTTAAAAAACACTTCTATTCCCTTATGTCTAAAACTTTTAATCATTGATTATCGTTCCTTTGGTATTGTATAGCGACACTGCACACTATACAACAAAAAAACTAATTACCCAAACTCACCCCTCCAACATAAAAGTCACAGGCCCATCATTACACAAGCTGACTTTCATATCTGCCGCAAAAATGCCTGTCGCTACTTGAGTGTGCTGTTGTTTAGCCTCACCAACAAAATAATCATACAAATCTTGTGCAAGTGTCGGAGCAGCCGCGCTCGAAAAACTTGGCCTTAAACCTTTTTTTGTTTCTGCGGCCAAGGTAAATTGTGACACCACTAATAAACCACCACCTATCTCTTTGACACTCAAATTCATTTTGCCTTGTTCATCGGCAAAAATTCGATAATTTAAGACTTTATGTAACAGTTTATCGGCTTGTTGCTTGGTATCTGTTTGCTCTACTCCTAGTAACAGCAAAATCCCGTTATCAATTGCACCAACCACTTTGCCATCTACCACAACCTGTGCATAAGTCACACGCTGAATCAAACCTTTCATTACGCCAATCTCAAGGCAAAATCATTGGTTGCTTTAACCAAAGCATCAATAATGCCCAACTCTGCTGCTGAATGTCCCGCATCACGAATAATATGTAACTCACTGCGCGGCCATGCTTTATGCAGCGCAAACGCACCATCTAAAGGACAAACCACATCATAACGACCATGCACAATCACCCCATCAATATCTTTTAATTTATATGCCTCATTAAGCAACTGATTGGGTGCTAAAAAAATATCGTGAGCAAAATAATGACTTTCAATACGCGCCAAAGACAAAGCAACATGAGGGTCAGCAAAATGATGCACAACATTCGGATTGGGCTTGAGTGTAGAACACATCCCCTCCCAAACCGACCATGCTTTGGCGGCGGCCATTTGTGCCAGTTCATCATCACCTGTTAAGCGGCGATGATACGCAGCCATAAAATCATGGCGTTCTTCGGGCGGAATCACTTTTTGGTAATCTTGCCATGCATCAGGAAAAATCCGACTGGCTCCGTCTTGATAAAACCATAATAAATCTTCCCGCCGACACAAAAAGATACCGCGCAAAATTAAACCTAAGACCCGTTGTGGATGTGCTTCAGCATAAGCTATCGCTAAGGTTGAACCCCACGAGCCACCAAAAATCAGCCATTGCTCAATGCCTAAATGTTGACGAATCTGCTCTATATCAGCAACCAAATGCGGGGTAGTATTATTTTCTAAACTGGCATGAGGCGTTGATTGCCCTGCACCGCGTTGGTCAAACAACACAATACGATAGACACTCGGATCAAAAAAACGTCTATGCCACGGTTGTGTGCCAGCACCCGGCCCACCATGCAAAAACATCACGGGAATACCTTGTGGATTACCACTTTCTTCTACATACAAACGATGTGTATCATCCACTTGTAAATGAAAATGATGATGAGGATGTATTTCTGGGTAAAGTGTCAGCATGGTGATTCCTCAAGATGAATACTTATTTTGGCTAAGAATACTGGATTTATTTGATAATACACAAACAGTGTTTTGCCTAAGTAGCTGACTCTGTTTACAATCGTGCTATGTTTTTAAGCTGAGAGCCATTATGGCCACCTTACCTCTATTAGTCGAAGCCAGCGAGTTATTAACCCATCTTAATAATGACCAACTCTTGATTGTTGATTTATGCAAAAAATCCGTTTATCAGCAAGCCCATATTCCTCATGCCATTTGGGTTAATGGCCGTGATTTAGTGAGTGGTAAATTACCTGCGGCAGGTCAATTGCCAAGCGTAGAACAATTACAACAACTTTTTGAGTCGATTGGACTCACTGCCGATAAGCATATTGTTGTGTATGACGATGAAGGTGGCGGCTGGGCGGGACGTTTTATTTGGACACTTGATGTGATTGGTCACGGTAATTATTCTTATTTAAATGGCGGTTTACACGCATGGTTGGCGGCAGGTTATCCCGTTGACAATACGCCTCTCACCGTGACTCGCTCAACATTAAACCTTTGTTTACAGTCACATCCGCAAGCACTGTTGGCCGATGTTTTAAGTTATTATTCAAACACCACCGATTATGTATTGTGGGATGCGCGTTCTGTAGAAGAATATAATGGCTCTCGTTTGTTAGCGATGCGTGGTGGGCATATTCCTCATGCAGTACATTATGAATGGACGAATGCAATTAACAAAGACAATGCCCTCAAACTCCGCGATTTAACCTTGATTGCTCAAGAACTTGCGGCTTTAGGCATAGATAAACATAAAACCGTCATTACTTATTGCCAAACCCATCATCGTTCTGGGCTAAGTTATTTAGTGGGTAAATTATTAGGCTTAACCATCAAGGCTTATGCAGGCTCTTGGAGTGAATGGGGTAACCGCCATGATACGCCCGTAGCAGTGAGCAGTGAGCAGTGAGCAGTGAGCAGTGAGCAGTGAGCAGTGAGCAGTGAGCAGTTTGACCAACTCATAAAACGTGTCAAGCTCTTTCTTGATAACTGATAACTGATAGAATTTCTTCCATGAGAGATAAAGTGATGTCCTTATTTATTGCGTTTCAACATCTTGTACCACAACATTTATTATCACGCGGTGTAGGTCGTTTGGCGGCAAGTCAAAACACCTTTATTAAAAATACCTTTATTAAAAATTTTGCTGCTCAGTATGAGCTTAATATGGCCGAGGCTTTAGAAGAAAACCCCCTCGCCTATGCCAGTTTTAACGATTTTTTTACACGGCGTTTAAAGCCCAATGCTCGCCCGATTGATGGCAATAGCAAAGCCATTGTCTCTCCTGCCGATGGCGCAATTTCCCAACTTGGCGCAATTAGTGCCGACAAAATTTTTCAAGCCAAAGGCCATGATTACAGTGTCGTGACTTTATTAGGTGGTGATGAACAACGTGCAACCCCCTTTATAGGTGGACAATTTGCGACAGTATATTTATCTCCTAAAGACTACCACCGCGTACACATGCCTTTTTCGGGTAAGCTGACCCAAACTATTTATTTGGCAGGGGATTTATTTTCGGTTAATACCACCACTGCCGAAAATGTGCCTAATTTATTTGCCCGTAACGAGCGTTTGGTGTGTCTGTTTGATACCGAGATTGGCAAAATGGCGGTCGTTTTGGTAGGTGCGATGATTGTTGCAGGCATTGCAACGGCTTGGAGTGGCAAAATTGACCCTAAAGGGGAAAAAATTATCACTATCAACTATCACAATAAACCCGTTGTTCTCAACAAAGGCGATGAATTAGGACGCTTTTATTTAGGCTCAACCGCGATTGTGTTGTTTGAAAAAGAAGTTATGCAATGGCAAGCTGATTTAAGTGCCACCGACAATGTACAAATGGGCAAAGCTATTGGCACAGTGCTTTAATTTTTGCTCCAAACACGGCGATTTACCATGCGTATTACTCTTAAACAATTAGCAGTATTTGAAGCTGTCGCCAAACATGGCACGGTGACTCGTGCCGCCGCCGAACTCAACCTCACTCAAAGTGCGGCGAGTATGGCATTATCTGACTTTGAAGGGCAGCTTGATTGTTTATTATTCGACCGTATTGGTAAACGCCTACAACTCAATGATTTAGGGCGAAAATTATTACCTCATGCTATTAACACCGTTGCCCACGCCAACCAATTAGAATCTATAGCGCGTGGTCATGGTGACAAAGTGGGTAGCCTAAAAATTGGCGCAAGTTTAACGGTGGGTAATTATTTAATGCCGCCGTTAATTGCCACTTTTATGCACGAGCATCCACAATGTCAACTGAGCTTAGAAATTGGCAACACTCGACAAATCATTCAAGCTTTAGAACAATTTGAGCTGGATATTGGTTTTATTGAAGGCTTTTGTCATGCACCTAATTTAGAGGTCATGCCGTGGCAATCTGACCAGTTAGTGGTGTTTGCTGCCCCTACTCATCCTTTAGCGCAACAACAAAACCAACAAGCACTGACCGAAAAAGACTTTCAAGATGCACAATGGATTTTACGCGAAGCAGGTTCTGGCACACGCGAAGTGTTTGATAATGCCGTGATTGGTCGTTTACATCACATTCATGTCTTGTTAGAGTTAGGTCATACCGAAGCCATACAACGTGTGGTTGCCAGTGGTTTGGGGATTGGCTGTGCCTCACGTTTATCCTTAGATGAAGCCATACAGAGTCAAACTTTAACTATTTTAGATACGCCTTTTTGGAATTTAAATCGTCAGTTATTTATTTTAATCCATAGACAAAAATATCGTACCTATGGCGTAGAGTGCTTTATTAAGCATACAATAGACAAATAATCATATTCCGTATAAAAATGACTTATGACCAACAACTTAAGACTTACGCGGTTATCGCTTGTTTCGGTGAAATGCGTAAGTCCTGAACTAACATTGCTCATCATGTAATACTTAGTGCATAAGTCCTAAAAACTACAACGCAATCAGCGTACATCCGCATGGATACAGATAGGTCAACATAACATGACAACGATTAATCACGTCTTGGCGCAAAACTTACCCGAAAGAAACTTAAGTCAATTAAGTCTCGTTAATCATTCTAAAAATGATATGGTTAAATGGGTACAAGCCTTGCCTATTATGAATGTGGGTGAAACCACCAAACAACTGTATCAAACATTGCAAGAATTAACCCGCGTCAAAATGTCCGAAGATACGCGTTATGAGTTATTAGAAATTTTACGCCCAACCGTACATAATATTTTACACGCCCTCGCCAAACACTATCTTAATCAATCGGTATTGCTGCCTGACCGTGCCAATCGGGTCGCTTCGCTAGCGCAGTCTTTACGCACTTATTTGGCCACTGCTTACAAAGTAGTGGCTTATGACTGTGCCGAAAAACTCTTAACCAAACTCAGTATTATTGGTATTGGTCGCCGCCAACAACTACAACTGGCGGCACAAGCCTTTCAGCGGGCAATCAGCGAGTTTAACGGCTTATTATTAGAAACACAGTTATTATATTTACCTGCACCAGCAGGTTTATGGGCAGACTTGCACTCCTTGCATCATGTTGCCACGTTGCATGGTGTGGCACAAAATGTGGTCAATGACGACCATTTGCAATTTACCAAAGAAACCAGTCCCCATGACTCCTATCTTAGAGCAATTTTGTTGGCATCAAGTCAAACCAACAAATTACGCCAAAGTGAAATCAAACAACTGTATGATGCCAGTGAATTATGGACAAGTTACATCAAACTCAAACCAAAGTTTCAACTTACAGACTTATTACTGATTGATATTGAAGGTGATTTACCACCTACTTATGTGTCTAAAGCTGCCGATGTCCCCCAAGCTTATTATGTTGATGCTCAAAAATTTGTTCAGCATTTACAAACCATACAAACGACACCGATTAACCAAGTACATCGCGGTGAACAGTTTAATGCCAGCTTATTACAGCACTTAATTGGTTCATGGAGCGCACCTTCGGAGCGTACTTTTGCTCGGCGTAGTTATGAAGGTCAGCTATTAGTCTGTTTAGGTCTCACCGCTTCGCATTATCATTTTGCTCAGGAAGTTGAATTTGAGCATTTTTTAAGTTTGGCTAATGAGTTTTCGGAAGAAGAAAAAAACTTTTTTTTACGTAAAGGGGGCGATAATCAACCCGCCGATGTTTGGGACTTTGCTTTAACCAATGTCACCAATGCCGTTGGTGATGATGATAGCATCAAAGCCAGTAAGCCAACTAAAAGCAATAACCAAGCAGGCTTATATCCTCCTTACGCCGCAACGATTGTTAATATGAGTCCAGGCGGTTATTGTGTACGCTGGGATTGTGAGCCACCGATTAGCCTACGAACGGGCGAAATTTTGGCTCTACGCGAATCTACCGAAAAAAAATGGAGTATTGGTATTATTCGCTGGGTTAAACAGTTACCCACATTAGGCGCAGAAGCAGGTATCGAAATTATTTCAGGCAGTGCGCTACCCTGTGGCGCACGAGTTTTGAAAAAGACAGGCGAACGCACTGAATATATGCGTACTTTTTTACTACCCGAAGTTAAATCTATGGGTCGCCCTGCCACCCTGATTACGCCCAATGTCTCGTTTAGAACAGGCTACAACGTCATGTTACGTCAAGGCCAAGAAGAGCATAAAGCACAATTAACCACCGAAATTTTGACCACCCAAAGTTTTAGCCAATTTACCTTTATTTGGTTACAAGCACCTGTTGCTAAAGTACAAAACACTAATAATGTTGCAACAAGCGGCGAAAAGGTTGAAGCCAAAGATGATTTTGATACACTATGGGGCAATTTATAGCTAATAATTGGCGCAAGACTTGCTTGCTGATTGTTCGAGGCTGTTGAATCAACAGCCAGTAGCTTTATATTTTACATAATTTGTTAATAGAACTTCATTGATATACTAACGCAAGCATTGTCAGGACTTACGCATTGCACCGCAATTAGCGCGTTTTGTACCCCCCTCAGTCCCCCCTTAATAAGGGGGATGCCGAAGGCAGAGGTGTAGGGTGTGAACAAATCAGCGATAACCGCGTAAGCCCTAATTGTTTAGGAGTGACTTATCATTCCTAAACGCTCTGATTTTATTTAGGATTTTTATCCCTATGGCCACAAAAAGTGAAACCTTGCGCTTGTTAATCCTGCACTCATCCGCAGATAACACCGAAGATATTATTAAAACTCTGAAAGGAGCAGGAACACCCACTCGTCCGCAATTGATTGCTACTTTAGAAGATTTTAAAGATTTAATTAAAAATCAAGTATGGGATTTAGTTCTTGCAGCCGAAAACTTAAGTGATGGCAACTTTAGCGATGTATTGGCGCATATTCGTGACTCAGACAAAGATATTCCCTTAATTGTATTAATCAATGAATATGACGAAGAGATTATTGTTGAAGCCCTCGAAAGTAATGCAGCCGATGCTATTGTCTATAACCAACATCAACATATTGTGTTTGCCATTCGCCGTGAATTAAATAACTTATATCATCGCCGCGCCAAACGTAGTGCCGAATCCTTTCTAAAAGAAACCGAAAAACGCTGTCAATTGTTATTAGAAAACTCGCGTGATGCCATTGCTTATGTCCATGATGGTATGCACATTTACGCCAACAAAGCCTATGTTGAATTGTTTGGTTATGAATCAGGCGAAGACCTCGAAGGGATGCCGATGGTTGACCTTGTGGGCAAACAAGATTTAGCAAACTTTAAAGATTATTTACGCTCTTATAGTAAAGGCGAAAAAATATCCAATGATTTAAAATTTCATGGGGTAAAAGCCGATGGTGACCAAATTGATGCCATGATGCAGCTTTCTACCGCCAGTTATGATGGTGAACGTTGCACACAAATTATCATTCGCCGCGATGACAGCGAAGGCAAAGCGACCTTATTAGCAGAACAACTTAAAGCAGCCACCTCAATTGATACCTTAACTGGCTTGCCCAATCGTTTACGTTTAGAAGAAAATCTCGAAGAAACCCTAATTATTGCCCGCCGTGACAAAGTGCAAAGTGCATTATTGTATATGGCCATTGATAATTTACCGCATATTACCGCTAATGCAGGCATTGTTGGTACTGACAATGTGGTTGTTGATTTGGCTAAACAATTAGAAAAATTGATTCCTAATACCTTTTTGGCACGTTTTAGCGACAGCGTGTTTAGTGTGATTTTGCGTGATACCAATATTGAAGCGGCAAAACAAATCGCCGAAAAAGTCTGTCAGTCGGTATTTGAACGTTTATTTGATATCCCCAATAGCAAAACCGTACAAACTTCGCTCAGTATTGGTATTGCGATGATTGGCGAAACTGCGCCTGACACTCCCGAATTATTATCGCGTGCTGTGAATGCCTCCGAAAAAGTCAAATTGGCAACTAAAGGCGTGGGTAATGGCGTTAATGTTTATAATCCTGCCGAAAATGCCGCCGCTAATGATTCTGCCCTACGTGAACTATTGGTTGAAGCACTAGAGCAAAACAAATTTAAACTGTTGTTTCAACCGTTATTTGATGTTGAAGATGAAACCGCTCAGTTTTATGAAGTTTTTGTCCGTTTGCCCTTGGCAGATGGCAAAGTGATGGTGCCTGATGAGTTTTTGGATGTTGCACAGCGTTATCAATTAGGTAGCAAAATTGACAGATGGGTACTGATTAACGCCTGTAAACGCCTCAAAGAACATCTGGCTCGTCATCCTCATAGTCGTTTATTGCTTAACTTAACTGCCGAATCATTACAAGATGCCAGTTTACCTGAATTGATTACCAAACTTACTAAAGCGATTGACCCCAAAGGTAATCCTTTAGTGATTCAATTCTCCGAAAACGATGTGGTCACCTACCTTAAACAAGCGAAAGAACATACCGCTATTTTGCGTGCTAATGGTATTGCGGTGTCAATTACGAACTTTGGTTGTACGCTTAATCCAACCAATACCTTAAAACACGTTGAAGCCGAATACATTAAACTTGACCGTTCGTTTACCCAAGACTTAACTCAAGAAACCAATTTAGATAACACCAAACAAATGGCTACCGAACTCAACGGACTCAATAAACGAGTCATTGTGTCTTATGTCGAAAACGCGGCCACTGTGTCTAAATTATGGACAATGGGTGTACGTTATTTGCAAGGTTATTATTTGCAACCTCCCTCAGAAAATATGGTTTACGAAAGCGGCGAATAGTCTGATTATTTTAGGATTAAAGTGTTTCTTTTTAAGCAACACCTTAACCATCAATCCTACCCTACCTCAATCACTCCTAAGCTCCTATGATTCACTCATTACAGCGATTCATAGGAGTCAACATCATGTTAACCATACACGCCAACAGCAATCGTGGCCAAGCACATTACGGCTGGCTCGATGCTCGTTACAGTTTTTCTTTTGCCTCATGGTATGACCCACGTTTTATGGGCGTGGCCAGTTTACGCGTCATTAACGAAGATAAGGTCAAACCATTAACGGGTTTTGCTACCCATAGTCACAGCAATATGGAAATTTTGACCTATGTTTTATCGGGCGAAATTAGCCATCAAGACAGCATGGGCAACCAAACCAAAATTAGTGCAGGTGAATGCCAATTAATGAGTGCAGGTAGCGGTATTAGCCACAGCGAAAAGAATCAGCACCCTAGTCAAACGTTGCATTTATTGCAAATTTGGCTGTTACCTGCCGAAAATAATACCGAACCACGTTATCAACAAATTCGTCTTGATGATGAATTAGGGATTACACAAATTGTTAGCCCTACAGAACAACAGGGTTTAATGCACATCAAACAAGACGCGGCGGTATACCGTCTCAAGTTTAGTGCGGGACAACAGATTGAGCTGCCTAGCTCACGGCCTTATGGTTATTTGCATATCATTAACGGCCAAGGCAGCGTACAAGATAAAGCATTAACCACAGGTGATGCTTTAATTGCCAAAGATGAAGGTAGCTTAACTTTTAGTGCATTTAGCGAAGGCGAAGCCCTTTGGTTTGATTTGGTTTAACAAAACTTTTAAAAGAGAAAACATCATGACCACACGTTTAGACAACCACAGCTTAAATCAATTATTTACCGAAGCTCGTACTTTCTCGGCTTGGCAAGATAAAGCTGTAAGCCACGAACTTTTGCACGAACTCTACGAGCTAACCAAATTTGCGCCTACCTCGACCAATGGTTCGCCTGCACGTTTTGTGTTTGTCACCAGCCTCGAAGCCAAAGCCAAACTCAAACCTGCTTTAGCCGAAGGCAATATTGCTAAAACCATGAGCGCACCTGTCACAGTGATTATTGCTGCCGATTATGATTTTTATGAGCATTTGCCACAGCTTTTTCCACAAACCGATGCCAAGTCATGGTTTGTTGGCAATCAAGCCTTAATTGATGCCACAGCGTTTAGAAATAGCTCTTTACAAGGGGCATACTTGATTATGGCTGCACGCGCTTTAGGTTTAGATACAGGTGCCATGTCAGGCTTTGATAATGCAGCCGTAGATGCAGCATTTTTTGCAGGCACAAATACGCGCTCTAACTTTTTAATTAACTTAGGCTATGGCGATATGAGCAAATTATACCCACGTAATCCGCGTTTAAGTTTTGAGCAAGCTGCATTGATTGTTTAGTTTTTTTGCTAAGACTACATTCCCCTTCGACTCCGCTCAGGGCGCATTTTTGCGTTAGCTGAGCTTGTCGAAGGGTCGAAGCCTAATCTCCTCCCCCGCATCCACCACCACAGCCACTATCGCTATCACCACCACTTCCGCCACATCCTCCCCCAATATCACTCGCACAAAAACTGTTAGCCACAGCACCAGCCGCCAAACAATGCAAGCTATAGACAAAACCATGAGGGATATTTAACTGAGCATCTAAAGCAAACAAACGCGGCAATTTTTTGGGTAAAGCAGGGTTAATCGCTTCGTATTGACACGCCAAATTCCATGTCCGTTTAATTCCTTGTGTGGCTTGGGTAGGTGTAGTCATGGTTTCGGCAGGATGATGATGTAAAAACTTGCCAAACGCGCGTTGACAAAAACTTTGATAGGCTTTGGTGGATAAAATAAAAGCATGCCATGCTTCGTCCACCGCTTGTGAGGGCATACTGACCATGCCCCGACCTTTGGCTTGTAGTGCCAAATAAAAATAATCGCGCAATCCTTCTAAGACTTGCTGTACTTGTGCTGTGGTTAAATGCGGATATTTGTCAGCAACGCGGCGGGTGATTGACGCATCAAAGGTCAAACGCTTAATCACCTCTTTACGTTTTTGAATTAAATTCCATTGATAATAAGCAACAGCAAAACCTAATATCACCAATACTAAAAACCAACTCATTTTATTCTCCTTCAAGGCTCACGCTTTTAGCCTTTATAGGACTTACGCGGTTATCGCTTATTTGTTCACATTTCAATCGTTTTTAACGATTTTATGTTCACAAAACGCGCTAATTTCGGTGAAATGCGTAAGTCTTACTTTATTTATTGTTATTTACTTCATCAATATTTATATGGCAAATTCATGACAAAATCATGACAGCCTTACTGATAACTGATAACTGATAACTGATAACTGATAACTGATAACTGATAACTGATAACTGAGCTCACCGTGACACTTGGCACATTGACAAGCCTACAGATAGCTTTAGGATAGCACCTAGACCACAAGACTCTTTTAGGACTTACGCGCTAATTTCGGTGAAATGCGTAAGTTTTATCTTTTTAGGATAGTAGCATGAGCGATAACCATAAATCACACGCCAGCACACCCACCAAACGCTTTATGCGCCTAGCAGGTATGACTGCAAGTATTACGGGCAAAGTCATGAGTAACTCGGTAAAAAGTCTTGTTGGTTCTGCCGAGCAAAAAGCCGAAGCGCGCAGCGATATGTACCATGAAATTGGCAAACAGATTGCGAATACTTTGGGTGAAATGAAAGGTGCTGTGATGAAAGTGGGGCAAATCGCCTCACAGTACCAAGATATTTTTCCGCCTGAAATTGCCGCAGCCATGACTAAGCTGCAAAAAGAAGCCCCACCCATGCCGTTTAACATTATTGAACAACAGGTATTGCGCGAATTAGGCGCAAAACCACACGAAAAATTTGCTGAATTTGACGAAAAACCTTTTGCTGCTGCCTCTATTGGTCAGGTACATCGTGCCAAATTAGCGACAGGCGAAGATGTCATTGTTAAGGTTCAATATCCTGCAGTGGATGAATGTTGTGAGTCTGATTTAAAACATTTACGCATGGCCTTAAAATTGGCAGGCGTTATTAAAATGAGCAAAGAATTACAAGAAAAATTATTTGATGAAATCCGCATCTCGCTCCATGCCGAACTGGATTATTTACAAGAGGCTGCCAACTTGGTCGAATTTGGCGCATTTCATGCCAATGACGATAAAGTGATTATTCCCAAAGTATTTAGTGAGTATTCTAGTAGACGTGTTTTAACTTTAAGTTATGAAGGCGGCGATGGCCTACAAACGGCTAAACATTATCCCCACGCGACTCGTAACGAAATTGGCGAGCGTTTATTTCATGTATTGTGCGAAGAAATGTATCACCTACACGCACTACACTGCGATTCACATCCGGGTAATTTTGCTTTTCGTCCCGATGGTACACTGATTATTTATGATTTTGGTTGTGTTAAACGTCTCAGTCCAACTTTAGTTGATAACATGAAACGTCTGGTTAGAGCCGCTTTAGCTAACGACTACGCCACCGTAGAAATGGTATTACGCGATATTGGTATTAGAACGAGTGTGGGTGAAGTGCCGCCTGAATACTACCTTGAATGGATAGCCATTTTATTAGCTCCACTTAAAGATCAGCGTTTTGATTTTGGCCATAGCCAAGTACATGAGCAAGTTTTGGGACAAATTAAATCGTTAATGAAATATTGGGACAGTTTTCAACCCAGTGCCGAAACCATGATGGTGAACCGTGCTATTGGTGGTCATTATTGGAATTTTGTCAATTTAGGTGTGCATGTCAATTTAAACAAACCGTTGATGCACTATTTGAACAGTTAAATCAAAGCCATTTTTGACTCCATCCAAACGCCTAACTCCGCGCCAACATCAAATGGTTCTCTGAACAAAAGCAGAAGATGTTCCCTGAGCGGAGCTCAGGGTCAATTTACTTCGAAACAAGCTTAATACTAGCTAGCACCTATCAATTTATCTAGGGCAGTACGAAAATCACCATCAACTACTTTTTCGGTTTCTAAGTGCGCATAAATACAACCATCTATCATCACTACTTCATGCGTCATACAATACTCGAGACGCTGTGTATCTAACATATGTTCATATTCGTATTGTTCTTTAATTACGTTTATATCAGTTTTATTTTCGCTATACGTTGTACTTTTTTGTTGCTTTAACTTTTGCAGTTCCCTCTCAAGACGAGCGACTTGTCGTCTTAATTCGGTAACAACTTTATCGGCATACAGCTCTTCATCAGAAGCAAAATGCACATTGCCCACATGACGAGTCAAATAACGATGCAGTTTTTCTAAGGTATTTGCACCGTAACCATAAGGGTTATCTAACACGGGTACATTACTCATTATCATCGACAAAATTCCTACAATACAAATCAAAATAGCGAGTTTAAGGCAGTATAAATTGCCCCCATATGATAGGCAACATTATTTATCTTCAGATTAAAACATCAGATTAACAAAAAACTAACACTTGACTTTCAGAGTATACACTGGCATTTAATGTATATAAAACATAAGAATGTAAAAAAAACACATTTAAAAACCAATTTTTGAACAATATAGGCTATCAAAATGTGATAGAAAACTCTATTTTTCGGCATATTGACTATTTAAACTGCTAAACTTTAATAAATACCAATTGTAGGATGCAACCATTACGAGTCACACTATTATCGCTTATTTGCTCACTAAACAATCGTTTTTGACAGTTTTTAGCTTACAAAACGCGCTAATTTTGGCATGATGGCAAGCCATTTTTCGAGAGTGATGGTTGTACCACAACAAGTGGCTATTTTAGGTGTAAGCAGAATTGAACAACGTGCGGTATTAAATAAAAAAGGCAAAATAAAGATAAAAACTGTAATTTCTCTGTCTTTAAGTTTTTGATCATTGTGTATTGACTGGAGCGGAAGCGGCACGCTTTTTAGTGGTATTGAGGGTATATTTACCACAAAAAACGTAGTGGGGGCAACCCTTGTGGTTGCCCTTGCCCTCAAAGTCTGCCTAAAATTTAAGCTAACACATATACCGCTATCAAAATCATCAACATTAAGATAACAATCACGATAACACCCATATTCCCCCCTTTATCCCCTGCTCCTGCCTGACTAGGTGCATTAGTAGGTTCTGGTGCAATAGGTGCTGGTGCAGATGTCTGCGGCTTAGGTGCTGGCACAGGTGCATGGTTAGCTGGTGCTGGTGAAGGAGAAGATGGCTTAGGTGCTGGTGCTGGCTTGGGTGGAATATTGACCACAGGACGGAACTGGGTACGCTCTGCCTCTTCTTCAAAATCAGAATGCACAACGGGTTCGGTCGGCCCCACAACTTTAAAAATCATCGCATCAAACTTCACTTCATCGCCATTTTGCAATGCAGACTCTTCGTAACGCTTACCGTTAACAAACGAGCCATTTGAAGAGCCTAAGTCTTTAACCCATAACACGTTATTACGAATTGAAAACTCAGCATGACGACGTGACACATGTGCGCCACCAACAACGATATCGCAATGTGGGTCACGACCAATGACGTTTGTTCCTTCAATAGGAAACATACGCCCTGAAATCACACCTGTCATTGCTTTGACTTGCCACAAAGGCGCAGGCTTAACGATATCACGCTTAATAGGTGCAGCAGTTGGCTCAGGCGGTGCTTTGGTTGGGTCAATGATTTGCAATTCAACTAAGTGCAAACGAATAGTGTCACCCACTTTAACTTCAGTGCGTTTAGTAACAGGCTCACCGTTCAAAAACGTACCATTAACACTGCCTGTATCGCGCAAAAACAACTTCCCTTCTTCTTGTTGAAGTTCAGCATGAAACACACTGATACCTTCATCATTGATGACGAGGTTATTTGTTTTATCACGACCAATCGTTAAACGTGGGTCAACCAACCAAAATGCGGGTTGGCGACGGTCAACAAATTGTAACTTCAACATAATGGTATCTCATCCCTATTTGTCGGCTTTTTGAGGTGCGGGTTTAGTCGCCCCCTGATAAATTTGGTTAATCTGTTCTGGAAGGCGGATCAATTTGCCCTTCTCTCCTACTTCCAACTGCAAAATACGCGTTTGTTGGTATTGCTGCGCCGCTAAATCGACCGCATTTTGACTATCGCGCAAAATAATCGGCTGTAGGAACACTAATAAATTTCGCTTCGTTTGGCTATGACTTTTTGACCTAAATAAATGCCCCATGAGCGGTATTTTACTCAAAAGTGGGACTTCGCTCACAGATTGAGAATTATCGTCTTGAATCAAACCACCTAAGACAATGGTTTGACCATCGTCTGCCAAAATTGTGGTCTTAATTGAGCGTTTATTGGTAATTAAGTCTGCCGAGTTTACACCTGCTACGCTAGGGACAACAGAGGAAACTTCTTGTTCAACTTCTAATTTTACTGTTCCCCCCTCACCAATATGTGGTTTAACCTTTAAAGTAATACCTACATCCTGACGCTCAATGGTGGTAAAGGGGTTACTTGTACCCGAACTGGAGTTAGTACTTTGGCCTGTAATAAACGGCACATTTTGACCAACAACAATTTTAGCCTCTTGATTATCAATGGTCATAATACTTGGTGTTGATAATAAATTGGCATTACTCATGGTTTTAATGGCTTGAATTAACGCACCATAAAAACTTCGATCACCGTTACTCTTGGTTTCGGTTTTACCAAAACCAAAAGATGCACCTGTTAAACTGGGCAAACTGGTTGGTTTATCTTGTGCGGCAACGGCGGCAATACTGGTTAAACTCGCCCCAACATTAGTAAAATTAATAATACCAACGCCTTTAGAGGGGTCGCCTGCTGCCCACTGTACACCTAAAGCGTCAACATTATCACCTGAAATTTCTAAAATTGCGGCTTGAATTAACACTTGTGAACGGCGTTGGTCTAATTGTTTGACCACACTTTCTAATTCACGCATTAACGAAGGGTCTGCTTTAATCACCAGTGCATTTTGACTTTCATCGGCAATTAAACTGACTCCACCACTATTGCTACTGGTACTGGCTGCACCACCTGCATTACTGGTTTTAGAACCTGTTTCTCCACTAACTAAGTTACGCATCACTTCGGCTATTTCTTTGGCACTGGCATGTTGCAAACGAATCACACGCACCCCTGACAAGCGGTCGGCAGCAGGCTTATCTAATTGGGTTACCACATCACGCAAACGTTTACGCGCACGCGCATCGCCTTTAATCAGTAAACGATTACCGCGAGTATCGGCAATTAAACGTACCCGTGAACCACGCACATCTTTATTGGCACTGGTTGCGGTGAGATTATCAAGCATAGTCAATACTTCATCAACTCGCGTTTCTTTAAGAGCAATAATTTCTAATTCATCACCCTCGCCATAATCTAAGGAGTTAATTAAATTTTCTATTTCAATAATATTATTAGCATGATCAGAAATAACTAAAGCATTGGCACCGTTAATTGCTGCTAAATGGGCAAATTGAGGTAATAATGGCCGAATAACGGGTACTAACTCATTTGCATTGGTGTTTTGCAGCATAATGACACGGGTAACGAGAGTTTCACCTTTGGCTTTACCGCGTGTATCAAACGGAATAGCATTTTGTTTGGCATTCACATCAGGTACTAATTTGATGGTATCGCCAGCAGGAACAGCAGCAAAACCGTTGACACTTAATACTCCCAAAAATAGTTCATAGACCGCATTAGCGGTCATTGGTTTACTGGAAATAACCGTAATATTGCCTTTAACACGCGGGTCAACAATAAAGTTTTTACCTGTAATTTCTGATACTTCGGCAACCAATGCCGAAATTTCGGCATCTTTAAGATTAACCTTCCACGTTTTGGCAGTGGCCGTTTGATTAAAAGCCAGCAATAGCGAGAGGGCAAAAAGTGTTTGACGTGCATTCATGTTAAAAGTTTTGCTCAATAGTTAAATGATGACTACCACGCTGGATTTCGATACGGGCGCGTCCTGTTTGTTGTACTTGTTGCAATAAATTTTTGTCTAGTTGGATGTTACCTAAAGGTTGACCATTAAGGCGCAAAACTTTATCCCCTGCTTTGAGACCTAAATTACGCCGAATATGACTAGGGACGTTGTCGGTGATTTCATAACCTTGACCATTACTCGCAATCAAGCCCATCTCATTTAAATAGCTATCAGGGTCGTTTTCTAATCGCTGTAGGGCATTACCTAGCATACTACGCGCTTGCATGGCTTGCTTGTTAGTTGCATTACTTACAACAGGCTCAACAACCGTAGGCTCACCGCCCAATAAATTAGTTTTGACAAAACGTAAGACCTCATCTTGACCATTACGTTGCAATAATACCCTATCTACATATACCGCTGATAACACCGCACCACCCATGACCTGCTGACCAACACGATATAATTTACCAATACCTTGCCCCTGCTCGCTAATAATCGCGCTCGATTGGCTTTGTATGGTGCTAGCAAAGACACCATCAAGCTTTAACTGCAAGGCGGTTTCTGGCGCATTAGCTGCATCAACGGCAGCAATGACAGGTGCTTTAAAAATACTAAAACTTGCCAAACGAGTACCATCTACTTTGACTGTACTTGCGACCGAAGCCACTGCAATCGGCTTTGCCAATTGCGCTTGGTCTTGACCTGCCAATAGCCACAATAATCCTGCCATGCGCCATGCAAAATAAAAGGTAGCCACAAGCATAATTGCACGGGCAATATGACGATTATTTTCTGTAATGACTGATAGCGAAGGTACGTTCACACTTTTTCCTAACATTGGGACATTTTAAAAACTACACATTTTAGGACTTACACAGTTAAAGTTAGATGAATTAATCTGCGTATTAGGTCTTGATTTTATTATTTACAAACTCGTTAGCGGTTGTGACGATGTCACCACAATCGCATCTGGCTCGGCAACACCCCGATAATTGGGTGAATAACTTAACAAACGTTGTGTTAACCGACTCTCAAGCATAGAGCCTGTGACCACAAAGGTAGCTAAATTAGCCGCTTGCTGCGTATCTTGCAAGCTCATCACTAAACTTTGCTGTTCATTTTTAATAAGCAACTGCACTGGCGGTAAGTTAATGCGTTGGCGTTGACCATTAAGAACATAATCTATTGAACCCGCCTGCCATGTTAACATGCCTTGTGAATCTTGCCACGATTGCGCTGTACGCATCAGTTGTAACTTTTCGATGATAATGGGATTATTGGCTAATTGCCAACCTGACAATATTTGTTGCACATCTTGAGCGGCTAATTGTCCTTGGCTATCAAGCAGTTGCCAACTGCTTCCCCCCCATAACAAACGACCTTGCAATTGACTTTTGGCGGTGATGAGTTCGAGTTTTAAACCTAATTTTAGGCGCAGTAAAGCCAATGGCTGCCATTGCCAACGTAATTGTCCTTGTACGCCTTTGTATTGACTATTCATCTGACCAGACCATATTGTCCCGCCCCATCCCTGAAACATGGCACGCGTAGTATTAGGCAAAAAATTAGCGATGATACGTGCTGGCGTTTGTACCACTAAAAAGACGACTAGCAATAGCGTTGCCAACAAAACCCAATTATAGGCTTTTGCTTCTTTATCATCACGATGTGCATTTTTTTTGGACATATTATTATGTTCTGGACAGAGACTAGGAAAAGAGCTTTGTTTTAGTTTTCCATGTTATCGCTATTTTTATCAAAAATTACAAGTATTATTTTGCACTAAGTATCAGCAGCATTTGCAATGGAATAACAAAAAGCCTCCCACAACACAGGAGGCTTTTTAGTTTTTTAGTTAAGCCTAAATAACAACATTAAACCAAAAAGTCGGCTAACGATTTGCCCGATGCAAGAGCAGCAACCAACCAACGGGGTTGTTTACCACGGCCAGTCCATGTTTCTTGAGCGTTATTAGGATTACGATAACGAATTTCGACAGGCTTACGCACTTTAACAGGTGCATTATCATCATTGCTTTTACCTAACACTAATTCTTCTAAGGTAAAACCAAAATCAGCAGCGACTTTTTCTAACTGATTACGCGCATCTTTGCGTTGTGACTTCTTTTTAGTTTTAATTAGACGCTGAGCATCGATAATCACTGTTTCTAATTCTTCAATACTCAAAGGAGTCAAATCAACTGTCATGTTAACCTCTTAAATAAAAACAGATTTAATATAGTGCGTTCAGTGTATCATTATACACTATTATTATTGCGTGTGATTCTAGCATTATTATTTAATAAAAATCATCTACTAAAACCACAGATTTTGACGCTAAAATGAATTGTTTTAGCGTCAACGACTTATTTAAAAGGGCAAATCATCATCTAAATCATTATGTGCAGGTGCGGCAGGACGACTAGGTGCTTTAGGGCGAGGAGCAGCTTGATAATCATCATTTTGGCCGTATGTAGAGTTACTGGGATAATCATTCTCATAAACACCAGATGTTTGATTATTACCACCCGAACGTCCATCTAATAACTGCATCACATTGGCTTTAATTTCGGTGGAATAACGGTCTTGGCCAGTTGTTTTGTCTTGCCATTTGCGGGTATGAATAGAGCCTTCTACATAAACCTTACTGCCTTTGCGTAAGTATTCACCTGAGATTTCGGCTAAACGGCCATAAAAAACCACCCGATGCCATTCGGTTTGTTCGGTAAGCTGGCCTGTATTTTTATCTTTCCATGCTTCGCTCGTGGCTAAGGAAATTGAGGTGACGGTACTTCCACTCGCACCTAAACTACGCACCTCGGGGTCACGACCGACTGTTCCTAATAATATAACTTTGTTAACTCCACGCATGACGTTTTACACCCTCTATGGTTTTAATACAAAAAATAAACTTACCGCGAAAACAACAAGATAACAATAGCAGAACCGTCAGCACAACGACACAAATTGTCGTTATGGATACCAGTTTGCTAACGGGTGATTTTGCATCAATTATTGTTATCTTGGCAACTGCTGTACAACATTATTTATTGAGGACTCACACCGAAAGCGTGTTTTTGAGTTGTTGCTCATTAAATAGATTTTTATCTATTTTTAAATAAACCACGCCTTCTTTGGCCAAAATAACCACCTCTTCAACCCCTGTTATCATTTGTAATTTTTTTAACAAGGTATTGGCTTTAGAACTATCACACTCAGGAATGTTGAGCATCATACTATGTAAAGAACGGGGATTTTTCATGGTGCAAGCCACCACAAGCCATAAAGCACTAAACAGAGCTAATAATACATACGCCAAACTAATATGCTGATAGCTCCATAATAAGCCACCACAAATACCGCCTAAAAAAGCCCCAAAAAATTGACTACTGGCATAAATACCCATTGCTGTGGCTTTGCTACCCGCAGGCGCGATTTTACTTAATAAAGAAGGTAATAAAGCCTCTAACAAATTAAAAGCTACAAAAAATAAACTAATACCCAACAGTAAGCTAAAATAACGGTCATAACCTTGCGCTAAAAGCAATAAACTGATGCTCATTAAAGCAATACCAAACATAAATACTTGTTTCATTTTTTTTCTTTTTTCGGCAATGATAATCGCAGGAACAGCCGCGATAAATCCTCCTAATACAATCGGTAAATACACCCAACCATGTGCTTTGGCGGGCAAGTGTGCATACTCAATTAATAAATGTGGTAATAATACAAAACTGGCAGTCATCACCAAATGTAAAACTAAAATACCGATATTTAAGCGTAATAACTCGGGATGAATTAAACATTGCTTAAATTGCTGCCAATAAGAGTCATTGTGTTGTTTTAAAATAATGGTAGGTTGTGGCACTATTTTTAATAAAGCCAAAGCCAAAATAGCTAGAATAGACGTTGCCCAAAATAGACCGCCCAAACCGAAATGACCAGCAATTAAAGGCCCCATAATAAAAGCAACTGCAAACGACAAACCTATGCTCATACCAATGGTGGACATGGCTTTGGTACGCTGTTCTTCACGGGTTAAGTCGGCTAATAAAGCCATCACCACTGCCGAAATTGCGCCCGCACCTTGAATGGCTCGACCTGCAATCACACCCCAAATTGAGTTGGACATAGCGGCGACACCGCCACCAATGGCAAATAATAACAAACCAAAGATAATTAAATACTTACGATTAAATCGGTCGGCTAATAGCCCCATCGGAATTTGTAATACGGCTTGTGCCAAACCATAAATACCAATCGCTAAGCCAATCAAAAATGGCGTTGAACCTGTTAATTGCTGACCATACACCGCAAAAACAGGAATAATCATAAACAGGCCAAGCATTCTTAAGGCAAAAATACTCGCCAAAGCGGTGGTTGCTTTGCGCTCACCTTGAGTCATACCATTCATTTATGACACTCTTTAAAAATCAAAAAAAATAGGTGGCGCATTATACGCGCTCTGTTAGCAAAATTAGGCAAAAATAATTGCCCACACATAAGTTCGATTTTGTTTAATGCCCTTGCCCTTGTTTTTGCTTATACTTGACGGTTTACTCTTTGCTCAATTAGTCGTTTATGAACAACTTTATTCGCATTCGTGGCGCACGTACTCACAATCTTAAAAACATTTCTTTAGACATTCCACGCGACAAATTGGTGGTGATTACAGGTTTATCGGGGTCGGGTAAATCTTCTTTAGCTTTTGATACGCTCTACGCCGAAGGTCAACGCCGTTATGTCGAATCGTTGTCGGCCTATGCGCGGCAGTTTTTATCGTTAATGCAAAAGCCCGATGTAGATAGTATTGATGGCTTATCACCTGCCATTGCTATTGAACAAAAGTCAACTTCGCATAATCCACGCTCAACAGTAGGCACGATTACCGAAATTTATGACTACTTGCGTTTGTTGTATGCGCGTGTGGGTACGCCTTACTGTCCAGAGCATAACATTCCATTAACCGCTCAAACCATTAGCCAAATGGTGGACAGTGTTTTGGCATTGCCTGAAGCGACGGCAGTGATGTTACTTGCACCTGTGATTCGTGACCGTAAAGGTGAGCATTTACATATTTTAGAGGGCTTACGCGCTCAAGGTTTTATTCGGGCAAGGATTGATGGCATTGTCGTTGATTTAGATGACTGCCCTGCTTTAGAAAAAAATAAAAAACACAGTATTGATGTGGTGGTTGACCGTTTTAAAGTGCGCGCCGATTTGGCTTTACGTTTGGCTGAATCATTTGAAACTGCCTTACGCTTGGCTGATGGTGTAGCGATGGTTGCGTTAATGGACGATGCTCAAGCTACCCCACTGTTATTTTCGGCACGTCATAGTTGTCCGCATTGTGGTTATGCGGTCAGTGAGTTAGAACCGCGTTTATTTTCGTTTAATAATCCTGCGGGAGCTTGCCCAACGTGTGATGGTTTAGGCCATAAATCGCATTTTGCCGCCGACCAAATTATTGCTCATCCAGAACTGTGCTTAAATGAAGGTGTGGTGCGTGGTTGGGACAAACAACATCCTTATTATTTTACCTTATTAAGCAGTGTTGCTAAACATTATGACGTAGATATGGATTGTGCATGGCAACAACTCCCTCTCAACATTCAACAGATTATTTTGCATGGTTCTAAAAAAGAAAAAATCACTTTTGCTTATGTCGATGAACGCGGTAATAAACGCTTGCGTGAACAACCCTTTGAAGGCGTATTACCGCATTTAGAACGCCGTTACCGCGAAACCGAATCTAGTGCAGTACGCGAAGAATTGGCACAATATTTAGTCACTCGTGCCTGTGATGCCTGTGGGGGTTCACGTTTACGCCAAGAAGCACGCTCGGTATTTGTCGCCGATAAAAATCTACCTAGCATTACCAAAATGCCCATTCAAGCGGCAGCACATTATTTTGAACAGATTCAACTGACAGGCCAAAAAGCCGAAATCGCCGATAAAATTCTCAAAGAAATTCGCGACCGTTTGCATTTTTTGGTGAGTGTTGGTTTGGATTATTTATCTTTAGAACGCTCTGCTGATACCTTATCAGGTGGTGAAGCACAACGGATTCGTTTGGCTTCGCAAATTGGTGCAGGCTTAATGGGGGTGATGTATGTGTTGGATGAACCTTCGATTGGCTTACATCAACGCGACAATGAACGCTTATTAGGGACGTTGATGCGTTTACGCGATTTGGGTAACACGGTATTAGTCGTTGAGCATGATGAAGACGCGATTCGTGCTGCCGATTATGTGATTGATATTGGCCCTAAAGCAGGTATTCATGGCGGCCAAGTGATTGCTCAAGGCAGTGTAGAAGATATTAAAAATGTTCCCGAATCATTAACGGGTCAGTATTTATCGGGCGTGACTAAAATTGCTGTACCCACCATACGCCGTGCATTTGACCCTAACAAACTGATGGTGTTAACAGGTGCGACAGGCAACAATCTAAAAAATGTCACCCTCGAAATTCCTTTAGGTTTAATGACCTGTATTACAGGCGTATCGGGTTCGGGCAAATCGACTTTAATTAACGGCACACTGTTTCCAATTGCCGCCAAAGCACTCAATGGCGCACTCAGTCTGAGTCCCTCCCCCTATCAAAGTATGACAGGCTTAGAACAACTCGACAAAGTGGTAGATATCGACCAAAGCCCCATTGGACGCACGCCCCGTTCTAATCCTGCCACTTATACAGGCTTATTCACCCCTATTCGTGAGTTATTTGCTGCAACCCAAGAAGCACGTTCGCGCGGTTATAGTGCAGGACGGTTTTCGTTTAATGTTAAAGGCGGACGCTGTGAAGCCTGTGAAGGTGATGGTGTGATTAAAGTAGCTATGCACTTTTTGCCTGATGTGTATGTACCGTGTGATGTGTGTCATGGTGAGCGTTATAACCGTGAAACCTTAGAGATTCGTTATAAAGGTAAAAATATTTCGCAAGTATTAAATATGACCGTTGAAGATGCTCATGCTTTTTTTGAGGCGGTGCCAAGTTTGGCGCGTAAATTACATACCTTAATGGCGGTGGGTTTGAGTTATATCACCTTGGGGCAAGCAGCGACTACCTTGTCAGGCGGTGAAGCACAACGGGTTAAATTGGCGCGTGAATTGGCCAAACGAGATACAGGCAAAACTTTGTATATTTTGGACGAACCCACGACAGGCTTACACTTTCATGATATTGCTCAGTTGTTAGCGGTGTTGGAACAATTACGCGAGCATGGCAATACCATTGTGATTATTGAACATAACTTAGATGTTATTAAAACCGCCGATTGGTTGGTGGATATGGGTTATGAAGGTGGCGATGGGGGGGGTGAAATTATTGCGGTTGGCACACCCGAACAAGTGGCAGAAGATGAAAAGTCACATACAGGACGGTTTTTGCAGCCTTTGTTACAGAAAGTCTAAGCTTCGACTCCGCTCAGCTAACTTGTACCCTGAGCGGAGTCGAAGGGGTATCCAAATAACGATTTGACAATCACCAAACAGTTCGATAATCTTCAAACTATAAACAACCATTAGGACTTACGCGGTTATCGCTTATTTGCTCGCTCAGCAATCGTTTCCAACGATTTCTAGCTCACAAAACGCGCTAATTTCGGCGAAATGCGTAAGTCCTACATTAAAAGAGTAACATTTATGTCTAACGACCATACGATTACGATAAATGGCAAAGAGCGTTATTACGAACCTGCACCACACGATATTGATGTTGATAACTTTCGTAAAGTAGTCACTAGCCGCCGCTCAGTACGCAAATTTACTGCAAAGACCATTCCTCAAGAAGTGCTTGATGATTGTTTGGACATGGCTTTGCTTGCTCCCTGTTCTTCGGGTTTGCAACAATGGGAGTTTTATGTAGTACGTTCGGCTGACAAAAAAGCCAAACTTGTTAAAGCCTGTATGAGTCAATTAGCGGCAAAAACTGCTGCTGAGTTGATTGTCTGTGTTGCGCGTACCGACCGTGTGGATGAATTTGCCAAGCAAATGCTGCGTGAATGGCCAATGCCCGATGTACCACCCTTAGTGAAACGTTATTATCAATTGATTCCTTATAATTATGCCTCTGGCCCATTAAACAGTTTTGCCTATGCCAAAAAAGCAGCTTTTGCCTTAGGTGGTTTAGTCGCTGCTGTGCCTCGTGGTCCTTACACCAAAAGCGAGGTCGAGTTATGGGCTGCCAAAAGCACCGCCCTTGCATGTGAAAATTTAGTGTTAGCTTTTAGAGCGCACGGTTTTGACACCTGTATGATGGAAGGTTTTGATGCAGCAAGAGTGAGTAAATTATTAAATCTCAAAGACGGTGCTTTTCCGATTATGGTGATTGGTGCGGGCGAACGTGCTGATGATGGTGTATTTTGGCCACAAGTACGGTTTGACCGAAAACTTTTTGTCCATGAAGTGTAAATAAAAAAGGGACTTCACATGAACAGGACTTACGCATTTCGCCGAAATTAGCGCGTTTTGTGAGCTAAAAATCGTTGAAAACGATTGCTGAGCGAGCAAATAAGCGATAACCGCGTAAGTCCTAATGAAGTCCCCTATCTTTAGCAATCACCTAATCAGCAATTTTAATCAATCCCGCACCACCCGCCATAATCCAGCGGTTATTTGAACGAATTAAACTGCGACCTCTAAAGCCTAAATCAGCACTGACTAAGCCCCAAGCACGACCATCGCCCGAAGCCACAATACGATTATCGCAGAAGCCATACAACAAGCCATTAATACTGGTTATGTCGCTTGGCATACTAGAGCATTGGCTTGGCTTTGTTCCTTCCTCTACACGCTGCCATGTGATGCCATCGTTAGAGCTATACAATCCAAGACCGCTTGAACTATATATTTTACCTGCCAACAAAGTCATACGGCCATTCAAATCATCATTAGATTGAGTATCTGTCCATGTTGAACCGTTATCTGTAGAACGGATTAAACGCAGTTGATTGGTATCGGTTTTAATCCGAACTAGCACTTTAGTAGCATCACCCACAATGGCAAACTGACTAAACTGACCGCCATAGTCAAAGGTACTGACTTGCCATGTGCTTAAATCGCTAGAGTGAGCAATAAACGTCTTACGAACATTACCTGTCGCAGTGTAACCGCCTGCCACATACCAACGTCCTGCAATATGTTTTACCGCACGATAAAAAATGGCTGGTGCGCCAGTCACTCCTTGAGGTAAAGGCTGTAAATCCGCTAATGGGATGGAAGTTAGAGTTGACCACGTACCATCTGTGGTTTTAGCAAAGAAGAAAGTATTTGCACCAACAATCGTTGTACCGTCACTTGCAATTGTGCCAACATCAAAGGTCACACCACTACCATTGATATTGGCAATCGGTGCGCTTGTCCATGTTGAGCCATTATCGGTTGATTTAGCGGTTGCGGGTACACCTGCCACCATCAATAAATTATTGCCCGTCACTAACTCTAGAACACTAGAAAAACTTGCACTAACTTGACTACTGCTAAAACTCGGTAAAGATGCAATCGGATTTCCTACTTCAACACTGACCTTAGGAAATGAACAAGATGCACCATTAGCCAATACTTCATACTGATACATCGCACCTGAATAAACCGTATTGGTATCACTAAAATTAGTGACCGTTTGATTAGGGATAAATGAGCCAAAAATATCAGTATTACCAATTTTGCCTGTACGATTAATACGATAACTTGTTGCCCCTGTCACCGCAGGCCAAGACAAATTAACACCATCTTTGTTGGCATTCGGTGTGGCTGTTACTGTTCCCGTACATCCACCGCCACCTGTATCCGTCACTTTGGAAGCAAAAAATTCACCTGCTGCCGAAAAATCGACACCATTGGTGGTTTTTTGCTGATTCAGTAAATTAAAATCAACATGGGCATTGTTTTTATCCAAATTAACAAGGATATTATTTTTACTATCGCCATTTTGACATACCGATAATACGTTAGCCGTTGCCCCATTTAATCTCACAATCGCACTATTGGCGGTTGTATTGACAGCCGTTAATTGTAAAGTGGCCGCTTTAACTAATATCGGTGGATTGCTAGGGTCTGTTGCGTTGTTTTTAATTTCAACAGGATAACTGCCCGCAAATGGTAATAAATCGGCAAAAGTTAAGGTAGGTAACTGACCGCATCCTGCTGTATTCGACGTTTTAACAAGAAAAGAAGCTAATGAAGTGAGCGTTTGATTGAGTACAGTATTTGTGACAGTAAGTTTGCCCGTCACTGCACCTTGAGGTACTTTCACTACCAAACTGGTTGCTGTCGCACTGATGATTTCTGCGACGACACTATTGGCAAACTGTACACTCATTTTGGTTTTATCAGCATTAAAACCAACACCTGTAATCGTCACTTCTGCGCCAACTTCTGCCGTCACAGGCGTAAAACCTGTCAAAGCAAAAACAATATCGAGTGGTGTTACGTTCAAATTTAAGGGATTACTTTGCACAAACGCCAATAACGCTTGTAGCTTTGCCGCATCAAACCCCTGTTGACTAGCACTGGCCAATAACTCATTAATTAATGCTAAGGTTTGCTGTTGATATTGTGTCGCAAAGGTTGCCAAATCATAAGGTAATGCGCCGCTATTACCTGAGCCATCAATATCACCATCTGCTAAATCTTTTGCTAAGGCTTGTGCCATTTTCAGTGCAGGCGCAGTTTCGCTAGTGCCTAACTGTTGTTGAGCAACTTTAGCTAATGTCGCTAAACGCAAGGCATATTGTTCGGCAGGGGTTGCGCCCAAAGCAGCAATGTCTTTTAGCTCATCAACCAACACAGGAGCTTTTAAAATATCCGTCACGCCAAAAGCCGCTTCAACGGTTGCTTTTGCAGCATTTAGATGCGGTAAAATACTGCCTGTTCCTGCTAATAATTCAGCACGTTGTACCGCCGCTTCGGTCAAAGCGGTCACACCAATTTCACTATTTTGATTGACCAAGCTGGTCGCTGCACGCAAGATGGTCGCGGCAGGCATGGTCACAAACTGACCTGTTGCTTCATCAAAATATTGTGCGCCGTTACCACCTTCTACTTCGGCAATGACTGTGGTTACCGATGCAGGCACATTAAACGTAGCTTTACCTGTTGTACCTGTACTTTGCTCAGCTAAGACAGCATTAGTTTGTGCATTTCTTAATTTGACTTTTGCATTTAAAATTTTACCCAAAGAAGGGCTAACGGTGAGTGTTTTAAGCGTAGTCGCTGGTTTAGCCTTACTAGGCAAAGCGACAGGGTCATCGTCATTACCATTACAAGCCACAAGCAACATCGCTATAAGTAAGGGACTCAGTGTTAAAGGGTGGCGCATTCTTATTCTCCATATCATTTTTTTATAACAGACAACTAGAAAATACTGCTTTTAGCTCCCGATGTGAATAGCCTAAAGCCAATAAAACATTAGACAATACCTAGATAAACTTTTAGGCTAATCAATATAAATTTAAATAAACAATATAAGGAGACTTTTATGCGCGCTCTTGGCCCTATCGACCAAGCCTTTTTATGGTTAGAACGCCGTCAACAACCGATGCATGTTGGCGGTTTATTGTTGTTTAAAATCCCCGAAAATGCTCACCCTCGTTTTGTGCAAGAAGTTGCCGCGCAATTTAAAGCCGTTAGTCCGCCCGTTCGTCCGTTTAATCAACGCTTAGATGGGATGTTTTGGAATGAAGATGAAGAGTTTGATTTAGAACATCATTTTCGTCATATCGCCCTGCCTGAGCCGGGACGTATTCGTGAGTTATTGACTTATGTGTCACAAGAACACAGTGCTTTATTAGACCGAGCCAAACCCTTATGGGAATGTCATTTAATAGAAGGCATTGAAGGTAATCGTTTTGCTTTATATTTCAAAATGCACCATGCGGTGATTGACGGTGTGGCAGGAATGCGGATTGCCCAAAAATCATTATCGTGTGACCCCAACGAAAAAGCGGTGACTCCTTTATGGGCGGTTAAACGTGATAAACGTCCCAAAGAAGAAACCACGGCTTTAACCAATTTTGCCGACACTATCAACCGTTTACGCCATCAAGCCTCTAGTGTGCCTAAAGTGGCCAAAGAGCTGTATCAAGCGATTAAAGCTTCTTACGAAAAAGACCCTGATTATGTCTCGGTATTTCAAGCACCGCGTAGTATTTTAAATCAACGAGTCAGTGGCTCACGGCGTTTTGCAGCACAATCTTATGACCTACGACGCATTAAAGCAATTAGCAAAAAACTCGGCGTAACCATCAACGATGTGGTCATGGCGATGTGTGCAGGCGCATTACGCACCTATTTACTAGAACTCAACGCTCTACCTGCCAAGCCCTTAATTGCTATGGTTCCGATGTCGTTACGCAAAGACGACAGTGATGCAGGCAATCAAATTAGTATGATTTTGGCTAATTTAGGAACACATTTAGCCGACCCAATGGCACGCTTAGATATTATTCATCGCTCGGTACAAAACGCCAAAGACCGTTTTAGTCGCATGAGTGAAAGCGAAATTATGGCATATAGTGCTTTGGTGTATAGCATCTGCGGCATGAACTTAATGACAGGCATTGCGCCCAAACTTCAAGCCTTCAATGTGGTCATTTCTAATGTCCCAGGTCCAAGAGAGCCTCGGTATTGGAATGGCGCACAATTAGATGGTTTTTATCCTGTCTCGATTGTATTAGATGGTATGGCTTTAAATATGACCTTGATGAGTTATGTCGATAAGCTCGAATTTGGTTTGATTGCTTGTCGTAAAGCCTTGCCGAGTATGCAGCGTTTGCTCGCCTATTTAGAAGACACTTTGGATGAGTTAGAGCAAGTGGCTGGCTAAAAAACACACTATACCTTTCTTAAAACGCCCCTTCCCCCTTTGTGAAAGAAGAGATTTGTTCTTTTTTAAAGGCAGAGGGGGGTAAATGTGAGCAAAAAAGCGATAACCGCGTAAGTCCTCATGTGGAGTATCTGTTCTTTTATAACCGTTTATCCCACAATAACAACCTTTCATCTATCACCCTCTCGTACTGCTGAAAATTATTTGTATAATCCGCGCGTTTTGTGAACCATATCACATATATTGGGAGATAAATCGCATGGGACTAAGCTCAATAAAGGCATTCTTCAAAATTTATCAATTACTTTTTTTAGATATTTGGTATGGATTATTTAACGAATACAAAATCAAAGATAGCCATGAGTATATTGGATATCTAAGTAAAAGATTACATCACAGAATTATTTTAAGCTCCCCCATTGTTATCTTGCTTATTCTGAGCAAAATAACTATCTATTTTTTTAGTCTTAATTACAGTTTATGGTTAGGTATAACAC
>Ga0247722_10000073_pt1 | contig 62257 bp, 57 predicted proteins | sample MSEWelMarce3H_FC_FD_189094 | JGI IMG/M metagenome (GOLD analysis project Ga0247722, IMG submission 189094) | Subsurface sediment microbial communities from gas well in West Virginia, United States - MSEEL Well Study Marcellus 3H_FC | ecosystem: Environmental > Terrestrial > Deep subsurface >...
GATAACTGTAGTTTTTTTTCTTTTTCCCCAGAAAAACGGAGGAGTAAACAGCAACAACGCAATCCCTCTGTGTGTCTCTGTGAACCTCTGTGGTTTATTCTTTTTTTACCACAGAGAAGCACGGAGGAGCACAGAGTAACATCGCAAACTTTCCGTGTGACTTTTTGGATAACTGTAGTTTTTTTTCTTTTTCCCCAGAAAAACGGAGGAGTAAACAGCAACAACGCAATCCCTCTGTGTGTCTCTGTGAACCTCTGTGGTTTATTCTTTTTTTACCACAGAGAAGCACGGAGGGGCACAGAGTAACATCGCAAACTTTCCGTGTGACTCTTAGGGGCACTGTGGTTCTTTTTCACCCCAGAGAACCGGAGGAGTAAACAGCAACAACGCAATCCCTCTGTGTGTCTCTGTGAACCTCTGTGGTTATTCCTTTTTTTTACCACAGAGAAGCACGGAGGAGCACAGAGTAATAACGCAAACTTTCCGTGGGACTCTTTGGGTCACTGTGGTTCTTTTTTTCAGCCCAGAGAAACGGAGGAGTACACAGAAATAACGCAATCCCTCGGTGTGTCTCTGTGGAACTCTGTGGTTTATTCTTTTTTTACCACAGAGAAGCACCGAGGGGCACAGAGTAACATCGCAAACTTTTCGTGTGACTTTTTGGATAACTGTAGTTTTTTTTCTTTTTCCCCAGAAAACCGGAGGAGTACACAGCAACAACGCAATCCCTCTGGGTGTCTCTGTGAACCTCTGTGGTTATTCCTTTTTTACCACAGAGACGCACGGAGAAAACACAGAAAAAAAATCAATTATTCACTACTCTCTGTATCCCGTTTTTTAATTTGCTAACATTGAAATTCAACAGAAGACCAACCCGGCATTCTGATAATTTCAAATACGTTAATAATTGAGCTAAATGTAAATCTGTCAATCGTTCTACTGTCTTCAACTCAACAATAATCTTGTTTTCAACCAACAAGTCCAGTCTGAACCCAGTCTTTAACCGAACATCTCCATAAACAACCGGTAATATCTTCTCTTTTTCAACTTCAAACCCTTCATTTTTCAATTCGTAGAAAAGGCACTCTTGATAAACCGACTCAAAAAGACCCGGCCCCAGTGTTTTATGAACCTTTATGGCAAGCTCAATAATCGAACCTGTAATTAAATTTTCATGCATAATGCAGGTAGTTTTAAGGTTTTAATAACTCATGGGTTTTACAACACAGAATCAGTAATATACAATTTTTTTGTGTTTCATTTTTAATAACAAAAAAAAACCAAAAGCAAAGAAATGATAAATCCCCTCTTTGTTTCTCGCTGAACACTAACAACTTACCCTTTTTGTCCACAGAATTAAACGAAGGAACACGCAGGAACAAAACTGACCCTCGGTGACTCTCTGTGGACCTCCGTGGTTTATCTTTTTTTACCACAGAGAAGCACAGAGGGGCACAGAGTAATAACGCAAACTTTCCGTGTGACTCTTTTGGGTCACTGTGGTTCTTTTTTTTCCCCAGAAAAACGGAGGAGTACACAGCAACAACGCAATCCCTCTGTGTGTCTCTGTGAACCTCTGTGGTTATTCCTTTTTTTTAACCACAGAGAAGCACGGAGGAGCACAGAGTAATAACGCAAACTTTCCGTGTGACTCTTTTGGGTCACTGTGGTTCTTTTTCTATCCCAGAAAACCGGAGGAGTACACAGCAACAACGCAATCCCTCTGTGTGTCTCTGTGAACCTCTGTGGTTATTCCTTTTTTTTACCACAGAGAAGCACGGAGGAGCACAGAGTAACATCGCAAACTTTCCGTGTGACTTTTTGGATAACTGTAGTTTTTTTTCTTTTTCCCCAGAAAACCGGAGGAGTAAACAGCAACAACGCAATCCCTCTGTGTGTCTCTGTGAACCTCTGTGGTTATTCCTTTTTTTTACCACAGAGAAGCACGGAGGAGCACAGAGTAATAACGCAAACTTTCCGTGGGACTCTTTGGGTCACTGTGGTTCTTTTTTTCACCCCAGAGAAACGGAGGGACAGCAACAACGCAATCCCTCTGTGTGTCTCTGTGGAACTCTGTGGTTATTCCTTTTTTTTACCACAGAGAAGCACCGAGGGGCACAGAGTAATAACGCAAACTTTCCGTGTGGACTCGTTGGGTCAATGTGGTTCTTTTTTTTTCCCAGAAAACCGGAGGAGTACACAGCAACAACGCAATCCCTCTGTGTGTCTCTGTGAACCTCTGTGGTCATTCCTTTTTTTACCACAGAGCAGCACGGAGGAGCACAGAGTAACATCGCAAACTTTCCGTGGGACTCTTAGGGCCCCTTAGGTAAAACAAAAAACCCGGCACCTGCCGGGTTTAAACCTCTCTTTATGAGCCTATATTTTCTAAAAAATTTAGATCAATGACTTCAGCAGCTCTTTCATACTTATATGACCTGTCATGATTTTGTACAACTCCGAAATCTTCACCCGCTCCTGCTCCATACTATCGCGGTAACGGATGGTTACGCTATCATCCTCCATAGTCTGGTAATCCACTGTAATACAGAATGGAGTTCCTATTGCATCCTGACGGCGGTAACGCTTTCCGATAGAATCTTTCTCTTCATATCGGCAGTAAAAGTCGAACTTGAACTGATCCATTATTTCCAGCGCTTTTTCAGGCAGTCCGTCCTTACGCACCAATGGCAAAACAGCCAATTTAACGGGCGCAATTACAGGGGGCAACTTAAGCACCACACGCGATTCGGATTTCCCGTCTTTCCCGGGAACTTCCTCTTCAGTGTAAGCACCTGCCAGAATACTCAGGAACATACGGTCAACCCCGATAGAGGTCTCAATGACATACGGCACATAACTCTTGTTCAGTTCCGGATCGAAATACTGCATCTTTTTTCCTGAGAACTCCTGATGCTGAGAAAGGTCAAAATCAGTACGGGAATGAATTCCTTCAACCTCTTTGAAACCAAAAGGCATCTCAAACTCCACATCGGTAGCCGCATTGGCATAGTGTGCAAGCTTATCATGGTCGTGGAAGCGATATTTTTCATCCCCCATTCCCATCGACTTATGCCACTTCATCCGCATCTCTTTCCAGTATTCGAACCATTTCATCTCCTCGCCGGGACGCACGAAAAATTGCATCTCCATCTGCTCAAACTCACGCATGCGGAAGATAAACTGACGGGCGACAATTTCGTTACGAAAGGCTTTACCAATCTGTGCGATACCGAAAGGCAACTTCATCCGACCGGTCTTCTGCACATTCAGAAAATTCACAAAAATCCCCTGAGCAGTTTCAGGACGCAGATAAATTTTTGAGGCACCCTCTGCTGTAGAGCCCATCTCGGTAGAGAACATCAGGTTAAACTGACGAACATCGGTCCACTCTTTGGAACCCGAAAGCGGACAAGCCACTTCATAATCCACAATAATCTGGCGCAACTCTGTCAGGTCATTATCGTTAAGCGCTTTCACAAAACGTCCATGCACCTCATCCAGTTTATCCTGATTGGCTTTCACCCGTGGGTTGGTTTCGCGAAACTGAGCCTCGTCAAAATCATCGCCAAACTTTTTCCGGGCTTTTTCAATCTCCTTATCGATTTTACCCTCAAATTTGGCCATCAGGTCCTCTATAAGCACGTCGGCACGGTAACGCTTTTTGCTGTCTTTGTTGTCAATCAACGGATCGTTGAAAGCATCAACATGACCGGAAGCTTTCCAGGTAGTGGGGTGCATAAAGATTGCTGAATCAAGTCCGACAACATTCTCATGCAGCAAAACCATGGAATCCCACCAATATTTTTTGATGTTATTTTTGAGCTCAACCCCGTTCTGACCGTAGTCGTAAACGGCACCAAGACCGTCGTAAATCTCACTCGACTGAAATACAAACCCGTACTCCTTACAATGGGCTACCAACTTTTTGAAAACATCTTCCTGGGCCATACAATGAAATTTTATATGATTTTTCTTATTTCTGATTCTGCCTTGTAAAGCGCACAAAAATAAGGGAAAAAATGCTTATTGCGAATTATTTGCAAAAATCTGTTGGCGAAATTGGAGAAAATTGGGGAGGACCACCAATTCAACACCCTACAAACATATAAAAAAAAGGCTTTACACACAGCAAGGCACCAAAGCCATCCCGTGCTCTTCTTCTCATTCAACACAAAAAGACCAACCGAAAGATTTTTTATTCCAATGCGACACCCTCCATATCGTTTCTGATTTTTTCAATCAGGAAAGTATTGAAATCCTTCAGCATCAGGTTGGCATTCCAGAAAGCACACCAGCAGTAGGCATCCACCTTAAATTCATCCACATACTCCTTGTAAAAACTGCCAAAATCCTTTACCAGTGTACCGTCTTTCCTAAACAACTTCAAATCTGAAACATCAATAATAATTTTCCCCGGAGTTTTTATGCCGGAAGTAGCCAACGCTCCCACAAGTCCAAAAGATGCACCCACGGCTGCCCCTGTTGAGTATTCCTGCTGAGCATAAAAACTATTTAATGTCCCGGTCATATAGTAATCGCTAAATCTACTCTGATCGTATAAAGACATTTCAAACAAACGCGCCTTATTAAAATGATCAACCAGAATTCGGGTAAACTGATTTACAACCGTATCTTTCTTATAATGCTTTTCAGAATTAATACACATCTGTTTCCCATCCAATCTCATCTGATGTGGGTTGGAAAACAAAACAGAATTGGCCTCAAAACTATCTCTGTTATCTGTAAAAATCCTTACATCAACAACCACCGGAATGGGCGTTACCGACTTATCGGCAGCCAAATCATCGGTTTTGTAAGTTATTTTCTGGCTGATGGTGCAACCCCAAAAAGCCAGCGGGATAAAAAACAGTAGTTTTCTCATAGCTTTAATTATTCAACCTGGAAAATTATGATCTCCCCAGATTAAGGTTAAAATTTAATGCCGAGTTGAAAGGTTACTCCAACATCATTATTGTAAACATCAGAACTTAGCACTTTTTCATAAATCCCGATTCCCAGGGTGACTCCAGCTTTTGATTCAGGAATAAACACAATGCCCTGCGACGGATTCAGGCCGAAAAACATATTGGAAGAAACATCTCCTGAAAAGTCTGTGAGTTCTTCCTCTCCGTAGATCAACCTTACCCCCAGCTGAAGGTAAAACTTATCTCCCAGACGGTAAAAAGGACTAACTCCAAACGTCATATAGCTCATTTCAGCCTGGTAGTAGCCCGTCTTATCAAAATAATCGGGTCGGAGATCAAACCCTTCAATTCCAACAACAAGAGGAAGCCCCCACCGTGAGCTGCCCGTCAGGTTGTAACCGTAATAGTCCACGCCCCAACCTGTGGCATTTACCCCGATTCGCGGAGAATAAACAACCAGGTTAACCCATTCATCAACCTCTTCTACATATCTGGTGGTGTCTACAAGAACCTCATTGACTTTGTCTTCAACAACGATGATAGAATCGAAACTGTCCGCAACACTCCCTTCACCCCCTCGCTGATAGCTCCTGACTTCCGTCATCGGAATAAAACTTGAAAGGCGTCTTTCTCCATCATGGAAATCAAAATAAATAACCTGCTCATCCACCTTGGTAATAACACAATCAATTTGCTCCCCGTCTCTTTTGGTAATCTGGTCCTGCGCATTTAACAGCGCAGAAAAACAGAGGAAAATAAAAATGAAAAATACTCTCATGATTTAGTCTGATTAATCATTTTTTTGATCGTTGCACCAGTTAATTTTCCGAAGCATTCTTTTAAGGGTCGCCTTCACAATTAACTGATGAAAGAACTGAACCGGCAAGAAATAAAGACGCCCGAACCAATTTTTGAAGACCACAGTGGTGGTTAAGCTCAAAGACGATTTACTGGTATCACTGGTGTGTTTATCAATAAATATTGAAATCCGAAAGTCAAGATGCGCATCGTCCTCCCCCATGATTAGTTCATTTTCAGTCTTTTCAAACACTTTAAATAAACCAACCCTTTCGCCCGGAACAAAATTCAGCGTCTTTTCTTTGTCCTGTTCCTTTATCAGTTGAGCACCTGTTTTTAACCCAAAAACACCTACTATACTATCTCTGACAACCATTAGGGAATTAGCCCAGTCGGGACCACTGGAAAGAAACAAATTCCCTATTTCGATAATATCGACATCCTTCACCGGAGAGCATATCACACCCTGAAAACTGTCGATATAATCGAAATCCTCATTTTTAAGAATCGACCCGGCAGGAATCGTCATCTTTTTTTCAATCATTTTTTGAACCGTTACTGTTGTGCTGTCAATTCTTCGATCAGCAATTCTATTTCCTGATTGATACCGAAAATTTCGTTTTCATAAATTTCGGTATCTTCTTCTATCGCCTTAGCAATCAACTCGTAGCTCCTGATTCTCAACCTGCAATACTCCTTCATTTTATCGTTATGTTGAACAATTGAAGCGGGCAATTCCAGATTATCACAGCTCTCCATAAGTTTTAACCCTTTGTTCCAGAAAAAAGTCCCACCGCCTTTTAATTCGTACAAAATCTGATCGTCGGGCGCATTTTCCGGCAACCTGAAAACAGCCAGGGCACGCTCCTCAATGGTAACGAATTCATTCATCTTCTGATCGTATTCGGCAATATCGTTGGGCAACGAACGATAAACCGTATAAGAAGAAATCAACAGCGTGAGTGCAAGAATGCCAATGGTGGAAAACTTGATGGAACGGTTGTCAAAAGCCTTCAGCCCCGGGACATAAGCATATCCGATAACAAAGCCACTCAACAATCCACCAATATGAGCTGCATTGTCTATCCCACTATCAGGCTTTAATCCGTTGAGCAAGTTGTAGCCCACAAAAACAGCGATACTAACCATCAGTGAGTTTCGCGCTGAACGATCAAGCAGGTTGGTGCTCAATAAGGCCAGAAAAACCCCATACAATCCAAATATTGCTCCGGAGGCACCTGCACTGATGGTCAATTCGTTCCACCACAAACTGGCCACGCTTGCTGCAATTCCTGAAATAAAATAAGCCGCCAAAAAGCGAATTTTTCCCAGATAAGGTTCCAGCAACACACCGATGTACAGCAGGGCGTAAAGATTCATCAACAGATGGATTACCCCGATGTGCAGAAAGATGGAGGTAAAAAGCCTCCAGGGCTGTCCCTCCAGTGTAAGAGGCCGAAAATTGGCACCCCAATTCATCAAATCCTGCCCCTCCGGCATCATAAAGTGAACTCCTGCAAGCACCATCAATCCAAAAATCAGGATATTCAAAATCATTAAAATCGGTGTGATAAAATACCCGTCACCAGGCTTAAAAACGGAACTAAAACCGGTCAACTTCCCTTTTACTGATAAAGGAGACTGACTCTCATCCGATGAAAAAACTTGTCGTATATTTTCAAATTTTGACAGGACCTCCTCATCTGACAGGATGTTTTTAACCTCGTCAATTTTTACAAGAAGTTTTTTCGCATTCCTCTTGTTTTTGCCCCAATCAAAAAGCTGTGCCCCGGTACACTCACTTTTAATTGTTGCAGTGTCTCCAGTAATCTCAATGGTAATTTGCTCGCTCCACGAGGTCATGGAAACTTTGGTGTAGGCAATAAAGCCTGAATCGCTCAGAAAACTCACGTCCCAGCCAAGTTGCAGTGAAGCTTCCCAAGCCAAAACCAGAAGATGTTCTTTGCTTATATCATCCAGTTTGAATTCATGGATGTACTTTGGGGAGAATCCGAAGGCCATAATTTACAAGTTAATTCATCCTTACAAGGTTACTTTCCCAGCTGTCAGGAACATCTTTTAATTCCAATACTTTCAAGGAGGCTTCTTCGGTTTCTGGAGATACACCGGAGAGTGTTTCATTCAGAAACTCTGTATCCAGTTTCCACATGGCGCCACTGGCAGGATCAATTATCAGAAACCCAATCAATCCGCCGAAAAGAACGTTTCCAACGTACCAACCGTCGAGTGAGAAATTTACAGGAACTGTTTTTGCCTCAAAGCCATCCATTTCAAAAATTACTGAATAACTGGCTTTTGAGAAGAAACCGGCACCGGCCTTCAGTTTAAAATTGGCCGGAGTGTTTCCGGTGAAAACATCAGCCCCCTTTTTGTCCTTCACCGTAATTTTTGCCCCCGACGGAGTGCTGTTAACCGAAATGGGATAGGTTGTCTTGCTAACAATGGAAGCACATCCCGATAAAAAAAGAACAGAGGTGATCAACAATAAAGAAAATCCTTGTTTGTAAAATTTGAAACTCATATTAGTTTGGTTAAGGTTCTGAAACTATGGCATTCAGAAAAGCCCCGTTTTTATTGGTTTCTGGACTCCAGTTAATATTGTGCCGACCCGTTAAATTATTCTTTTACCAAATATTGATCCGCCGAAACTTCAATTTCCGTTAAAAAGTTACCATTCATACCGCAATACCTATATGACATGGTCGTCTTGTTTTCCCTATAAATTTGCATCTCCGGATTGGTCTTCACACTTTCCAGAATAATTGGTTCCATGGCAGCTCTAAACGCATTCGCATCAATGGAATCTTTCACCCAATTGACCAGGGTGTAATGATACATAAAGTTGTTCTCTGATGGCACACTGGCGCTATCCAGACGTGTTTCCTGGTCAAGCATTACCGGACAGTCTTTGTTAAGTTCTTCGGCTGCTTTTACCATTACCTCATCGAAGGAGGGTGAAGCAAATACATAATGGTTAAGCAGAACTGAAACCGAAACACCAACCGCAATTCCGACAGCGAGTCCCAGTCTCTTCTTTATTCTGTTTTTCTTCTCTTGAGGGTTTGTCATGTTAAAACCTTAATTGATTTATTTATTTATCGTGTATAGGATTCAAAAACTATTTCACAGAGGTTTCAGGCTTTCAATAAAACCGGCCGGATTTTGAGAAATGTCGAAAATATCAACTGACTGAACACCCCGGAACGAGCGAACGCTCAGACCAAATAATGGCGAGAACCTACGAAAAAACAAGGGTGTAAAACGTGGAAATAAAAAATAAGGAACAGAGAAGAAGACAATCCTGAACAATTGATGTTCTGCTATCGCCGGGAAACGATATAATAGCAACATAGAGCCTGGGTTAAAAGGTTTTGTTAAGAACTAAAGGTTTTCTAATTTACATTGGTAAAAATAGCTTTTCTGCTTTTTATGTCCAAATTTCGAAAATGAATTCACCTATTTTTGTGAACGATTCAGGTTTGTTCCTTCTAACCCCAAAAATCAGGAAGCAAAGTCTAAAACTTAAGATAAAAATGGACAAAAAATTGACTTTTAAAGAATTGCAAGCGAATACAACAAATCAAAAATTAAGGTTTCTTAATGCGCAGCAAAAAAAAATGCAGCAATTCCGGAAATTGCTACAGTACTTTCCAATCTTTAAAGTCTCCAACACTCCAATAAACTCGTGCAAATGCCTAACAATTAAAGATTATTGCAGGCCCAACCCTAGCAATGACGCCCTTTCTCTTTTTAAAGGAAGAGCCTGACAGATGGCAGCGCGGAGAAGTCCCCCTGCCATCTGTCAGGCTCTTCTCAAATTTTAACCTTATTAAAGTTTCACCACCATTTTACCTTTATTCTTCCCGTCGAAAAGGTCCAAAAATGCTTGTGGAATGTTTTCAAAACCTTCTCTGATGGTTTCCGAAAATTTCAATTTACCCTGGCTAAACCACTCGGCCAATTGTCTTACACCCTCAGAATGTTTGTCTGCATAATCGGAAACCACGAAGCCCTGCATCAAAGAACTTTTCTTCACCAGAAATGGCTGTACACTAATACTTTTGGGAAGTTCAGTGTTGTTATACACCGAAATAGCTCCACAGTTCACTGTTCGTGAGAACTTATTGATGTTGAAGAGAACAGCCTCAGAAATAACACCCCCAACATTATCGAAATATACATCCACACCATCAGGACATGCTTTGGCAATGGCTTCGACCATATTTTCGGTGGTTTTGTAATTGATGGCGTCATCAAAACCAAATTCTGATTTGAGCATTTCCACCTTTTCATCAGTTCCGGCAATACCGACAACGCGTAAACCCAGTATTTTTCCAATTTGTCCTGTCACACTGCCTACTGCTCCGGCTGCACCAGAAACCAGAAGGGTCTCCCCCATTTTTGGTTTTCCAATCTCTGTCAACCCCAGATAAGCGGTGAGTCCGGTCATTCCTAAAACACCAAGATATGCAGAAAGAGGCGCTTTATCAGGATCAACTTTAATCAATCCATCAGCAGTTATTACCTGGGTTTCTTTCCAGGGTAAAAGACCGGAGACATAATCCCCTTTGCTAAAATTTCTGCTCTTTGATTCTAAAACTTCAGCAATAACTCCGGATGCCATTGGCTTATTGAGCTCAAAAGGCGGGATGTAAGATGGCGCATCACTCATTCTCCCACGCAAATAAGGATCTACAGAAACATACCTGGCACGGACCAGAACTTCTCCTTCCTTTAATTCAGGAATTTCTGAAGTCGTAAACCCGAAATCTGTTAATTCAGGCTTTCCTGTTGGCCTGTTCTTTAAGGTGATCGTTCTTGTGGTGTTCATAGTTTCTATGTTTTAATTTTCTCGTTAAAAGCAATAATTTGCTTCTGCAAGAACCTATGAATCATCTTTTTGTTCACAAGTTATTTTTTGACCACAGAAAACAAGAATAATCCATTGAATAGCCTCTGCATCAAACAGCAAAACCAGCAAAATACGTGGGCTAAACATCCCTCCTTGTGGTTCATTACGAATCACCGAGGATCAACCGTAATAACCCTGTACGTGTTGGAATTAATTGTGATTCTGATATTCTGTTCGTTGTTGGTTACGTAGATATTCTTTCCCGTTTTCTGAAATTGTGATTCGTCCGTTTCTTTAAGAATTCCAAAAATATTTTTCTCAATCTCGTCTTTTGAAAGCGTCCAATTCATCTTTTTATTAATTCTTTCATAAACAAGATCGGTGTAGCAAAGATTCCTTAATACTAATCCCTTATAACTTTCCATTTCAACTTTATATTTAATCAAGGTTTGTATTCAATGGTAAATAGATATCAATTACCGAACCAGGGTTGTTCCAGTGAAATCGCCAATCATATTTTTCGAAGTGAATAAAACCTGTTTTTGTATGGTCTTGAATTTCCAGGTTTGATTTTGGCAAAATGACCTTATAAATTTCCACATACGTGTGTTTCATATTCTCCATACTCCCGTGGTGAGAATATATTTCATATTCCCCTTTAGGAATTTCCTTATAAGAAAAATGGTCCGGAAACAAAAGATGGTTTGTGGGAATTGCAGTGAGGTAAAAATACCTTTCGCCCGATTTAAAGGTGATCCCATACTTTACCCAATTACCACCGCCTTGATTTAGATTATATTTTTTTAGTTCTTTGTTAAAATGCACCCAGTGTTTTCGGATGATTTGAAAATTTTCAGTTTGTTATTTTGTCAATTCTACAAAAAGTCCGGAAGTCTGAATATTCTTCTTTATTGTTGCCATTTCGGCTTGTTTTTAAATGCTTTAAAACGGTTTGGTTTCAGATATAGGCCAGTGTCATGTGCTTTTGCTTCTATGCTATTTCTGTCTTCCTCAATCTGAGTTTTGGTTTATTTAATTTATCAATGGATTCTCTGACCTTATCTCTTGTTTCAGATTGAAGATAAGTTGGAATTAATGTTTTTAAGCTTATCCCCAAAAGTCGATGTATTATTACCAAATCTTTCAACGTGAATTGGGAAATACCATTTATTAATTCACTCATATATGATTTTGGGTGTCCCAATATTTGCCCTAAATCCTGCTGGGTCATATCAAATTCTTTGAGCTTTTTTCTGATACTTTCTTTCCGTTTTTGTATGAATTTTTGTTCGTAATCAACGATTTCTTCTGCTTTGTCAGATTCTTCTATTTGGGAATCGGTTATATTTTCAAAATCCGACCATTTTCTACTTTCGTATTCTGAGATTAAGTCTCTTATTTTTTCACGGAAAAGTTTTAAATCCGGGTTTTCTTTAATCATTAAGCGTAATTTACGGTCAAGCAATGATGCTTTTTGTAAATCATATTCATTATCAAGTCTTTCGATATTCGCAATTTCTTTTATGTCCTTAATTTCTTTCATCGTTCTTAGCTTTAAATCCAATCATTATTTTTCAACCACTTTTTGATGACGTTTCTGTTGTTCTTGAAAGTCATTTCGTAATCATCGTGGTTACCTGCCCAAACAACTGTTGCTTCTCCGTTTTCTTCAAATTCAATTAGAATTAAAGTTCTGTGAATGTTGATATTGAAAAAATAGAATTCTCCTCCATAAACACAATTGGCGTCTGGCCTTTCTTTTGTCAAATCATGTGGTGTTTGCCAGTTGCTTGTCTCAATGTCGGAAATGAGTTGTTCAACTGCATTTACCAATTTTGAGTTTCCCTGATTTTTCTTAATCAGTTTGGCCAGAATGTGTTTGTTAGTAATTCTCAATTTGTTTGGGTTTAATCATCTTACGTCAAAGATACGATTAAAGTTCGGAAATAATAAGAACAATGTGTGTTTTTTTCGGTTGCAATTGCGCATAACCTTTTCGATAAAATCACTTTTATCGGCCTAAAAATCAATCCCATTCAAGGTAATTCCGCCAATTGTGTTGCTCTTTGAATCCCAAAACTTCACGGATTTTCCGATTTGAAAACAATGCTTCATGCTGGCCCAACTCCCGGGAGAGCGGCACTCCCGGAAAATACTTCTCAACCAGTTCTTTGGTCGGAATAACCGCGCCGTTGTGGTCGTTTCCGGCATTGAAAATCTGATAGCCCAGACCATCTTTTTTCAAACATAAATCCACTATCTGTCCAAGGTCACGAGCATCAATATAACAAAACGCATTTCTGCGGCGCACTTCAGGATTTTTAAAATAATATGGAAAGAGTTCTGTGTATTCGTGAGGCTCAATCACATTACCGATACGCAGGGCGTAAATATCAAAGCCCGACCGTCGCTGGAACCCGCGGGCTGTTTCCTCATTTACAACCTTCGATATCCCGTAACTATCCATGGGATCCACATCATAGTCCTCCTCCAAAGGCAGCACATGAGGATCCGTTTTGCCGTCCGAAAAACAAATGCCGTAGGTAGTCTCTGACGAAGCAATGATAATCTTCTTAATACCAAGCTTTACGGCAGCTTCAATTACATTATAGGTACCAATCGTGTTGACCCGGAAAGTTTCGTTGTCCGGTTTTATCAGAATCCGGGGTACCGCAGCGAAATGCACAACAGCATCGAATTTTGGAACACCACTACCCGGCTCCAACTCTTCTAATCCGGCATACGAACTCATGGCATTAAACATTTGTCCTGAATCGGTAATATCGGCTATCAGATTATCCACACCGGGGTAATCCAATGGCTGCAAATCAACATTCAACACTTTATGCCCCTGATCCAACAGATAAGGGATCACGTGTTTTCCCGCTTTTCCTGTTCCTCCTGTAAATAAAATTCGCATTTTTGTCATATTTTTAATACCTATTTCCCATTTTTCTTAACCAACCCTTAGCTTTGCCGCATCTTTCCACAAATAGTGCGGCAATGGTTCATTCAACTCCCATTCAATATTCATGGGTTTTGAGCCGTAGTAATCACTCAATTTTCCCTCACCTACAAAAACATACCCCATGGTAATGCCAAATTCGTCCTTGTTCCTTTCTCTGACAAAAAGGAGTATTCTCTTATTCTCTTCTTGATGATTTATATAAGAAAGACCTTTTGACGTTTCCGGTCCTGCTGAATTTTGACTTTGCCAGTGAAATAAAGTTTCATTAATGGCGTAATCATCATACATCGTGGTTGGTGAAAAGTTTTCTTCTGACTTAATCAAATTAATAAACAGCAATTCTGTATTGATGGCAGCATTATAAGCGACTCCTTCCCGGCTTGATGATTTATACTCAAAAGTAGTTAGCCCAAAAGCGATCAGGATCTGTTCTCTGGTGTATCTAGCATGAAGTTTTAGCGGTTGCTCATAGTGAAACTCAAAATCAATCTCCTTAAAATCAATTCTGTCCACCAATATTTCCAATACCTCAATCATCTCCTCAACCAATTGTTTATTTTTTCCAATTTCAAGAATACCTGACTCCAAAGAATCAAAACGTTTCGTTTCTTGCCATACATCATAATACAACATCAACAACATACGCTTTTCTAACTCATCGCAAGATTTCAGAGAAATAATAAAGCCATTCCTAGCTACCTCTAAAACAAATTCAAAATAGCTGGTGGAACAACATGAAAACCACTTTTTATAAATGGCAGTAATAATTTGTTTCTCATTGGTACTATCAAAATGTTTAATCTTTCCGGCCTCATAGCAAAGCCGTTTCCAACCACCTCTTTGGTATATTAACGGTAGTGGAATATCGCAAAAAGTAACAAAATTCTTAAGGTTAAGATCCAGTGTCGTACTATGCTCAAAACTTTTGATTTTTTGAATCAGCCTATTTCGATTAAGTTTTGTTGCTGCAGTGATATTATCAAGTACTATCTTCCTGGCTTTTCGTTCAAGCACAATCGAACATCCAAGAGGTAAATGTGGGAAATTATCCTCAATTTCCCTTTTTACAGTTGTGGCTGTTTTACCGATCAATGCCCGGAATTTATTCTCAAAATTATATTCAGATCTCGAACTCCCTACAAAATCCAGAACGGTCAAAACTTCTTTTTCCTCTGTTAATCGCAAACCTCTTCCAAGTTGCTGAAGAAAGATCGTCAAGCTTTCGGTTGGTCTCAAAAAAAGAACCGTATCAATTTCCGGAATGTCAACCCCCTCATTAAAAACATCAACCACAAACAAATAGTTAATTTCCTTCCGCATTAATTGCTCTCTACACCTTTCCCTGTCGTTGATATTTGCACTTGTTAAAGAAGCAGCTTTTAACCCACTAAGATTAAACTTTTGGCTCATAAACCGGGCATGTTCAATAGTCACGCAAAATCCCAATGCGCGAACGTCATTAAGATCCCTGGTATATCTATTGAGAGCTTCAATTATTTCACGTACCCGTCTGTCGTTAGCCGTATAAACAGAAGACAGTTCACTGACAACATACCTGCCTCTCTCCCACTTAACTTTTGAAAGATCAACACTATCAGTAATTCCGAAATAATGAAATGGGCATAGTAATTTCCTGTTGAGGGCTTCCGGCAATCTGATTTCAGCAGCAATCCGTTGATGAAAGTCCTCCTGAATATCTCCTCCATCCATTCTTTCAGGAGTTGCGGTTAATCCCAGCAATACTTTGGGCTGAAAAAAATTAATAATGCCCCGATAGCTGCTTGCTGTAAGATGATGGCACTCATCAACCACAATATAATCAAAATCGTCAGGTGAAAATAAGCCATCATTAAGCCTGTTATTTACAGTTTGAACAGATGCAAAAATATTTTCAAAACTGTCAGGGATCATCCCATCCACCCACAATTCTCCAAAATTGTTGTCTCTTAATATTCCTCTGAAAGTGCTCAACGCCTGACTTAAAATCTCTTTTCTATGTGCCAGAAAAAGAAGCCTGGAAGGATTGTTTAATCTGATAAATCTTTTGTAATCAAATGCAGAAATAACCGTTTTCCCGGTTCCTGTGGCCGCAACAACCAAATTCCTTTTCCTACGATGAACACTCCTCTCGACCTCCAGTTTTTCCAGGATCTCTTCCTGAAATGGAAAAGGCTTTAAATCAAAGAATGAGAGATTAATTGCTGAACTACCTTGATTTCTTCCAGCGTTTAAAGAGGTCTGCAGTTTCTCACGATGCACATCATCCTCAAAGACCTCAAAATCATCGCTTTGCCAATAAGAATCAAATGTTTTTTGAAATTTATCAATAATATGACTTACCTCTTTGGTAGTCACCTTCAGGTTCCATTCCAATCCATCCGTCAATGCGGACCTGGAGAAATTAGAAGAACCAATATATCCCGTATGAAAACCTGTATTGCGCTTAAACAAATATGCTTTTGCATGCAGCCGCTCATTTCCTGTATTATACGAAATCTTTATCTGAGAATTATCCAATTTCGAAAGCATCTGAATTGCCTTATAATCAGACGCTCCCATATAAGTAGTGGTAATAACTCTCAATTTTCCTCCCCTGCGGGTAAATTCTTTTAATTCCGGCTCTAGTATGATAATGCCTTTAAACTTGATAAAGGAAACCAATAGGTCAATCTCATCAGAAGAAAGGATCTCCTTTTTAAGTTCACTCTCTAGGGAAAGCCCAACGTTGCCTCCTGTAAAGAGCTCACTATGCGTCAAACTTGTATATGGAGTAATTTCTTTTAAATGTAATTTAAAGTCAGAAAAATGAGCATCAACTCTCGAAAAAACAGCTTTTAAAACGGCCCCTTCCATGGCAATTAAGTCCTCAGATAACTCTTCTTTCTGAAGTTCTTCCTTTAAAAAGAGAATAATCTTATTTACAATAGCAATCTGTATTTCAAGCCGATTATCACCTTTGATATAACTTAACGCATTCCTTATCGTTTGAGAAAGGTGTTTTGCCAATACAGAAGCAGCCTCTGCCTTGTCTATTACCGTCTTGTCAATAAAAAAATCATTTTTATTAACTTCCGCTAATTGACTGGAAACAAGTTCAGTTACCAATTCCTCGTATATTCCTTCGTTCATAAATCCATGTATTGTTTAAGAACGGGCAAATCTGCTTCGGCCCAATCCAGGTCTGGCATTTGTTTTTTCTCAAGCAACAAAAATTGTTGGTGCTCCCTAAGTTTTAATTCTCCATGTTTATATCGCGCCAGGAAAGGTATCAAGTCAACAGATATTTCTGCATAATCATGGGAGACTGGTGTCAAACGACGTTGAAGTTCTATTTCAATAGCTAATTCTTCTTTTATTTCTCTTTTAATGCAAGCCTCTTCCGATTCCCCTCGTTCCACTTTGCCTCCCGGGAACTCCCATTTCAAAGGCATGCTCATTTGGGAACCACGTTGTACAACGAGGAATTTGGTGTCGAAAGAAATAATTGCACAAGTAACCTTAATTCTATTCAACAGACTGAATTTTAGATCATAAACGTTCTTCAAACCAAAGATAACATTTTTCTGTGCCCCTCGAAAACAAAGAGAGGAGATCGCACCTCAGCACCATCTCCTCTTTATTGAATATCTAAATTTGCAAAGCCCCTAATTCACACTCAGCATCGGCTCATCGCGGTAGCCGTGACGGCCAAAGATCAGGTTGAGCCCAAAGCGGAAAGTAAGATCTTTTTGGCGATGCAACATCGGAAAAGAATCTCCCTCATCGAAAGTCACCTCAGAATAGCGCATGGGGATATAGTCGGCCGCCATATACATTTGCAGGGGGCCTGCCAAAAATGTCACCGCAGTACCCAAACCATTTCCTCCACTGATACGCTTGCTGTAATTAAGATTGAAAGCGATAAAACTGTAAGGCTGAATATTGGCAGAGAGGTTGAACTCCTGACGAAAATTATGCTTCTGAAACACGCTGCGGGACAACAGCCCAAACGAAACAGCCGGGCTCATCCTGTAAGAGGCACCCACATACATGGAAGGGGTGAGCGGAATGCTGAATTTATCATGTCCTACCCCATAATCAATCACGGTCTTCAATGAATCACCAATATCTTCAAAAGCCTGTTCAATGTCTTCCTCTTCAGAACCATTCACACTAACACCTTCAAAATTATAGGTTCCGTTAAAAGAAAGACTGTTCAGATCATTTTTAAACTTAACCCAACCCAGGTTGGTCAGGGCAGCCGAAAAGGTCCAGTCTTCCGTGTGTTCATAAACGGCACCAAAATCAAAAGCCAGGCCGCCATTGTTCAGGGAAGTCAGATATTCAGCCACCTCATCATCCTCCAGATCCTTTCCATCAATCGATTCGGGGAAATCACCGGGCACTTCGCTCTCCTCCACCTCAATGGGTGCGGAAGAGTAAAAGGTTCCGTCCACATGTACATCCCACTGCTGGCGGCTGGTATTCAGCTCAAATTTATTGATGTCGGTAACGCCCCCCACAATGCCAAAAAGTGGCTTAAGTTTGGCTCCAAAGGTGAATTTATCGTTCCATTTCCTGCTATACCCGAAAGCCAACTCGTGATAAGCTGCCTCTTTGATTCGCATGGTGGAAAAATCGAAGTTTTGACCATCAGGAAACCCCAGTTCCGTAATCTTAAAAAGATCGGAAGGAATGCCCGTTTGCATAACATTTTTCACCGACATAGTAAACGTAAAATAATCCCGGCCGGATCGGAAACCAATACCCAAAAGATCCACGGTCTCTTCATTGTTGATGCCCACAGCTTTGCCGACGGCATTGTAAAGATCGTCGTAGTTAAACTGGTCGTTCAGAGGAGTTACCCATTGACTGCCCACCTCCTGAAAGGCGTCATTAAAGGCCACATCACTCTGAAACATCAGGCCGGTGGAAGGCAAGGCAAAGAAACCGTTGACACGCGGTTGCATGGCCGGATTGATCTGTGACGACTGAGGAATGGTCTCCATGAAGTAAAGCCCCATGGGATTTTGTGCGGTTGCCTGAAACAACATCAAAAATGCGATGGATACGGTGGCAATATATATTTTGATCTTCATTCGTATAAAATTTATTAGGTTATTGCTGGATGAAACCAATGCTGCTTTTTTTTTAATCACGAAACGCCCAATTTCATCAAACTCCGGATTTACAATTTTCAATGACCTCTTCCGCCTAAAATGAAGGCATTTTGCCGGCCGCTTCAAACGAAACGTCTGCTTTAAAACTCATATCATCGTAAATTTTCACAAACTCTTCACCATCGGTAAAAAATTTAGTTTCCAGCATAATATTCATAGCATTTAGATCCAGATAATCGTTGATCTGATCTTGTGTCACCTCAATTTCAAACTCGGTATGCGTGGGATTTTGTACCCGACCACTTTCTGAATCAGGAACACCTGCTTTCACAATGTGAATGCTTTCGCCATTTTCGGCATCTCCAAACAGATTTCCAATATTGTTCCCTTCGGCATCCACCACCCATGCCGCAGCAGAGATGTCCACCGGTATTTTGCTGTAAAAATCGAACCAGATGGTTGCTGATTCCACTTCACGGGCATCATCAGAGTCTTCCCCAAGGATGTCATTAAAGTCAAAATCAATGGTATCGGTTCTCACGTAATCAGAAGAAGTCCGGAACCAAAGCGGAGCAACAATATCCATCTCTCCCTGAAGCACATTAGACGGTCCCATGAAGTTCGACGCCTGTGTTTCTCCATCAGGATTGGAAAAAGAAGTAACATCAAACAACACCCGACGTGGATAACTATTCGCGATTTCCACAATATTGCCCGGATTGGATTTGCTTATGTGAAAACTGGTTTCACTCGCACTGATGGGGTTCCCGTAAACAGCCGGTTCCAATGCAAGATGAATCTGATTGCTGTTTTCCACCTCTAAAACATCAATCAAAGCGTTGTTTTCATCATAAAACCGCAGGTTTTCGGCTACCACATCAAAAGGTACCCCTATTTCACTGTTTACTTTCAGGTCGATGTAAAAATCAAACAACTCTATCTTATTATCATCATCCATTTCCAGCTCATCAAACACATCAAGCGTCAATTCCTCATCGGGACGTGCAGATTCCTGCTGTCCGAAATAACCAAACGCCATTCCGGGCTGCATATCCACTAATGAAAACTCCAGCTCCACATCACCAGCCACCATATTTGACAAATCCAGAGAGGTTACAACGGATATGTAACTGGAATCAACAGCCTGGGAGGGAATAACCTTTTTTTCGCTTAAATCTTCCGTAATCTGAAAAATTCGCTGATTACCTGAAGCATAAAAAGAATAACTCAGAGGAACCCCGTCGTGAAGCACCTCAGGAATGGTTATCGTAATATTCCCCTCCGTGCCGTAAGGAACCATAAGATAAGCTGACAGAGCACCCCACTCCATGGTAAGACTGTCATAACGAACATCAGCGCGGTGATTCAACTGAACTTTCTCTGTATAATCCACATTTACGGAAGAATTTATGGGAAACAGCAACCCGGGGGAATAGGTCCAGGTATCGTTGAAATCTCTCAGATTAACCAGAGATTCCCAGTCAATGTCCACATCTCTGGTATATTTCACATTTACCAACCCCTCTTCATCCACAAAAACATATTCGTTATCGATATCGCGGATCAAATCTGCCACCTGATAGGTAATATCTCCGGCAGGAGCAGCAATCTCAATGCGCCGGTTACTATCGGTAGTAACCGAAATATCATCATCCTGACATCCCATTAAAAAAATGGGAATGATCAGTATTCCTGTTTTCAAAAATTTCATGCTCTTCATAACTCAAAAATTATCTTCGTCACCAACTTTATTCAATTACTTTAATCTCCACTCTTCTGTTAAGCGCCCTTCCTTCCGGAGTAATATTGGGAGCAATAGGCTGGTCAAAGCCATAACCCTCATAATCGATGCGCTCGGGAGCAATACCCTGTCCTTCGAGATAACGTTTCACCGAAAGCGCTCTCGACTTGGAAAGCCGCTTGTTCAGTGAAGCAGAACCTGTATTGTCTGTGTGTCCGGAGACCTCAATTTTAACAGATGGATTCTCTGAAAGCAACCTGGCCAGACGGTTCAATTCCGGATAAGATTCGGCTCTCAGCGTTGCTTTGCCACTGGTGAAGAGAATGTTTTCTGCCACAATTCGGGCACCCCGGGCCATCGGTTTCAACCCGATGTTGTTAATTTTCAGAGTAGTATCCGGATGGAACTGAAGCGGGAAATTGTTAAAGAAATATCCATCCGCATTAACTTCCACCAAATAGGGACCATCCTCATACACCGTTAAACTGTATTTTCCGGTGGTGGAATCGGCAAATGCCACCAGGAATGCATTCTCCTCTCCGGGCTCAAATACTGCCAGCTCAGCAGGAACCGCATCGTTGGTCTTTTCTTCCATCACTTTTCCCGACAAGGTATAAGCAATCACACTTTTCTCCAGTTCAATGTTTTTTTCCTCCGAATCACCCAATGTTTTTTTAAGTAATAGTTCAGAAGAGTAGAGGTGATAGTCTTTCGCTGAAACAATCATCCGAAGATCGAATTTATCTTCAAAAGTAATCTGAAAAGCACCTGTTTCTTTGTCAGAGAAAATCCGGTGAGTAACAGAGTCCTTATCCAAAGGACGGAAAGTAATTTCCGCCTGCACCGGTTGCTGGGTGTCCACATCGGTAATAACCCCGCTAAGTGCATAAGGATGCTTTAGTTTTTCCAACCGGAAATCAATAGTAAATGCGGCATCTCTTCGGGTAGCCTTAGGAACATTAGCCAGCGCCATTTTGTACCCCTCTGCGCCTGCCTGTAACACATAGTTACCGGTATCTTCAAGCGCTACTAAATAATCTCCGGTAAGTGAATCGGTCCATGAGGTAAGAACCTGCTCTCTTTTAAGTGTATCAATGAGTGCAACCTGAGCATAAAGTCCCTGTCCCGATTCCGCATCGGAAATGGTTCCTGCTAAAGAGAAAGGAACTCTTATGTCTTTACGGATTTTATACAAATCAAGGCCACCGTATCCTCCGGGTCGGGAAGAAGCAATGAGTGAAACCAGGGAATCGGATGCCGGAAAAAAGAAAAGATCATCAAACGGACTGTTAAAAGGCTGCCCCATATTTACCGGATGCATCCACTCACCATCTCTGTTTCGCTCCACCCTGTAGCTGTCAAAACCGCCAAAACCGGGATGTCCTTCAGATGAAAAATAAAGGATATTGCCATCCGGTGTCACATAAACGCCCTCTTCATTAAATGCGGTATTGATAACCGGCCCCATATTTCGGGGTTTGGAAAACCGTCGCGACCCTTTTCTCCGACATGTCCAGATATCCTTTCCTCCAATCCCGTCTCTCCTGTCGGAAACAAAGAAAACCACACCATCTTCTGTTTCCGTAAAAGAGGTTTCTTTAAAAACCTTATGATCAACCCTTTCACTGATGGGCTTTGGCTTACGAGCCCTTTTTCCGGAAATATCCGACAGCCCTATTTGTCCTCCACGTTTCTTTCCACGATATACATAAAGCGTTTCTCCATCAGGGGAGATACCGGCAACCCCGGAATTAAACCTTGAGTTCAGCTTACCATTTTCAACACCCTCGGAAACAACGCCATCAACATAGGAAGCCTCCAGAATTCTTTCCTCGAAAACGTCACGTCCCACAGGAACATCTGGCAGATAATCGGGACGACGGGTGACAAAGAAAATTCTTTCGTTTTTGCTGTCCTCAACTGCAGCATACTCATCATAATAGCTATTCACTGCAGGTCCCGGATTCAAAACAAAAGCCGGAACCGAATCGGTGGCATTGGCACCTCCGAACTCACAATCACTCAACAACTGATTCAAAAGGGGCCTGAACTGTTTTTGACCCCACGACGAAAGTGTATTGTTGTATTGCTCAAAAGCCTCCCGGGCACGGGAATATTCCATTCTGGCACGGTGCGCATATCCCAGCAGCAAATAGTAGTCCTCTGCAACCGAAGGTAAACTTTCAAGGAGAAAGCCGGCAGCCTCTTCCTGTTTGTCTCCTAAAAGAGCACTCACGCCCAACTTGTAATTCAGAGAAGCTACTTCAGGATTCTGTTTGTATAACTCATAAAACGCCCTGAAACTACCCTCATAATAACCGGAACCATAATACCGTTCACCCTGGCTGAGACGATCAAGATAATATTCCAAATCCGTTTCGGAAACATCCCCTAAAATCTGATTTACATCGGTTTTAGGATTTTCCTGCCCCATCAGAGGGTACCAGGCAGCATTTAAAAACAATAACAGTAAAAAAAGAATTCTCATAATTTAAAAGTTTGGTTAATTCTTCCGGGGAGAAACCAATTTCGCCTTCCCTTCTCCATTCAATCTTTTAAACGATTTTCCGCATAGAGATGGAAAGAAAAATATTAAAACTGTCTATTTTCCCCACAATTTTTACGGAAAAGTCATCAATTTGTTCTGTTTCCCTGAGACTTTTTATCACAGAGAACCGGCTGTTGGCGGATATTTCTTTGCCACCGGCGCGATCTTACGATAGACTAAAGGTCGGTGCCGGAATATAAAAAGGGCGCTACCGATACCGGTGCGCCCTTTGGTCCCGAATAATCGAAACTCATTTCATCGTTGTCTTCTGTCTCCGGCATGACTCAGCACAGTGCCGTTAAGAATTCCCTGGTATTCAGAATCACTTCCGATAACCTCTAAAGCTTTTTCCAACACTTTATCGTCCTGCAATGCGTATTTCACTGCTCCCTTGCGGTAATAATAGCGTTTAAGAATTTCATCGGCAAGAAGATCATCAACCTCATCGCGGAAATTCTCAAGATCCTCAGAAACACTGACATCAAGTTTCTTTTCGAGTGTCTCAAAAGCATCGGCATTTGCTTCGTAATACCCTTCTTTTTCCGCTGCTTCTTTCAACGTTTTGAAGCGTTCCCGACTTTCTGAGGTATATTTGAAACTGTCCAGAGCAGTAACATAATCGGTAAAATCACCATAAATCCCGTCGGTTACAGAAAACTCTTCAGGGGCAGGAACAGAACTGTTCTCGGCAACAAAACGGTTCACATAATCAAAAATGGTTTGCTGAGCCACCAATGCAAAAGTCATGTTGCTGTATTTGTCATAAGGCACCACTACATCAGGAGAAATGCCTCCTCCATCATAGACGGTACGTCCGTTTTGCGTGGTAAATTCAGTTATCAGTGAGTCGGGAACATACCCAACACTACCATCCTCATTCCGATGACTATAATCCAATGCCTGAATGCATCGTCCACTGGGAATGTAATATTTAGCTGTGGTAACCTTAAGCTTTGCATTATATGGCAGACTGCGGGTCGTTTGAACCAATCCTTTTCCGAAGGACCGATTTCCCACAATCACTCCTCTGTCGTGATCCTGAATGGCCCCCGCAACAATTTCGGAAGCGGATGCAGAGCCCCGGTTGATCATCACCACCAACGGAATAACCGTGTCCACGGCGGCCTTTGAAGTACGGTAGATTTTGTCCCACTGTTCAATTTTCCCTTTGGTACTCACCACTTCAGATCCTCTGGGGAGAAAAAGGTTTGCCAGTTTCACTGCTTCATCCAGGAGTCCGCCAGGGTTTCCTCGTAGGTCAAGGATAATTTTCTCGGCACCATGCTCTTCTTTCAGATCTTTTAGTGCTTTCTCCACGTTGCGGGAGCAATCCTGCGTAAAATTATCCAGAATTATGATGCCGGTTTTATCATCCACCATTCCGTAATAAGAAACGGGATCAATCTGAATTGCTTTTCTAACAATATTGATCTCCAAAGGATCATCCTGCCCGTAACGCTCTACGGTAACAGTCACGTCGGTATTGGCCGGTCCCTTAAGCTTATTGCTGACATCTTCGGTTCTTTTCCCTTTCATGTCCACCCCGTCAATAGACAAAATCTTATCTCCGGCTTTCAGGCCTGCTTTATCAGCAGGAAAACCTTTGTAAGGTTCGGAGATGTAAACATAATCCTCACGTCCGGTAATCAAAGCTCCGACTCCGGCATATTCCCCGGTGGTCATAAAATTAAAATCATCCATCTCCGATTCCGGAATGTAGGTCGTATAGGGATCCAGTGATTCCAGCATGGCACCAATTCCTGTTTCAACAAGTTCCTCCGGATTGGTTTCCTCCACATAATAGGTATTCAGCTCCCTAAAGAGGGAATAAAAAATATCGAGGTTTTTAACGATGGAAAAGTTCCGCTCCTCATTTCCGGCAGTGACAAAGCCCAGTGAAATAATCAGGCCAATGGCCACCGCTCCGGTCCATCCAATCCATTTTCTTCCGCTAATTTTCTTCATTATCTGATCTCTTTAATCTGTATATTTAATTTTACTATTTCTCAGAAACCATGCCATTTTACCAACTTCTTCGTTTCACGGCTTAATCTTTATTAATGATGTCTGCCCGATACCTCCATAAAAGTGCCAATGCAAACAGGACAACCAAAATACCGCCAATAACAGCCAGCCTTTTAGCTGTATTTACCGATGCCGGCTCGAAACGAAACTCAATGGTATGTTCTCCGTCCGGGATCATCAAAGCTCTCAAAAGATAATTCACCCTTTTGATCTCTACCTCATTGCCATCCACAAAAGCTTTCCACCCGGCAGGATAATAGATGTCGCTGAAAACAGCCAGCTTTTCACCGTTTACCCGGGCCCCGAAAATCAAATGATCAGGGGCGTATGACGTTAGTTCTATGGTGCTTCCAGCCTCTAAGTTTTGATACGAGCCCCAATCGGCAACCCGGTCCTGACGGATGATGGCCGTTTTGGTAAGATCCACATTTTTCAGGGATGCAAGTTCCTCCTCTGCCGAGGCCACTGTTTCAATATTGCTTACAAACCAGGCATTCCCATAGACAAAAGGATTCTCTAGCGGGGCCTGCCCGGGATGATAAATGATGTATTTGGTATTCAACATATTGAGAACAGGCATTTGCTCCAGCATTTGTTTGGCATTTTCCGGAGAGCCGCCGTTCCTGAAATGCATCATCAGCGTCTGCCAGTTGTTTTGCAGGTAAAAGTCAATAACATCCTGATATACCCGCAGCTTGGCACCGTGATAACCCCCGATGGAGTTATGGAAATAAGAGGTATTTACCTCGTTAAAAGGATTTCTGTAGATACTGAATACGCGATAATATGGATCCTCATCCTCCAATATCATTTTATCTGCTTTGGACTTCTCAAACTGTCCGGAAATCTGACGGGGGGAAACAAAGTCATCATTACTGAGATAACGTTTATCCACTGCCCACATATCTATAACAACCAGTAGTGCCAGTCCCGGCAAAAGGTATTTTTTGGACAGGCGGTTGGTTCCATAAAGCCATAAGGATGCGCTTCCCAGAAGGATAAAAAAGAAAGAACGGATGGCGTCTGCCTGCAACAGTCCGGCACGAGCCTGCTGCATATTCAGAATCACCTGATCAATGACCCCGGCCTGGTCCGGCATCTGTTGTTTCTGACGCATCAGTGCATTCAACTCCTCCCGGCTCATAAAATCAAAGAACAGATTCGGGAACAAATAGATCAGAAGAGCGATTCCCCCGGTCAGCCCGAATGCAGCCAGAAATTTGCCGCTTTGATCCCGAATCAGGGCAGGATTATCCACCACCTTTTTCAGTCCCAGCATGGCAAGCAGTGGGATGGTAATGGTCGCAATAATCAACGCCATTTCAACAGTCCGGAACTTATTGTACAGCGGAAATACATCAAACATAAAATAATTGAACCACTCCAGATTCTTTCCCCAGGCAAGTAATACGGAAAGAACCGTTGCACCCACCAGCCACCATTTCTCAGGTCCTTTGTAAAAAAACAAAGCCAAAACGAACAAGAAGAATATGAGGGCACCCACATAAACAGGGCCTGACGTGAAGGGTTTACTTCCCCAATATTGCGATTGTCCGCCAACAATTTCCCTCAGCCGGGGATCCACATCTTTCATTGCCCGGGGACTCTGGGAAAGAGGCTCTGATGCACCACCCATCAGGTTTGGAATCATCAGGGTCAGCGTTTCCGCCTTTCCGTAACTCCAGGAAAAAGCATAATCCCGGTCAAGGCCGGAATCAGTCTCCCCTTCTTTCGAAGTGGATTCCAGCTCCGAAGGGCCCCTTATACTGAAAGTACCGTACTCATAAGTTGGCAACAGATGCGTAAGATTAGGCAAAACAGCAAGAACAGCTGCCAAAACCAATAATGCGGCACGTTTCCCAAAATCACGGATGGTTCCGTCGAGCAAAGCTTTAACAAACCGTGCAACCATCAGCACCAATACAATCAGAAACAGATAATAAGTAATCTGAATATGATTGTAAGCCACCTGAACCCCCAGTGCAACGGTAGTAAAAAAGGCACCAACCAACGGTTTTCGGTTCAACGTATAGAGAATACCGGCAATAACAGGGGCTGACAGAGCAATGGCATAAGCCTTGGTAATATGTCCGGCAATAATGATGATGATATTGTAAGACCCGAATGCAAAGGCCAGTGCTCCGACCAAAGAAAGCCACCGTCCCATTTTCATGCTTCGTAACAAAACATAGAATCCAAACAGATAAAGGAACAGGATAGCCACAGTATGGAAAGGGAGTCCAAATCGAAGCACCTTGTTTAAATTGTAGAAAAGATTGGATGATGAATCGCCTTTAATCTGGTAAGCCGGCATCCCTCCAAACATAGAATTGGCCCAATATGAATGATCACCTGTTTCGGCTTCAAATTCATTCAGCTCCTGAGCGGCTCCTATGGCATGGGTATTATCCATCTGAGGCAGCTCCTGCCCCTTAAAAACCGGGTTGAAATATAAAAAACTGAGCCCTGCAAAAAGGGCCATTACACCAATAAAATAAAGTACTGACTTCAGGTTGTGACGATCCATTGTAAAAACTCTTTTGCGATTTTAAGACCAGAAAGATACATAAAGTTTGCGAAGCGACCTTTTTGTGCCGAGTGAAACTTTAATTTCAATTTAACGTAAAGAGAACCAGTTTTACTAACCCTGATTCCCATGTATATTGTATTAATCCAGTTCAGACGTTCCGACGAACAAGTCAATTACCACAAAAAAGCACACCTCTCGTTTCTAAAAGAGCAGGTGGAAGCGGGTAATTTCATCATTTCAGGAAACCGAACTCCCAACACAGGCGAAGTAATTCTTTCCTGCCTTCCGGATATGGAAACTCTTTATGAAATCCTACAGGAAGATCCATTCTATAAAAACAGAATCGGCCAGTACGAAATCATCGAATTTGACCCCGAAATAAAATGCCGGGAAATAACAAACTTTATAGAGGAACGCGAGGAGAACCCCTGAACAGGCCACACCTGGCTCAATTCAGCATAAATTAGAAGAAGATTTTTCGAATTTCACTTCCTGATACTTGAGCATCTCATGTCGAAAACACATAAATTATTGGGGTTAAAAATCCTCACAATGCCGTATGCGAAACCTGGTATATCCGTAAACCGGAACATCAAATATCTGAAACGTACTGACCACCGCTTGAGGAGGACCCATTCTACACTTTTCCAAAAACTTATCCAGCATTTCTGATGTCCCTTCAGCATCTACCTCCACATTACCACCGGGCATGTTTTTTACATATCCGTTGATTTGATACCGGTGGGCATTTTCCTGCACAAAATAACGAAATCCCACTCCCTGAACTCTTCCTCCGATTATCAACCTTACTCTCTTCATGGGTACTAACATTTAAGACATTGACCGAGCCTGGGTTATTAACTTCCTCGAACCTCTTTTACAAATTCTGTTTTGCGATGAATAGTCCGTCAAACTTTTTTTCAAATCACTGGAAATTAAACTCTTAAGATTCAAGGAATGTTTTGATAAATTCAGAATTTCAATGTTACACGATTTTTCTAACTTCTAAAAATCAAACCATCTCTTGAATGTTCAATTTCCTATTAATACAGGCATCCTCAATAAAAAGATTACCCTTTCCGGGGCTTACAATCTCTCTTCCTGAAAATCACTTCTTAAAAACAATCCAAGCTTGTAGAAATCAAACATCCACAAGGCCACTATCCCTCTGGTCAATAAAAATTCAATTATTGGTTTAAAAAGGAAAAAGAGCCCTGAAAATACAAACCTCCAGTATTTGATTCTTTTATAGAATTGCAACAAACCAATGTCTCCGGTAAAACCGGGATGATAATCGACATAGCCCAATATAACACTCAAATTCTTAATGCTTAAGACACTCTTACGAAGATATTCGCTGTTAATTTCAAGTTCCCCGTTCAATACAGGGTTATCTATATGGTTGATTTGTATCCCGTTCTCTTTCAGAACAAATCCCAGCAGGGTATCTTCATGTCCGTATTGCGTAATCCGCCCATCAAAAGGAAATTTAGCCAGCACATCCCGACGAATCAGAAAATTATTGGACATAAACGACCGGTTCGATTCCTTTTGACGTTCTTCAAAGGTTCGGCTCTCCCGGTAAACACCGTATTTCCACCGCAGTAAATAATCCCTTGCCGGCCTCTCTTTATCGTAAACCCTGCCTCCACAAACTACTTTCACGTCGTCAGAATACACCGATTCAGCATAATTCATCAGAAAGTCATCTCTGATAATCAGGGAATCACAATCCAAAAATAACATCCAGGGAAACCGGGCATATTCCAAAAAGAGATTCCTGACACTTGCTCTGCCCACATTTTCAGGCAACTCCACATAAACCCGCTGATTACAAATGGAACGGTTGATTTTTCTGAACTCCTCATCCGATCCATCGTCAATCAAAACAATTTCGCACGGAAAGTTTACCTCAGCTGCCTGTCGGACAAGCTTACTCACCAACTGGCGCACATCATAGTTGAATACCGGTATGCAAACAGATATCAAGAAAACAGATTTAAAAATTTTAATGCCCCGTTTTTCAGAAAGTAAGAATGCAACCACCTGAAAATCGGGCATTATCTCTTGTGTAATCCGCACTCCTTACTTTCGGGATTTTCCCACCACCAGCGGCCGGCACGAACATCTTCCCAGGACTCAATAGCGCGGGTACAAGGCAGACAGCCAATACTGGGATACCCCTTGTCGTGAAGCGGATTGTAAGGAACCTTATGCTCTTTAATATAGTACCAAACATCACTCTCCGACCATGCTGCCAGTGGATTAAATTTTAACAGTCCGTTGTTATCGTCCCACTCCACCACATGAATGTTCTGGCGGGTAATGGCCTGACCGGCACGCAATCCGCAAATCCAGGCATCCAGCGTACTAAACATTCTTTTCAGCGGTTCAATCTTACGAATTCCACAACACAGCTTTCTGTTTTCAACACTGTCATAAAACAGGTTAATCCCCTTGCTGTTGACCATCTCTTCCACTTGCTTATAATCGGGAAACATTACCTCTATTCTGGTATTGTACTTCTTATTGGTTCGGTCAATCAAGTCATATGTTTCCGGGAACAGGCGTCCGGTATCAAGAGTGAAGATCCGGGCATCAGGCTTAATCTTAAGCACCATATCCGTCAACACCTGATCTTCGGCTCCCATACTTGATGAAAGAGCAACCTTGTTACCATATTCATTCAGAATCCACGTAAGAAGCTCCGTGGGGTCTTTACTGGTAAATTTTTCGTTTAATTCTGCTATTTGCTTTTGATCCATTGAATTGTTTTTTTGCAAATTTAAGGATTCCCTCCGGAAAAATTACTTTCCTCCGAAACAAACCCCCATATAACGGGCTTTTTGCACCAGTCCGCTATCCGGTTCCACCAGTCTTAACCGCCCGCCTACCTCATCGAGGGGCACACTAACAATGTCATTTCCTCTTGCGGCCACCATTACCCCATAGTTTTCCTGATGAATCATCTGAGCAGCATAAGTTCCATAACGGGTGGCCAGAATACGATCGGCCGGGGTTGGACTTCCGCCCCGCTGAATATAGCCAAGAACGGTCTCTCTGGTCTCCAAGCCGGTCATTTTCCGTATTTTTTTTGAGATATAGGCCCCTGCATTTTTCTTTTTACCAGATTTAATTCCCTCTGCCACGACAACAATAGAATAAGGTTTTTTCTTTTGGTTACGTTCTATCAGACAATTTGCCACCACATCCATGTCGTAATCCAGTTCGGGAAGCAAAATCACATCTCCTCCCCCGGCAATACCTGAATGCAATGCAATCCAACCGGCATGATGGCCCATAACCTCAATGACCATCACTCTTTTATGAGAGTTGGCCGTTGTGTGCAGACGGTCAATGGCCTCGGTTGCAATGGTCAATGCGGTATCAAACCCAAATGTGACATCTGTACCCCATACATCATTGTCAATCGTTTTTGGAATTCCCACAATATTCAGCCCTTCCTTGTACAAAAGGTTGGCTGTTTCCTGGGTTCCGTTTCCTCCGATACAAACCAGGGCATCCAGCCCGAGTTCCTTATAGTTTTGCTTTATCAGCTGAGGCTTATCAGACACAATATCACCTTCTTGTTGCTTAAAAGGTTTCATCCTTGAAGTTCCCAGAATAGTTCCACCCAAAGTTAAAATACCTGAAAGCAGCTGCTCATTAAGAGGAATCACATCTTTCTCAAGCAGACCGGTAAATCCGTTGGCAATGCCAACGACCTCCATTCCGTACTCAACAATAGCAGTTTTACCAATGCCTCTTATGGTTGCATTAATTCCCGGACAATCGCCTCCTGCGGAAAGGATTCCGATTTTCATTTTTTTATTCCCCATGACCATTTCGTTTTTAAACGGTTATTGCCGATTGAAAATCCGGCTGAACTTTTTGATTGTTTTTTGGGTCAGGCATGAAATACCAACAATGGTACGTCGGTATAAAACAGAATACGCCGGGTAATTTCCGGAGTAAACAAACGAGCAATCATATTTCGCTTTCGACGCGTCATTGCAATTAGATCAATATTATTTTCCGTTACATACTTTTCCAATGAATCCATAAACTGCTCACTTTGTTCAAAATTGCTTTTAATCTTATGGTTCCTGTATGTTGCATCGCAATAATCCCGAAATTTCTCCATTCTTCTTATTTCAGTATTATCCGGCTGATGTGCCTGAAACCGAACGGCATTTATCCGGGTCTGAAAAGGAGTGATGAGCCGAATCAGTTTATGTACTGAAATATAATCAGCATCCCCGAAGTCGGTAATAAACAACACCCTGCTCAATTTTTCCAAATCAACGGTGGAGGTAGCAGGAACAGCCAGTACAGGTACAGAAGCTCTTCTCATCACATCGCTTGTAACGCTTCCCAGAAGCTCTTTAATGGTTTCCCCCTTGCTTTTGGTCCCCATAATTATGACATCCGGATCCATATCTTTGCTGACCTTTAAAATAACTTCTTCGGCATATCCGAACTCAAACCGGTTTTCCAACTCAATGTTCTTATCCTGAAGAGAGGTCATCTTATTAATGGCACTTTGACAAAGGTCCGCAAGGCGGTCGCGGGCATCCTGTTCTCTTTTTTGAATATCTTCTTCACTGTTGGGAGGCATGGCATTCATCCCCTCCTCTATGTCTTCATATTCCGAAAAACTATGCAACAGCGTAACGGTGGATGGGAACTTACCGGCCAGCGTCAGCGCATAGGTCAATGCATTTATGGAATGATCGGTAAAGGTTACCGGAACAAGGATTTTTATCATAGCAGTTCTGTTATAGCAAAAGCTTGGTTCAGGTTCAAAAGTTACGAAAAAAATGGATAAAAAAAACCCGCATCCACCATTCCGGGATACGGGTCAAACGTTTTTTTATCGCAGATTATATGATCAGCATGGCATCTCCGTAGGTGCCAAAACGATATTTCTCCTTAACTGCTGTTTTGTAGGCCTTCATTATCAGATCGTATCCTCCGAAAGCAGCCACCATCATCAGCAAAGTGGAATATGGCAGATGGAAGTTGGAAACCATGGAATCGGCCACGCTGAATTCGTAAGGCGGGAAAATAAACTTATTGGTCCATCCCTCAAACTGATTCACATGCCCGTTGGTGGAGACAGAACTTTCGATGGTTCTCATCACTGTAGTGCCTACCGCACATATCCGACGACGCTCATCCTGTGCCTTATTAATCATTTCGGCCGAATTTTCGGGAATAATGATTTGCTCTGAATCCATTTTGTGTTTGGTCAGATCCTCCACATCAACCGATCGAAAACTTCCCAGCCCCACATGAAGTGTAACGTAAGAAAAATCAACTCCTTTAATTTCGAAACGCTTCAGCAATTCACGGCTAAAGTGCATTCCTGCGGTGGGTGCAGCCACTGCCCCCTCGTGCTTGGCAAAAATAGTCTGGTAACGCTCCTGATCCTCCGGTTCAACTTTTCTGTTGATGAATTTGGGCAGCGGAGTTTCGCCCAGACTGTATAAAGTTTCCTTAAACTCCTCGTGCGATCCGTCAAAAAGGAAACGAAGCGTACGTCCACGGGAAGTAGTATTGTCAATCACCTCGGCTACCAGGGAATCATTATCGCCAAAATAAAGTTTGTTTCCGATACGGATTTTACGTGCCGGATCTACCAACACATCCCACAAACGTTGCTCCTTGTTCAGTTCCCGAAGCAAAAACACTTCAATTTCAGCACCGGTTTTCTCTTTATTACCATACAATCGCGCAGGAAAAACTTTGGTATTGTTGAATACCATGACATCTTTCTCATCAAAGTAATCAATGATGTCTTTAAACACTTTGTGTTCAATTTTCCCGGTATCTTTATGCACTACCATCAAACGCGACTCATCACGATTGGGCGCGGGATGCAATGCGATTAGTTCTTCGGGCAATTTGTATTTGAATTTTGACAACTTCATAATTCCCTTTGTGATTTTGTATGATTAATTACTCTGTTTTTTAACGCAAAAATAAGCCTATCTTATACGCAAGAATTGACGGTTTGTTTCAAATAACTTGTTGAAAATTTTTCAACAATCCTACCTCACATTAACACCAATCAACCCCTGGTTGTTCCACTTTTCTTTCAGCTTGTCAAACGCTTCATCGAAAGACTGGACAGACCAGGCATTTTCAACCCGGGCAATCCCAATCTCAGTTCTTCTAAGTCCGGTCAGGTAAGCACCAGATTTCAGTTCCAGCCCTAAATCCCTTGCAAACGAACGGATATAGGTTCCTTTACTGCAACGAATCTGCACCAGAGCCTCATTGTTGTCAAAACCCAATAGTTTTAACTGATGAAACACGACCTTCCGTGATTTTATTTCAAACTCCTCTCCTTTTCTGGCCATCTGATACGCTCGTTTCCCGTCCACTTTGACAGCAGAAAATTGCGGTGGCACCTGATCCTGCTCTCCCAAAAAACGATCTAACGCATTTGCAACCGCATCACCGGTCAGATGTTCAACCGGGAACTCCTGATCAACCGGAGTTTCCATATCAAACGAAGGAGTGGTAGCTCCGAATTTGATTTTGGCCACATAGGTTTTATCATGTCCCATCAGCCGGTCTATCTGCTTGGTTGCTCTTCCGGTACAGACAATCACCAAACCTGAAGCAAGCGGATCCAAGGTGCCGGCATGTCCTACTTTCAGCTTCTTAAGCTTTAAGCCATGCTGAAGGCGCGATCTTATTTTTTTCACCACATCAAACGATGTCCATTCCAACGGTTTATCCACCAACAAAATCAACCCCTCTGAAAAGCAAGCCGGATGATCTAAAACAGAGAGATCGGTACAAAATTCATTCAACTCCATTATTCCTTAAAATAAACATCGATAAAGTGCAAGTTACCACACAAAACCACCTATGGCAAGAGCCCCTACTATTGCGCAATAAAGTGCAAAATAGATCAGTTTTCCACGCTTCACAATCTCAATCATCCACTGACAAGCGAGCAATCCGCTGATAAAGGCAGCCACAAAGCCGGTCAGCATCACCAGAGCCCCGATTTCATTGCTTGTAGCCACCTGCGGAACATCAGTCTTCAACAAATCTAAGGTATTCTCACCAATGATTGGTACCAAAACCATTAAAAATGAAAACCGCGCAACTTCTGTCCGCTTGTTTCCTATGATTAATCCGGTAGCAATGGTAGCTCCCGACCTTGATATCCCAGGAAGCACAGCAAATGTCTGAGCAATCCCGATAAGTAAGGCATCCCGGAAAGTAATATCCCTATCGCCAGATTTTTTGTAATACGAAAATGCCAGAAAAGAAGCAGTAATAAGTAACATCAGACCTACCAACAGCAGCATGCTTCCGGTATTGAAAATCTCTTCCACATAATCTTTAAAAAACAGCCCCACAATAGCAATGGGAATCATTGAAAAGGCAATCTTTGCGATATACCGGGTCTCCTCATTCCATTGAAACTTAAAAAGTCCGGCAAATAACTGAACAATGTCTTTGCGAAAAACCACCAGCGTACTCAGCACTGTAGCTCCGTGAACCACCACCGTAAATCGAAGACTATCCGGAGTCTCAATCCCCAGAAGATGTTTACCTATTTCAAGATGTCCGCTGCTGCTTACGGGCAGGAACTCTGTAAGACCCTGAACAATGCCCAGGATTAACGCTTCTAACCAATCCATTTTATACCTAAATTACAATAATCAGCCGGCCGTTACACCAAAAATGCCTGCCAATAAATACGACAGACATTAACTTATCCAATTAGCCGGTAAATATGTGAAAACCCTAATTCTTTTTTTCCATCTCTTTGGTGTCCACAGGCTTTTTCATGATGGCATAAATGGCAAATAAAAATCCAAATAACACAACCAGCGGCGCAAGCGTTATTCTTCGAAAACTATACACCTCTTCATTAAAAACTTCCGGATTCTCACTACCTCCGCCCATCATCAACAAAAAACCAACGATCACAATCACAAATGCGATGGCCAGTAACAGATAATTCTGTTTCTCAAGGGCCATTTCAAATTTCTTTTCTGTCTCCTTTTTCGACATAGCTTTTATTTTTTATGCACTGTTGCTTCATTGTTTCATCTCCGGGAATAGCACCCGGTCAGATCTACTGCTTAAAAATACAAATCATCCGCTTTCAGGCGAAGGTATTTGTTCACTGCAAAGAATGTAGAGATAAGCGTTATCAACATTCCCAAAAGAATTACCAGTCCAAACAGAACCCCGATTAAAAAGAGGTTATCGAAACCGATCATACCCTGCAACTCTTTGTTCATCCCGTAAATAAGTGTTGAAAGTAAAAGAATGGCAATGGTTGCCCCGGCCAAACCATTGAGGATGCCGGTAGCCAAAAAAGGTTTTCGAATAAATCCCCGGGTTGCCCCTACCAATTGCATGGTCTTTATTAAAAATCGGCGTGAATAGACAGACAACCGAATGGTGTTATTGATCAACGCAATGGCGATAACCAACAAAAGGATGGAAAAACCCGCAAGAACAATGGTAATCTTCTCGATGTTATCATTCACCGCATGAAGCAGATTTTTTTGATAATATACCTCCTGAACCTGGGGAAAGTTAAGCACCTGGTTTTCTATAACCGCCATGCTGTCAGGATTGGCATACTCTGCATACACTTTAACTTCAATGCTTGAAAGCAATGGATTGTATCCGAGAAAATCCACAAAATCCTCTCCCAGCTCCTCCTGCATAATGGCAGCAGCCTCATCCTTGCTTACATAAGCGGCTTCCCGAACATAGGGCGAGGCATTAAGGATTTTTTGAAGTCGCTGAACTTCTGCCTCACGGGAATTGTCATCCACCAGCACAGTAAAACCCAGATTCTCTTTTACATAGTTGGATAACCGATGTGCGTTGAGAAACAAAAGACCGATAATTCCCAACAAAAACAACACCAGTGAAATACTAATCACGGTGGTTACGTAGGAACTTCTGAGTTTTCTTTTTGCTGCAGTATTGCTCATGAATGTTGCACATTTTTCCTGATACGCTGGAGCCGTTCCGAAAAATAAATATTTTGTCAAACTCAAAGCGAACAAATTTTTAATCCGGATTTATCGTTTGATAATAAGGATTCAAAAATCCGCGCAAACTGGAGGTTGACGAAAATAGACATTTCGGAGATGCCCTAATTAAGTTGCAAATATAAAAGAATTTAGTGCTATCCCATTAAAATAGTTGCCCTGATTTGGAAGTCTCATGAAAAAAGATTAATAGTTATGCAATAGATTAATATCATACTTGCCTGCCTATCTATGTTTTAAAAAACTTCACTTAAATCTTAAAATGCAAAACCTCTAAATGTAAAGACAGGACTAAATAGAGTCTGTCTATAAACCAAGCCAATTCTGTTTTAAGAGCTGTTTCTGGTCAGAAAGTGCCAATTGCCAGGCTTGCGAAGCCGCAAAAAACGGAGTTTACTTATCGTAAATGAGTATTTTGGCGGCAAGCGTAACGACGCAAGTGGTACTTTATGGACAGAAACTAAAAAACCTGAAAAAGGTTAAATTCAATGACATTTTGGAGTGAATCCGTTAACTTTGGATTCCACAAAAGAAAAAGTCATGTACAAGTTTATTTTCGGACCGGTTCCATCCAGACGCCTCGGAATGTCATTGGGGGTAGATCTGGTACCGCGCAAAGTTTGTTCTCTGGACTGTGTCTATTGCGAGGTAGGCACCACCACCAAGCTTACCACGCAAAGAATGGAATACGTTCCTTATGAAAAGGTGGTCAACGAACTGTCAGATTATCTCAAGAACAACCCGGCTCCTGATTTCATCACATTTTCGGGATATGGAGAGCCATTGCTCAACTCCCGGATTGGTGATGTATTAACCTTTATCAAGACGCATTACCCCGACATTAAGGTAGCGATCCTGACCAACGGAACGTTACTGTCAGACAAAAATATTCGTCAGGAGATCCTTCAGGCCGATGTAGTCCTTCCATCTATTGATGCTGCCTCAGATAAGGTTTTCAAAAAACTGAACCGGCCAGAAAAGCACCTCAAGGTTGATCAGCACATCCGAGGCCTTATTGATTTCCGAAATGAGTTCAAGGGTGAAATTTGGCTGGAAGTTTTTGTTCTTCCCGGATACAACGATACCAATGATGAAATTTGTCAGCTGAAAAAAGCCATTCATCAAATCAATCCTTCAGTGGTACAATTAAACACGCTCGACAGGCCTGGAGCTATTCCCGGACTTCATCCGGCAAGCAAGGAAGAGCTGGAGGATATTAAAACTAAACTGGATTTCGAAAACACCATCATTGTGGCTGCAGCAAAATCCCGAAAGGAAACCACCGCATACCGCAACGATAAAGAGTCCGCCATTCTGGAAACCATCGCTCGTCGTCCCTGCACCGTTCATGATCTGAGAGATATCATGGGGCTTCACATCAACGAAATCAACAAATACCTGGATGTTCTGGAAGCTGAAGGAAAAGTAACCACTGACTTTGGTGAAAGGGGATTGTTTTACAGAATCAAATAATTAAGAAGAAGCTACCTTCGGAGCTTTTTTTCAACCTCTAAATATCCGGCTTTCAGATTGTAAGCAATGAAATTACCATCTTCATCATACAGCTTATCAAAATTAACCAGATCTCCCGAAACCCGGTCCACGAATTGAATTCCCTTCATTAAAAAGTTGCCTTCTGGTTTTGAAACAGTCTGTGAAGCCTGTTCTGCAAGAATTGGCGGATTGTTTCGGTTAATATCCAGATACATGGGCATCATGTGTCGCAACCCGGCTTCGTAAGCATTGGGCACCTGTATTGCAAGTCCTTCCTCTAAGGCAGATGGCTGCAGTCTGGTTAGGTCTTTTTCAGGAACAGCAATCGCGTTGACCGGAATCGTTTCTATTTCAGGTTCCCCTAATGTCGCGGTAGTCTGTTGAGCTTCTTCCCTGTCCAGTCCATTATTGCTGGCAGCCAGTTTTTCAGAAACAGAAAAATCCGGGGAAAAATCTTCGGTCTCAATAGTTGCAGGAAGAGATGGTAATAACTCCAGAACTGTTTCCTGTCTTTCCGGTGCAAAGAAAGAATCACTATTCCAGATTGTCAGTAGCAATGCAACGACAATAACAGCCGCTGCAATTCGAGTTGTCCGATACCATGGAGCAATTGACCTCCGAATCAAAACTCCTTTTTGCTGATAAGAAATATCTGCTGCCACCAACCTGGTTTGTTGATACTCCAACCCCCTTTTTATCAGCGACTCATCATTTCTTATTTCTTCCGTAAGTTCAATATTTTCCTCTTCCGTAAGTCCCTGTTCCATCTGCTTAATCAACAGATAATCGGGTCGGGAAACAGCTATCAAATCCGACTCCTCTTTATAGAGCGATTGGATCGATTCATATTCAACTTTATCCGGACTGAGACTGACTTCCGAAAAATCCTTCAACTCCTTTTCCAAATCGGGATTGGCCTGAAGGAACTCCTGCAATTTTGCCAAAGCCTCACGGTCCAGGTTTCCATCCAGATAATCGATGAACCAAACCTCGTAATTATCTCTGCTTATGTTCATCATACCACCACCTCCATCTTTCCTATATATTTTCTGAGAAATACCCGTGCCCGATAAATATAGACTTTCACCTGACTCTCACTCAGACCAGTCATTTCTCCAATTTCCTCATAAGAGTATCCTTCGTAATCACGCATCATAACCACCATTTTCTGATCCTCCGGAAGCTTTTCCAGAGCCAGATGCAAAACTTCCTGCAGATCTGAGTACTGACGCTCGTGAGAATGCTCCTGCAAATCAGCTTCTTCCATCCGTACAGAGTGCTTTTCTCTTCGTGTATGGTCAATCAAAACGTGATAAGCAGTAGAAAAAAGATAACTTTTACCTTTTGCCCCATCAACGTTTGCATGATGTCGCCACATCTTCTCAAAAGCATCCTGCACAATATCCGACGCTTTCTCCTCATCACGAATGTTTTTGAGGACAAAGCGGTAAACATTGTCGGCATAATGTTGCACGCAATCGTTGTATTCTTCTACTGTCATCAGGTTCCGGTAAATTGATACGAGTGTAGCAATTACTAAATTCCTTCACTAATTTCAAGCGCTTTTTCCCTTTCTGCTTCGCCGGGATTTTTAACCGTAGCTACGGCTAGGCTTTTCAAACCCCGTCTGGCAAAAAGAAAAAAATCACATAAAATATAAGTTAACTAATTTAATAACTGACACACTAGTGGGACGCTTTAGTTCAGCGAAAAGTTACAGCGAAATTTTACTGAGCACAAATATTTTACTTTTCCTCACGGGAGAATATCCCTACCCGCCTTGCCATAAGGCAGGTAAGATGCAAAACATACTGAAAGCCTGTTGCAGAAATGCCAGTAAATTCAGGATAGCGTTTCCTGTTCCCTCCGCAATAAAAAAATCAATGTGCCTCCAGCCAATTCCGGCCAACACCCATATCAACTTCAAGTGGTACTTTCAATGAAACTGCTGATTCCATCTCTCTTTTAACGATTTCCTTTACTCTGTCCTCTTCCGACTTTAGCACTTCGAAGTTAAGTTCGTCATGCACCTGAAGTACCATTCGGCTTTGAATATTTTCTTTTCGGAATGCCTGCTGCACACCAACCATCGCCATTTTTATGATGTCGGCAGCAGCCCCCTGAATAGGAGCATTGATCGCATTTCGCTCCGCCACACCCCTTACCACACCATTGCGGCTGTTGATATCAGGCAGATACCGGCGGCGACCAAACATGGTTTCAACAAATCCTTTGTCACGGGCCTGGGCAATAACCCTGTCCATATACTCTTTTACAGCCGGAAAACTTTCAAAATAACCATCAATAATGCCTTTTGCCTCCCCTCTTGGGATATTTAACCGCTCAGACAAACCAAAGGCCGAGATGCCATAAATAATGCCAAAATTAGCAGTCTTGGCTTTACGACGCATATCACCGGTCACTTCCTCCGGTGATACTTTAAATATTTTAGCTGCAGTGGCAGCATGAATATCTTCTCCACGATTAAAAGCTTCCAGCAGGTTTTCATCTTCGCTCAGATGGGCCATCAACCTGAGCTCCACCTGGGAATAATCAGCACTTAGAAACAGATGGTCAGAATCCCCCACCACAAAAGCTTTACGCATTTCGCGCCCGTCTTCTTCCCTGATTGGAATATTCTGAAGATTGGGGTTGGAACTGCTCAACCGGCCCGTTACCACCACAGCCTGATTAAAAGAAGTGTGCAATCGACCGGTATCTTTATTAATCAGTTTAGGTAATGCTTCCACATATGTATTCAACAGCTTCTTAAGTCCTCTAAACTCCAATATTTTTTCAATGATCGGATGTTTGTCCTTCAACTTTTGTAAAGTCTCCTCGTTGGTACTGTATTGCCCCGATTTGGTCTTTTTTGCTTTTGCATCAATTTTTAGTTTATCAAAAAGCACTTCACCCACCTGGCGGGGACTGGCAACATTAAAATCCGTTCCGGCATCTTCAATAATCCCCTTCTCCAAAGCTTCGATACGTTGCTGAAGTTTTCCGGCGAAATCAGCAAGAGCATCTGAATCCAACACCACACCATGATACTCCATTTCGGCAAGCACCTTGAGCAAAGGCATTTCCACATCTTCAAAAAGAGAAACCATCTTCAGCTCTTCCAGCTCCTTGAGCAATGGCTCTTTCAACTGTAAAGTGATATCTGCATCTTCTCCGGCATACTCTTTGACCTTTTCTTTGTCAATATCACGCATACTGCCCTGCTTCTTACCCTTTTCACCAATTAGCTCCGTTATGGAAACAGGGGTATAGTTCAGATAAGTCTCGGCCAGGAAATCCATATTGTGCTTCAGCCCGGGCTGAACAAGATGGTGAGCAACCATTGTGTCAAAAAACGGTCCCTGCATCTCTACCCCGTATCTCTTAAGCATCAGGTAATCATACTTCAGATTTTGACCAACCTTCAGCACCGCAGGATCGGTCAGCACTTTCTCAAATCGTTGAACAATCTCTTCAGCCTTATTTTTATCCTTATCTACAGGTACATAATAAGCTTCACCCTTTTCAAAACTAAAAGATAGCCCTACCAATTCATTGGACCACACATCTATACCGGTGGTTTCGGTATCGATACAAAACTCTTTCTGTACACTAAGGTCGGCCGCCAGCGAATCCAGTGCCTGCCGGGTTTCTACCAAATAGTATTCATGTTTGGCATCTTTTATCGTTTGGTTACTGGTATTAAATCCGGCTGATGAAGCCTGGGTGTTGTTGTCGTCCCCAAATAGCGATCCCTGGGTAGGACCTGCATCCTTTTTCCCGGCAATCTTTTCCCAAAGTGTTTTAAACTCCAGTTCTTCAAATACCGGTTTAAGTTTCTCCAGATCCGGCGCTTTATGAAGAAACAGCTCCTCATTAAACTCCACCGGAACCTCTGTTTCAATGGTTACCAGTTTGCGGGACAGTTCCACCTGCTCCCTGAAGTTGATAAGGTTTTCTTTTTGTTTGCCTGAAAAGTCATCGATGTGCGCATATACATTTTCAATGGATCCGTATTTCCCAATAATATCTTTGGCTCTTTTTTCTCCGATTCCCGGGCATCCCGGGATATTATCGGCGCTATCACCCCAAAGTGCAAGTAAATCAATGACCTGTTCAGGTTTTTCCACCGAAAACTTTTTCTGAATTTCAGGAATTCCCCATCGTTCAATATCATTGCCTGCCGACTTAGGCTTATACATAACAGTATCGGCCGTTACCAGCTGGGCATAGTCTTTATCCGGGGTTACCATAAATGTTTTAAATCCGGCATTTCCTGCCTTTCGTGACAAGGTTCCAACCACATCATCAGCTTCAAATCCGTCCACCTGAACAACACTTATATTAAAAGCTTCAAGGATTTGTTTGATATATGGAACAGCCTTTTTGATATCCTCAGGAGTGGCGTCCCGGTTGGCTTTGTATTCTTTAAAAAGTTCGTTTCGGAAAGTAGGACCCGAGGGGTCAAATGCCACAGCGATATGTGTGGGGTTTTCTTTATTCAAAACCTCCAGCAGAGAGTTGGTAAATCCAAAAATAGCAGAAGTATTCAGCCCCTTTGAATTCACCCGGGGATTTCGAATAAAAGCATAATACGCCCTGAAAATCAAGGCGTATGCATCAAGAAGAAATAGTTTTTTGGTTTGTTCTGACATAACTTTTCAGGTTTATTCCCGAAAAGTAAGAAAAAATGAGATACTAATCATTGTCGGAAGCAAACCATTCGGCAAACGAATTTGCGGTTTCGTGCAGTTTCAGACTGAAAAGAGAAACATTCTCCGGCAGTCTTGCCCGAATTCTTTGAGCATAATCAACCAGCAAATTTTCACAGGTTGGCTGATAGGATACCACATGGTAACGATCGGCCATCTGAGGAACCTGAAGTAACTTTTCCACCGGGGCTCTATCACTGATTACAATGCTGTGATCCATAGGATCGACCACCTCTTCTTTGACAATCTTTTTCAAGTCACCAAAATCCATCACCATCCCGTATTTCGGACTATTCTCATCCGGTTCCGGCTCCCCGATTACGGTTACCTGAAAAATGTAAGAATGACCATGAATATTTTTACAGAGTCCGTCATAATTCCAAAGCGCATGAGCCATCTCAAAACGAAACTCCTTCGTTAATCTTATTTTAGACATACAAATACTCCAAAAAATCCGGTTTCAAAAACCGGTCTCAACATCCAATAAAAAACACAAAACTACTCAACAGAACAACGACTGACACATTCCACAATGTTTCGGAGGCTGTCATGTTTCAGGAAATAAAAGGTGTTTTTTCCGTCTCTTTGAGAAGCCAATACCCCCTTATCCTTCAAAATTCCCAGGTGATGAGAGGTCGTGGACTGCTCAATATTTAACAGGTTATGAATTTGTGTTACCGTCAGTTTTTTCCCATCCTCCAAATGATTAAGAATGGCTATTCGCATCGGATGAGCAATGGCTTTCAACATGCTTGCTGCCCTATCCAGCTGATTGGCATCAAGATCTTTAATTTTCATAGTTTTAACTTCCATCATTAATATTCATATTTAAAAACACCTGTGAAAAGATCAAACAGGTAAATTTTCTTCCCTAATTTTTTCCAAAATAGTCCGTTAAGTATTTTCAAAAATCTGGTAATTAGACATCTAATCTTAAACGAGTGGGTTTTTGACAGAACTCAGAACGTCAATGTTATACGATTTTTCTAATCTCTAATTTCTAAAAATCTCACGATCTATTATGTTCAGGTGGGCAAAGATAATGAAGATATTTTGATTACTAGATATTTAAACCTGTAAAATATGCAAATATTTAGATAGGACTGATATTTCACTTTTGTTACAACACTAATACGCCGCAAATTGTTATTTTTGAAAATTCATTCCCCGCCGGTAGGTGTAATATCCGGAAAAAGAACTAACTTATTCTGGTTAGTCCGCTGATTTTAAGCCTTAAACCTTATTCAAAACAATTAATTAAATCGATAATACTGAAGACAACCCTCTTTACCGCTGAAAAAAGCAAAGGGGTTTAAGATAAAAAAGAAGTAATGAAAATTTCATCAAAGATAACATCTCCCATCGAAGAGGAAATGAAGCATTTTGGTCCGTATTACAAGAAAAATTTCGACACCAAAATTCCGCTTCTCAATATTATCACGAATTATCTCATCCGCCGCAAAGGAAAACAGATGAGACCAATGCTGGTATTTTTATCGGCAAAACTTAACGGATCCACCGATGAGGGGACCTATACCGCTGCAGGATTGATTGAATTACTGCACAACGCAACACTTATTCATGACGATGTAGTGGATGAAACGTATCAACGCAGAGGATTTTTCTCCATTAATGCACTTTGGCGTTCAAAAATTGCCGTGTTGGTTGGTGATTACTACCTGGCTATGGGGCTGATAAAATCACTCGAGGAAAATCAGACAGAAGTGCTCCGCATTGTTTCCACTGCTGTAAAGGAAATGAGCGAGGGTGAATTACTTCAGATCGAGAAATCCCGAAAACTTAACATCACCGAGGATATTTATTACGAAATCATTCGCAAAAAGACAGCTACACTCATTGCTGCCTGCACTGCTGCCGGGGCCCTTTCTTCGGGAGCATCCGAAGAGCAGATTTCTAAAATGCGTGATTTTGGAGAATATCTGGGAATCGCCTTTCAAATCCGTGATGACTTACTGGATTATGAGAAAACAAACCTGGCGGGTAAACCTACCGGTAATGACCTGAAGGAAAAGAAAATGACACTTCCATTAATTCACGTTTTGGAGAAAATGCCGGCCTCCAAAAAAAGACAAATATTAAGTACCATTCGAAAACATCATAAAAACGAGAAAAAAATTGCCCCCATTGTTCAGTATGTAAAAGACAACGGAGGCATTAACTATGCTCGTGAAAAAATGACAGAATACCGCGATAAAGCACTGGAGATTCTTAACTCCTATCCCGAAAGTGATGCCCGGGAAGGCTTAATCGAATTGGTTCACTTTACAACCACACGAAAAATTTAAAAATACTTTTCAAAAGGCTTTCCCTGCTTTTCTGCCAGATCAGCAAGCAGGTTGTTGGCCAGCCGGCTTGCTCCTATCCTGAATCTTTCGGATGTCAGCCACTCCTCGCCCAATACATCGTTGACGATTTTCAGATAGACCAGGGCATCATCCGTGGTACTGATTCCTCCTGCCGGTTTCAATCCGATTGTTTTTCCTGTGGCCTTCTGAAATGCTTTTATAGCATGAACCATAACCCAGACTGCCTCTGGGGTAGCCGCAGGATTCATTTTGCCGGTAGAGGTTTTTATAAAATCGGCACCGGCCTCCATTGCTATAATTGAGGCCTCCCAGATGTTTTGCGGTGAATCCAATGCACCTGTCTCAAGTATAACTTTTAAATGAGCTTCCCCCATCACTGATTTTATGGTGCTTATCTCCTGCATAACAAATTCATGATTCCCTTCCAGGAATTCGCCAACTGAGATGACAATATCAATCTCATTGGCTCCCATATCCAGTGCTTTTTTAGTCTCCAGCACCTTCAGGTCAAGAAATGTCTGGGAAGAAGGGAAACCGGCAGATACCACTGCCCTGTTCACATTCAGACTGCCCAACCGGGTCTTTAATACACTGGCAAAAACAGGATATACACAAACAGCCCCCACCAAGGGCATATCAGGAAAATCCTTTTTAAAAGAAACGAGCTTATCACAAAATTCCTGTACCGAATTGGCACTGTCTGTGGTATTAAGGGTGGTTAAATCAATAAATGAAAAAATCCTTTTGAGGTTATCTTCCGTATCTAATCCCTTAATATCAATACTTTCAGGAAATTCAGGCATCGCCTGAAAATCTTTTTCATATTTCTCAAGTAATTGTTCCGACTGTTCCATTCTATTTAAGTTTTGGATTGTTTTTATGACGATCTTTATCTCTGTTGGTTTTCTTTTCCATTGATTTTCGGAAAGCCTCCGTCAAATCAACTCCGGTTTGATTGGCCAGACAGATAAGTACCCACAATACATCGGCCATCTCTTCTTCCAGGTTAGGATCCTCCCCTGCCTTAAACGATTGGTCACCAAATTTTCGGGCCATTACTCTCGCCAGTTCTCCCACCTCTTCAGTCAATACAGCCATGTTCGTTAATTCACTGAAATACCGAACACCATGTGTCTGAATCCATTCATCCACCAAACGCTGGGCCTTCTCTATATGCATACAATCTATTTTTTGTTTTTGGTATCAATAACAATGGTTACAGGACCGTCATTTACCAATTCGACAGCCATGGAAGCGCCAAACTCACCCGAAACGACAGGATTCCCCAAGGTCTGAGAAAGAGCCTCCTTAAACCTTTCATAAAGCGGAACAGCAACATCCGGTTTGGCAGCATCAACATAAGACGGGCGGTTGCCTTTTTTGGTTCTGGCATGAAGCGTAAACTGACTTACGACCATTACTTCGCCATTCAAATCCAAAACAGACTGATCCATTATCCCGTTTTCGTCATCAAAAATACGAAGATTGACTATTTTATTTACCAACCAGGAAATGTCTTCTTCTCCATCCGCATTTTCAATTCCCACTAAAATCATTAAACCTTTTCCGATGGAACGGGTTTCTTTTTCATTAATCGTTACTGAAGCTTTCGTTGCTCTTTGGATAACGACTCGCATAAAATTTCTTTTTAAATTTTTGTTTTACATTTAGTGTTAAAAATGGCAATTCTTTTGCCAATTAAAAAGAACAAACAATCATTTTAGCTGGTTTGTCATTTTGATTTCCATTTAAAATTTTAATTATTCTTATTCCTTATATATTGTTTTGCAATATATTATATTATTTATTTACATCTTTACTTTAATGTTTAATGCCCTGAGATTTTAATAAAAATTCAAGCACTGTACAATGGACAGAGATACTTTATTCATAACCAGTAAAACCAATGACCCGGCATTTAATTTAGCAACCGAGGAGGTTTTACTTCGAAAATTCAAACAAAACATAATTTTCTTTTATATCAACAGACCTTCTGTCATAGTGGGAAAACATCAAAACACATTGGCGGAAGTAAATCATGAATTTCTGGAAAAAAACAATATTCCGGTCTATCGAAGATTATCAGGTGGAGGAACCGTTTATCACGATTATGGAAACATCAATTATTGTATCATTGAAAATGGTGAACCGGGCCATCTTGTAGATTTTTTAAGAGCAACCACCCCGGTTGTTGAAGCACTCAAAGATTACGGTCTGGATGCGCGCCACGGAAAGAGAAATGATTTGCTCGCCGGGTATAAAAAAATTTCGGGCAATGCTTGCCATGTGTATAAGTCCAGAGCAATGCACCATGGCACTTTGCTATTCAACAGCAATCTAAGTCAACTTACCGAAAGTTTAAAAGCAGATGCCACCAAATTTCGTGACAAATCAGTTAAGTCTGTAAGAAGTGAGGTGGTAAATATCTCTGACCTGATACCTGAAAATAACGATGTGGATATATTTGTATCTAAGATAGGAAGCTTTTTGCAAAGGAAATACAATGCTGCTCCTTATGCATTTTCTGAGGAGGAAATATCCGAAATAACAACGCTGGCAGAGACAAAATACAAAACCTGGCAATGGAATTATGGATACAGTCCAACTTATGAATTCTCTAAGCGCTTCAAATCAGATAACTATGTCTATTCAGCCAAACTAAAAGTTGAAAAAGGAATTATTAGTGAGATTACTGTAAAAACCAATCATCCTAAAAAAGAAGAAATCATCAATACAACCAATAAGCTGACGGGAACCATTCATGAAAAAAGTCAGGTCGAAAAAGTATTGGTCGAAACAGATAAAGAAATCCGGGCTAGCCTCCTATCCTGCTTATTCTAAAAACGATTTATTTCAACGATCCTGATTGTTTTTGAAATATTCACTAATCTTTTCAGCTCTGTTTTTTCCTACAATTTCTGTCAGGGCCTGAAATGAAGCCTCTTCTATCCCCTTGGCAGAGCCAAATTGATTAAGCAACTTTTTTATGCTTTCCGGCCCTACACCCGGTATTTCCTCCAGGCGCGACTTAAGAAAAGCTCCGCTTCTCTTATTTCTGTGAAAGGTAATTCCAAAACGGTGAGCTTCATTTCTAAGATGCTGGATCAACTTTAGAGATTCAGAATTCTTATCAAGATAAAGGGGTACCGGATCACCAGGATAAAATATTTCCTCCAGCTTTTTTGCGATCCCTATAATAGCTATTCTATCATCAAGTTTTAATTCACGCAACGCTTTAACAGCAGATCCCAATTGTCCTTTCCCACCGTCAATTACAATCAGCTGGGGCAAAGATTCGCCTTCGTTCAGTAAGCGACTGTAGCGTCGGAAAACCACCTCCTCCATGGATGCAAAGTCATCAGGTCCCACAACCGTTTTAATGTTAAAATGACGATAATCCTTTTTTGAAGGCTTTCCGTTCTTAAAAACAACACATGCAGCCACCGGAAAATGTCCCTGTATATTAGAATTATCAAAACATTCTATATGTACAGGGAGCTGATTTAATCGCAAATCTTTCTTTGTCGTTTCTAACAGTCGCGCTTCCCTGGGCACTTTTGTTTGATTGGCTATCTGTTTGAGTTTCTCCAGCCGGTAATATTTCACATTCCGTTCTGACAACTCCAGCAACTTCTTTTTATCACCTATTTTCGGAACTAAAAAACGCACATCTTCAAAATCAATATCCGGTTCAAAAGGGACAATAACCTCCCTGGAATTGCTGTGAAGTCTCTCCCTGATATCTGCAATGGCCATTGGCAACAACGTATAAACATCTTCGTCCAGTTTTTTCTTATACTCTATGGTATGAGCCTGAATAATGGCACCATTGACAACTTTCAGAAAGTTTACAAAAGCATATTTTTCATCATCAACAATAGAAAAAACATCCACATTGTTAATTTTGGGATTAACAATGGTGGATTTACTTTTATAACCTTCCAGTATCTCCAGTTTTTTCTTTACATCCTCTGCCTCCTCAAACTTGTAATCGGCCGCCAGTTTCATCATGGTTTCTTTCATATATTTCATGACCGATGAAATATTGCCTTTGAGAATGTTCTTAATTTCTCGTATGTATTCGAGGTACTCAGATTCAGGTTGAAGACCTTCACAAGGACCCTTGCAATTGCCAATATGGTATTCCAGACAGACTTTAAATTTTCCTTTGGAAATATTTTCCGGTGTAAGCGCATGTCTGCAGGTTCTTAGAAAATAGAGTTGTCTGAACAGGTCAATGAGGGTTTTTACCATCATCCCACTGGTGTAAGGACCAAAATATTCACTGCCATCACGCACAATTTGACGGGTGGAATAAACCCTGGGAAAAGGTTCATTTCTCACTACAATCCAGGGAAAGCTTTTATCATCTTTCAGCAAAACATTGTATCTGGGCTGATATTTCTTAATCAGATTATTCTCGAGCAATAAGGCATCCTGCTCAGAATTTACCACAATGTGTTTGATATCCCTGATTTTTCGAACCAGAATTCGAGTCTTAGCATTATCTGGCTCCTTGGTAAAGTACGAAGAAACCCTTTTTTTCAGGTTTTTTGCCTTACCCACATAAATAATTTTTCCGGTGTCATCAAAATATTGATAGACACCGGGTCCTTCCGGAAGTACACGAATTAAACTCTTAAGATAACTGGTTCTTTTATCTTCTTTTTGTGCCATTTATATCACTCAAAAACAGATGTAAATTCAAACTTTTCTCCGTCAAACAGTCCCTTATCCCCCAGCTTAAGTTTGGGAATAACCAAAAGAGACATGAAAGACAGTGTCATAAACGGAGCTTTTAAGGTACTTCCCATCTGAACGGCCATCTTCTCCAATAGATTGTATTTATCAGCGACAACTCTTCCATCTTCATTGCTCATGAGGCCGGCCACCGGCAAAGGAAGCACTTTTTCTTCATTTCCATCCACGGCTACGAGTCCGCCTCTCTTTTCCATAACCAGATTAACAGCTCTGGCAATTTCTCCATCATTCACACCCACGGCAACAACATTATGGCTGTCGTGCGCAACAGATGACGCCAAAGCTCCTTGTTTTAAACCAAAACCATTAATAAATCCGACCGAAACCGGCTTATTCTGATATCGATCCACAACCACTATTTTAAGGACGTCTTTATCAACCGAAGCCGACATTTCAGATTTTTCTTTAACCTCTGTCCATACAGTATCGGTAACCAACTCCCCATCGAAACATTGAATAACTCTGGCTCTGCTTTTTCCTGAAGGAACTATAATCTTCAAATCATTTTCAGATATAAAATGAGGCACAAAATGATTTACAGGATTGACTTTTTTCTCTGAAAACAACACACCCTTTTCGCTATCAAAAACACATTCTCCATTAATGTATGTACCCAGCACATTAAAAGATTCAGGATGATCAATAACAATAAAATCTGCAGGATCTCCTTCTCTCAATAATCCAACAGGAAGATTGTAATGATTAGCAGGAATTAATGAGGCAGCGCGCAGCAATTTAAACAGATCAATTCCTGCTTGTAATCCCAAATGAATTAATTTATCGATGTGTCCGCTTTTTACCAATTCATCAGGATGAGAGTCATCGGTACACAACATCAGATCATCTGCATGTTCTTTGAAGAGGTCGGCAAGTGCGTCAAAGTTTTTGGCGGCACTCCCCTGGCGAACCTGTATTTTCATCCCTCTTTTTATTTTCTCAAGGGCCTCAGATAACTCAAAACATTCATGATCTGTTCCAATTCCGGCCGCTGCATATTGTTTTAAGTCCTCCCCTCTTAGTCCTGGTGCATGTCCATCCACAGGGAGATTTCTATCAACAGCCGCTTTGATTTTAGCCAACACTTCAGGATCCTTATTCACAACTCCCGGGAAATTCATCATTTCACTCAGAGCAATAATCTCAGGTTTTTCAAGCAACCTTTCAATCTGAGCGGAGTCAATCACTGCTCCGGAAGATTCCAATGGAGTAGCTGGCACACATGATGGTGCTCCAAAAAAACATTTCAACGGGGTGTTTTTCGATTCCTCAATCATATACTCAACCCCCTCTACTCCCATTACATTACCAATCTCATGCGGATCTGTTACAACGGCAATTGTTCCACGTGGAACAACCAGCCTTGAAAAGCCCGATGGGACAAGCATACTGCTCTCAATATGAACATGTGCATCGATTAATCCGGGAAGAATATACCGATCATATTTACCACCTGTTTCTTCAATTCGATCTATTCCACCCTCACTGTAGTGAATAACACCACCGAAGATAATCCTTCGATGAATATCAATAATATTACCTGTTATTTTCTTCATATTTTCATAATGCTAATTCATTTCACAAATATTGGCGATAAAAACAGGGCCAGTTTTTAAAATAATCAAAATCTTTATAGAACAAAAAAAGTTAGAAAGGAATAACAACAAACCCTTGATGGAATATTTAAGTAAAAATAATTTCAAACAATAATATGGACAAAACTTCAATTCAAACTAAAAAATAAAATATACATACGACAATCTTCCATTTACCTGAAATAATCTGTTTACTATCGAAAGAAAAAATAGATGGCTTAAACATTAATCTTCGATGATTGGTGTACGATTAAAAAACTGAAATTGATAAAATACATTCAAAACAAAAGTTCTTTACAAGACATCAAGCATTACCAGGTTTTGATTTTGGCAAATCAGTAAATTAACACCCTACCTCTACTCATAATCTTTTAAAAACCGAGTTATTGTGAACAGAGCAAGGAAAGCTTCTTCCCATAATAATATTATTTTTGGACAATCGTGCTTTTCAATATTGGTAAAGCGAACCCATATTTTATTGTATAAACATATTCCCTTTAAAAAAAACAATGCAGCTATTTTAAAAAAGAAAACCAACATCATTTAAGATAAAAAAGACTTTTAGAGAACGGAATAAAATTCCTCCATTATTTAACCTAAAGAAAAATAAATGCCAACTTCTTCTTTGGAGGAATAAAGTAAATATAAGTGTACACTCAAATCAATGGAAAAATCAGGAAATAATAAAACCTGAATAATAACTTATTAAAATCATAAGCCTTAACCCTCTGAAAAAAATTTATAAAAACACCCTCTAAGGGCATAAGCCTAAAACAACCCTAAAAGATTAAAATCAGGGAGAAAACAGAGAATTTCATTATAAAAAGACCAAATCTGGTTATAAAATGTTCCACGTGGAACACTACCTCCCCATTAAAACCAAAAGCACATTGATATCGCTTGGTGAAACACCACTGATGCGCGAGGCTTGCCCTATAGTTTCTGGATTAATTCTCGCCAATTTTTGCCTTCCCTCCGTGGAAATATTCTTAATGGAGGCGTAATCAAATTTCCCTTTAATCTTTAAATTCTCTAACCTTTGAAGTTTTTCAGCTATTACTTTTTCCCTGTTAATGTATCCTTCATATTTAATGGAGATTTCTATTCCTTCTAAAATTTCAAGACGACGCTCTTCAGGAATATCACAACACAATTGTCTCAAATCGGAAACAGCGTCAACCAGTTCATGAAACTTAACTTGTGGCCGGGAAACAATATCCCGTAATTTACCCTTTTGTTTTAAAGGACTGGTCCCTTTCTCCTCTAACCAGGGGTTTATTTCAGTAGGTGAAATTCGGTATTCCTCAAGAAAATTAAAGATCTTTTCTCTCCATACAGTCTTCGCTTTAAAAAGTGAATATCTGTCATCTTTTACCAAACCAATACTTCTCCCCTTATCAGTCAATCTAATATCAGCATCATCCTGTCGAAGTAAAATTCTGTATTCTGCCCGGGAAGTAAACATCCTATAGGGCTCATCTACTCCTTTAGTAACCAGGTCATCTATCAAAACACCTATGTATGCTTCGTCTCTTTTAAGAATAAAGGGTTGCTCTCCTTTTAGTTCCAATGCAGCATTAATTCCGGCGACCAATCCCTGTGCAGCCGCTTCTTCATACCCGGTTGTACCATTAATTTGTCCGGCAAAATACATTCCACCTACCTTTTTAGTCTCTAAAGTATGATGTAACTGGGTGGGATCAAAAAAGTCATATTCTATGGCATAACCAGGCCGGAAAATAAACGCCTCTTCCAATCCGGGAATAGATTTTAAAGCAGCAAGCTGTGTTTCCAACGGCAAAGAACTACTAAAACCATTCAAATAAAACTCGATGGTCTCCTCTCCTTCCGGTTCCAAATGCAATTGATGTTCATCTTTGCCCTCAAAGGTTACTATTTTGGTTTCAATACTCGGACAATATCTTGGACCAATACTTTGAATGGTTCCGTCATACATAGGACTTTGATTCAACCCCTCCTTAATGCTATCGTGGACAATGGGATTGGTATAAGTAAGATAACAACTGCGTTGTTTCAGATTTTTGTTGGAAACAGGCATAAAGGAAAACTTGTAAAAATCTTCCTCTCCGGGCTGTTCCTTTAATTTATCGAAATTAACAGTACGCCCATCAACTCTTACCGGAGTACCCGTTTTCATACGACCGGTAGTAAATCCTCTTTCAAAAAATTTATCAGAAAGCCCTTTTGAAGAAGGTTCAGAAATACGTCCACCTTCCATTTGAACTTTACCAATATGCATTAAACCATTTAAAAAAGTACCGTTGGTTAAAATAACTTTTTTACAATCAAAAGTGACATTTTGAGCAGTATGTACTTTAAAAGAATCATTCTCAGAAAAATCGACATCAATAACAGTATCCTGCCAGAAATACAAATTGTCGGTTTGTTCAAGTTTCTTTCTCCATTCGGCAGAAAAAACCATACGATCACATTGAGATCTGGGACTCCACATGGCAGGTCCTTTAGATCTGTTGAGCATTCTGAATTGAATGGATGAGGCATCAGTAACTAAGCCCATCTGTCCACCAAGTGCATCAATTTCCCTGACAATTTGCCCTTTAGCAATACCTCCAACCGCTGGATTACAGCTCATCTGAGCCACCTTGTTCAAATCCATGGTAATAAGCAAGGTTTTGGCACCCAAATTAGCAGCTGCAGCACTTGCCTCACAACCGGCATGTCCCCCACCGATAACAATAATATCAAAATTGAAATCCATAATAATCACACGTTGAAAAAAAGATACAAAACTCCGCAAAGTTAACAGAGTTACTGAAAATTTGTTTCGTAAAATAACAAAGCAATATTTTCAGCATTACGCATGGTTTGTTTTTCTTCATCGGTATGATCATCATACCCCATCAAATGAAGAACACCATGAATAATAACTCTTAAAAGTTCATTGAAAAACGTTACACCAAATCTTTCAGCATTCACACTAACAGTCGGAATACTTATTAGAACATCTCCGGAAATTTTTCGCTTAGAGGAATAATCAAAAGTGATTATATCGGTAAGATAATTGTGAGAGAGAAATTTTTTATTGGATTCTAAAATATAATCGTCTGAGCAAAGTAAGTAATTGATTTCACCTACTTTAAAACCCTTATTTTCAATAACTTCAGTAATCCAGTCTGTAATTTTTTCTGTATTCGGGAGTTGGTATTCAATATCGTATGTAGAGAAGGAAATAGACACGTTAATTATGATAAATTAAAGATAACTTTAACTTCATTTCCTTTTTCGTTGAATTCAACTTCATCAGCTAAATGATTCATAAGAAAAATTCCGCGTCCATGAGTTTTTTCTAAATTCTCCGGTTTGGTCGGATCCGGTAAATCTTTATAATTAAATCCGGAACCATTATCGGTAATGACAAATTGAATAATTTTGTCGGTAATTTCATACTGAAGAACAACATCTTTATCACTCTCCAATTTATTACCATGCACGATGGCATTATTCACCCCTTCAACCACAGCCAATAACAACTTTCCGTAAATATCGGAATGCAGTTGATATTTTGTAGAAATATCATCTATTAACCTTTCCACAAGGTTAATATTCTTAATCTCAGATTTAAAAACCATTTTATTCACTTCCACAAATTTTGATCAGGCCCGGTTTTAAAAATACTAAAATACATTATTTATACTGGTTTACGGAAAAGAAGTTTCTAAAATATCCACATTTTTTAAATAATTAACGAATCAGCCATTGTTCCGGATCCAATTTATTATTCTCTTCCCATATTTCAAAGTGCAAAATTTCCTTCATTTCACTATTGTCCCTGTAAATTTGTCCAATTTTCTGACCAGCTGATACAATATCACCTTTTGAAACAAAAACATCAACCAAATTTCCGTAAACAGTTAAATATTTTCCATGTCGTACAATAACCGCTTTGTTAAGTCCGGGAATGGCAACAACAGTAGAAACCTGGCCATTGTGAACACAATATACATCAGAGGACCCCGTTACCCGAATGTCAATTCCATTATTTTTAATGGTAACATTTTTAAGAACGGGATGTCTGTGTTCACCAAACTCGTTAACAATTAACCCATTGGTAACAGGCCAGTTCAATTTACCCATTCTATCAGCAAATTCACCAGATTCTGCAGCATTAATATTCTCTTTCTTCTGTGCGGCTATTAACTCCCTTATTTTGTTTTCCAATTGTGCTGCAGCCTTTTCCTTTTCCTTCAAACTCTTTTGAAGCCATTGCTGCTCAGTCATTAATCTTTGAATCAATCTGGATTTCCGCTTCTTATTCAAAGTAAGCCTATGAACTTCATTTTCAATACTGCTCAAAACCTCTTCTTTCTCGCTTTTTTGCTGTTGAATCTCCCGCAACAGTGCTGCAACCTTATTTTGATTTTGAACCAATAATTCGCCCTGTTTTTGACGATATCGGCTATATTCCTTAAACAATCTATACCTCAAATACCCTTTACTGAAATCTTCAGCACTAAACAAGAACATAAGATAATTGAGATCCTCCTTTCGCTGATAGGAATCCCGGATAAGCCGGGAATATTCTTCTTTCAAATTAATGATATCACTTTCCAGATCATTTACCAGCATTTGATTGATTTCTATCTGCCGATCCAGTTGTTCTATCTCTTCTCTAAAATTTTCAATCAGCCGTTCCCTGGTAGAAACTTCCCTTTCAATCAAATTCAATTCTCTCAGGTTATCAAGCCGGCTTTCCTTTTTTTCTTCTATCAACAAAGAAGTATTGGAGATTTCTTTAAGCAGACTTTCCCTCTCATTACGAAGATCTTCAACACTTTGAGATTCCGCATAAAACCAAGGCAATAGCAAAAAAATAAAAAGACTACCTAAAAATTTTTTCATACTTGTCTGATACCTGAAATGAAATTATATCCGCCCCATTAACTTGGATATCGGAGTGTGAAATATCAACTGAAACCTTTTTTAATCCTCTGTTTCCAGTGATAGAAATCTCTTCAGGAAACTTTTGTCCCTCTGAAAGTTCTATAAAATTAGTATAGAGAATGTCAAGGACCATATTCTTCTTCTGTTCATTAAACGAAAAACGGGTAACTTCATATGATTTTGGTTCAATCCAAATCTTATGAAAAAAACCATCCGAATTGCTATTGAATAATGAACCGGATCTTTCCCTGGCGGAGCTTAGTTTATATTGCTGTTTATCAATACCCATGTGATAATTATGCAGACTAATTCCTTTATTTTGGAAAATACTAAAGGCTTCATTCAGCAACAAACTCTGAAAAAGATGAAAGTCGCCTTCTATCCCAAATTTACGGTAAATCTCGTCATAATCAGCGTAAATCACTTCCCTGTTCATCCTGTCGATGATTGTTACACTGTCAGGGTCCAAAGAAACTCTGGCAACCTCAATCCCCATAGGGGCCAAAATACTTATTCGTATAACACTATTTCTGTTGATATAAATATTAGACCTGAAAGTATGACTGATTTCATCAGAAGAAAACTGAACAAGAGAACGACGAAAAAATATATTATCAATGTTTTGAGAATTATCCTCCAGTTGACCAATCAAAACATCTTTATCCAAGGGAGGAACAATGTTTGAATCGCTAATAACCTTCTTCGTCTTACAACCAAAAAAACCTGCAAGAATAATAAGTAAAATAATTATACCCCTAATTTTCATCTATGTATTCCTTTTGCTCAATTTTTTGTTCCAATAAATCTGAATGTCCTCCTATTTCAAGTGCTTTTTTCCATTGCTCAAGAGCACCATTAATATTGCCGTTTTTAAACAAAATATCACCATAATGCTCCACAACAACTCCTGATGGTTCGTCCATATTATCAATAGCTCTTTCGATAATAAATTTAGCTTCAAGAAACTGACCCTTTTTAAATAAAATCCATGCATAAGTATCCAAAAAGGTAGTATTACCAGGTTCAATTTCAACAGTTTTAGCACTCATCCTTTCAGCCTTATCTAAATCTTTACCCAACACTGACAAATAATAACTGTAATTATTGAGAACCATCACATCATTTTCATCAATTTTAAGGGCTTTTTCGTATTCTTGGAATGCTCTGTCTATACTATCAGAAGAATGGTAAAAATCCCCTAAATAAGCGTGAAAACGTTGTTTTAATCCCCTGTTATCATCAGTCAATTCAAGACCTTTCTCAAGGGTTTGAATAGCCTGCAAAGTATCTCCTGTTTGAAACAAAGAAATTCCATGAAACAATCTGAATAACGCAACGTCAGGAAAAAAGGTAATCGCTTCCTGAGATTTCTTTTTAAGCTCTGAATTATCTCCTGAGCCTGACAGGGTAAACAGATATTCCTGCCATAATTCAGGTTGGGAAGCATCAAGTTCCAGAGACTTTTCCAAAATTACCCTTGCTTTATCTTCTTCTCCTTCAGATTTCAAAAATTCTGAATATGAGGTATAAAGCTCACTCTGATAAGGATAGTGACTTAAAAGTACCTCGTAAATATTCGTTAAATCCTTTTTAGACAAAGGGTTATCAGACATATCTTTTCCGGAAACAAAAGGAACAAACCGACGAAATTTATCATCAAATACAACATCGTCTGATTCAAAACCCTCCATCAGTAGTTCTTTAAAACGAGTGGTATCTCCAGCTTCCAAATAATAATTGGACAGGGAAAAAAGGACCTTTCCGTTTTCAGAATCCTTTTCTTTAACAAAATCATATTGCTCAAAGGCTTTTTTCAAATCTCCGTTTTCTAGATAGAAATCACCCAATATAATTTTAAAATCATGATTTCCGGGAAACTTTTCAGATAACCTTATTAATTCATCTTCAGCTTTTTTTGGCTCACCACTCTCCATGTATAACTGAACCTTTTCAAAAACCAGATTTTGATTAACTCCAATTTGGTTTTCAATAACATTCAAAACTTCAACAGCCTCATCATAAAGTCCGTTCTGAACTTTTACCTGAGCAGCAAAATAAAGATCATCCACAGAGCTGGATTCAATATCAAGAAGTTTATCAGAAACTTTTACAGCTTTGTCACCTTTGTTATTGGCCTGTAATATACGCGAATAAAGATTGATATAAAATCGATTATCTGGACTGTACCGAACAGCACGATCCATCAGAACTTCTGCTTCGTCAAGATCTTCGTTACCAATTAGAAATCTGGATAATTCATAAGCACATGCTGAACAGGTAGAATCAATTTTTAAGGCTTCGGCAAAATACATGAAACTTTTATTAGTCTCATTGATAGCTTTATACCGGTTACCTTCGTAAAAATAATAATTAAACTTACGTTCATCTTCTTCATCCAATACCACCTTTGTATTAATGGCATATTCTCCTGAATTATCGGTTGTATCACTATTTTTTAAAGATCCACAACCAAAACCCAATACAGCTATACTTATTAAAAAAAAATATCTCATCAACCTCATTTTCAATATAAAAAAATCATATTCCGGTATGTCCGAAACCACCGGATCCTCTCCCACTTTCATTCAATTCTTCAACACTATCCCATTCAAAACGCTCATATTTATGAACAACCATTTGACAAATCCGATCTCCTTTCTTGATTTCAAATTCATCATTTGATAAATTGACCATGATAACCTTAATTTCTCCACGGTAATCACTATCAATTGTACCGGGGGAGTTTAAAACAGTAATACCGCTTTTAGCAGCCAAACCGCTTCTGGGTCTGATTTGCGCCTCGGTACCAACCGGAAGCTCAATAAAAAGTCCTGTAGGAACCATCGCCCTTTCAAGGGGTTTTAAAACAATAGACTTTTCAATAGCCGCTCTTAAATCAACGCCTGCAGAGCCTTCTGTAGCAAATTCCGGAGAAGGATTATCACTTTTATTAATCAATTTTACTTTTATCATATCTTCTAATTACAAAAAACGAACCAATAAATAAAGCAAATATAACTGCTTTAAACAGATACGAAAAAAAATCATCATGGATTATAACAACCGTATCAGTCCAAAAAATTAAACCGGCCATTAAAAAATAGAATAAATACAACTTTATCCGATATGGAACCGGATAATATCGTTTACCAAAATATCCTGAGAGAATCATCATCACAAAATATCCGCATGACAAAGCCACCGCTGATCCTACAATCCCCATAGAAGGCACAAGAAAAATATTTAAACCAATGGTAATAACGGCACCAACTGTACCAAAAATAGTGCCTACCCAGGTGCGGTCAGTAAGTTTATACCAAAGTGATAAATTAAAATAGATACCGTAAAAAAGCAGTGAAATAAGAACGATCGGTATAATAGAATTACCCTGAATATATTCAGATGTCAAAACAACATTAATAACATCAATAAACAAAGTAACACCCAGAAAAATAACAAGTCCAAAGAAAATAAAATAGTTCATGACTTCAGCATAAACCTGCTTACCCCTGCCCTTATTTTTAAAAAAGAAAGGTTCAAAGGAAAATCGAAACGACTGGGTAAATAAACTCATCAAAATACCAATCTTAAAATTGGCACCATAAACTGCCAACTGACTAAAGCCTTCATCAGATAACAAAACAGGAAGAAGAATTTTATCGATATTTTGAGTTAACATACCGGTTATACCTACAAAAAGAACCGGCAATGAGTAAATTAAAACCGGCTTAATAACCTTAAAATCAACAATGGTCTTTAAATGATACACCTGAGGCAAAAGAAAAACCAGAGTAACAACACTACTTAACGCATTGCTTAAGAAAACAAAGAAAACACCGTTAAATTGGGAGTAAAAAGTTGCAATATTCTGATTAACAAGTTGGTTTTTGATAAGATAAGGAAGGATTAAAAGAAAAAACAAGTTGAAAAATATATTAACTCCAATATTTACTAATTTAATCAATCCAAACTTTACGGGTCGGTTTTGAAGTCTTAACCGGGCAAAAGGGAGAGAGGAAAATGAATCAATACCTAATACGATGAAAACAAGTAAAATAGATAATGAATGTTCACCACCGTAAAAGGAAACACTAAATAAATCATAGAAAAAAATACCAACCAAAATAAACGTACCACTGGTAACTCCCAATAACGAAACCAGTGTTTTAAAAATTACGTTTTCATTATACCCTTTTCCAGAGAAGCGAAAAAAACCTGTTTCCAGACCATAGGTCAAAACCACGAGCAAAACAGAAATAACACCATAAAAATTAACGACAACACCATATTCTATTGTAGTAAGAGTACGAATATAAAATGGCATTAAAAGCCAGTTCAAAAGTCTTCCTACCATGGTGGAGGCGCCATAAATAATGGTTTCACCCGCTAGTTTCTTGAGGCTCAAGGACATTTTTTAGCAGATTAAAAATTTTAAAATAATGAAGATTGGGATGCTCCGTTTTCCCTGCCAAAATGCTGATAAGCAAGAGGAGTTACCATTCTGCCCCGAGGGGTTCGTTTAATAAAGCCCTCCTTAATTAAAAAGGGCTCATACACTTCCTCTATGGTTCCGGAATCTTCACCTATGGCTGTAGCAATGGTGGAAAGACCTACAGGGCCGCCGCCAAACTTATCCATAATGGTCAACAAAATTTTATGGTCCATCTGATCCAAACCATGCTGATCAATGTCAAGGGCTTCCAAACTAAATTTTGTAATAGCCATGTCAATCTCTCCATTGCCTTTTACCAGAGCAAAATCACGAACACGACGCAGTAATGAGTTGGCAATACGAGGAGTGCCGCGACTTCTTCGGGAAATCTCTGCAGAGGCTTCTTCAAGGATAGGAACATCAAGAATTCTTGCTGATCTTGAGATGATACCTTTCAGAACATCTACATCGTAATATTCAAGATGACAATTAATTCCAAACCTTGCCCGAAGTGGACTGGTTAACAAACCACTCCTGGTTGTGGCTCCAATTAAAGTAAACGGATTAAGCTCTATTTGAATACTTTTGGCACCTGGTCCTTTATCGATGACGATATCTATGCGAAAGTCTTCCATGGCAGAATACAGATACTCTTCCACGATCGGACTAAGCCTGTGAATTTCATCAATAAATAAAACATCATTGGGCTCCAGAGAGGTAAGAATCCCGGCCAAATCGCCGGGTTTATCCAAAACAGGTCCGCTGGTTAGCTTAAAACCAACCCCAAGCTCATGGGAGATGATATTGGATAAAGTAGTTTTTCCCAATCCCGGAGGACCATGGAGCAAAACATGATCAAGAGCATCGCCACGCATCAGGGCAGCTTTAACAAAAATCTGAAGGTTTTCAACTACTTTATATTGCCCCTTAAAATCAAGAAAACTGAGTGGCCTCAGTTTTTGTTCTATATCAGGTTCTCTCGTCTGTTCATCACCCGCATTACGTATATCAAAATCCATTACAATGATTTCTGTAAATAAAACTTAGAAAGGCTTATCCAGGTAAATATAAAATCTACCTGGAAAAGAAGCGCATTAATTTATTTGAAAATCAAATTGCGCAATGATTTCTTTAAATACATCTATATCAAATGGTTTAGACATATACTCATCCATTCCCTCCTTCAGACATTTGTCCCGATCGGCATCATAAGTGTTGGCTGTAAGCCCGATAATAATATTTCTATTTCCTGTTTCCTGATCTCTTTTTCTAATATTCCGGGTAGCTTCGAGTCCATCCATCACAGGCATCATCAAATCCATCAGAATAATATCATAATGCGAATTAAGGGTTGAAAAAACCCAATTTATTGTTTGTAAATATTTAAAAATCAATGAAATATATGCTTGAAAAATTAGGTTAAATCCCTGAAAATCAGTATCTTAAGAGATTAACACCACTC